>Ga0123355_10010929_pt1 | contig 13970 bp, 11 predicted proteins | sample TergutEmb28metaG_3_FD_89872 | JGI IMG/M metagenome (GOLD analysis project Ga0123355, IMG submission 89872) | Embiratermes neotenicus P1 segment gut microbial communities from Petit-Saut dam, French Guiana - Emb289 P1 | ecosystem: Host-associated > Arthropoda: Insects > Digestive system > Gut ... | reverse complement strand
GCACCTTTGAGTACATGCTAGTTGCAGTAAATAACGCAGACCCAGGTCTACTGAACCGTATCGTAGTGCAAGTATATAATCAGCACATGTACTATTTTATGATTAATAACTTTCCATTTGATGCGTATATATACAGTTTACACACATCCGGTGACAGCGATGAAGCATTGCTTGAGTTCGTTGAGAAGAACGGTTTGGCAGTTGTATCAATGCCTGTTTCCCGAGCAATTCCGGAATTCGTGGAGTCATTAAATCGGCTCGGTGTAGCTACATTTATAAATTCAAACGACTTGCATGAAATTCGTGGAATGCTTGAAATGGGAGTGACTGGGGTTTATACGGATTTTGTTGCTCCGAACATGATGCAAAATTTACTACATATTACGGAAGAAGCAGTAAATCAAAGGGAATTAGTGTTGGTTAAAGCCCGAAACCACAGAGAATTTATCGAGTTTGTGGATGGTCTGAGTGAGGACATTGACGAAAACTTCATCCGTATTATCAGTCCTGAAAGTATCGGCGAATATTATGAAGATGCGTTTTTAGGTTTGGTACCGGATGATGTTAGAGAGGCGTTTATGAACTTAATTAGTCTTGAATCCTACCCCTTAAGTTATTTTTCAAGCGATGGGCATTTATACATAGATGGATATCAATATGACTACAGAACAGATGAAGACGCAATAACATTTATTACCTTTGATCAGACTGCAAGGCGAGTTACTGAAGCTATCGTCTTTGAACCGCAGAATCATTTTTCGAGAACTGATATCGACTTCCAACGTGAGAACAACCGCAGATATTTTATGGAATATCTGGACGACTTGAATCAAGAAGATTTTATGATACTGATGTCTGTCAGGAATGATGCTTCGGATGATCTGGATGAAGGTATGCTTGAAAAACTTTCGTCACTTGGTCTTGAAAAGAGTCTACAAGATCGGCATAGATACAGTTATGTCGCCATAATCAATAGCGATGTAGTAATATACGAGAGCCTTTCTGATGAGCAAATTGACTTTGTAGAATTTTTCGACTTCCTGTTGATCGAAGTAACAAGTGCAGGATGGGCAGTAGGCGACATTTCAAGTATCAGAATAAACGGAACTGAGCATTCCATAAACGGACGTGGTTTAAACATTGTTGTTTTTAACAGGCGCACTGGTATGGTAGAAGATTCTGTAGCTTTTGATACCCATTTTGAGATACATGCAACTAGATAGGGGTTTACTGGATGAAATGGTTTGCAGTCAACACATTTATATTGATGACTTGTGTTGCTATTTTACACACAGTAGTATTTTTTGGAGGTGCATATCTGCTTTCTCCAGGCCACCTTCTTATTCCGCGCCCATTACCTACAGCAACTATCTTAGACTTACTAATACTATGTGTTTTGCCAGCTATATTTACTTCTGCTGCGTATGTAGCGACTTTTATCTTGTTTAAAGACTTAAAGATAGAGCACATAAATTCTTTTCTAAACATTATGCCGCTTATATTACTTATCTCAGTGATACTTGCTGTTGATGATATCTTTGGCCATGCTGTGCGAGATTTTAGCGAAAGAGATTTTTTTAGTTACACAACCCTCTTAGGCACCGCTTTTGTTTTTCCAAATATAAGCCGTATATGGCTTGTAGCTATTTTTGTATCTATTATTCTATCGATTCTGAAACAAGAGTTTGTGCCTACTTGCAAACCGACGACTTTAAATTCGGGTGCACATTCGAAAAAAGTTGCTAAAAACGGCCATAATAGCACTTTATATTACACAGCTGCATTTTTAATGCCCAGCGTTTTGTTATTTGACTTATATAACCGAAATCGAGTTGAAAATCACATTGTCTTTACCCATGTACTTATTCTAGCTGGCGTATTGGCTATATTGGGAACATTGCTATTTTTGGCCTTCAAGCAAGTTGCCAAAAGCTCAGAGGTGGCACTGCTGTTATGCCTCTTGTTCTGGCTGTGTTTTTGGCTGTTTGAGGCTTTGTTTGGTATCGTGGCAATCTTCTATGCCACGATAAGCTCAACCCGTTTAATAATGATGTTGGTGGCGGTGTTAGTTTTCTCAGTTATGATGTTCAGAAGATACGAGCCACCGTTTGTTAAAGTGCGCCCAGTTTTTAATGCATTAGCAATAAGCCTCGTAGCATTATTTATTTTCAACATGCTCCCTGGCGTTAATCATGAGTTTATGCTTCATCATGTAAAAGTGGCAGGGCTTAATGAAGAAGACGCGCCATTTTACATCAAGCGAGAGTTTTTCATTGACCAAGCACTGCCAAGCCCGGATATTTACTGGGTTCATGTAGATGGCATGATGAGCATGGAAACCGTAGAGCGGTTTTGGGGGGTATCTCAGGAGCATTTACGCGAGGATCTTGCATACAGGGGTTTTATGGTGTATCCAAATGCAGAGCTAAATGCTGGATATACTGCCTCTGCTCTTGCGGCACTGCTTTCGCCTGCATTTTATGACAGTTTTTTTCGAGTGCTGTTAGATGAAACTGAAACGGAGTTAAGAGTGTCACGTCAAAGGTCAAATACAGATGCATTAGCACAAGTTGGGCTGACATTTAGGTATGTTTCATTGTATTACGAGTTATTAAGCGCTCTTATTGAACGTGGGTATGAGATTCAGGGTAGAGATTCAAATCACCTTGTTGCACGGTATACAGGGCTTTGGCATAGCTTTTTAGGCAGTGCTGGAGATTTACCAGAGTTGTTGAATCTGACTACTCCACTGAGCATCACACCTATTACAGAACGTATAGAAATTGTAGCTGGGCAACCAAATTATGACTGTGAACCGCAGGCACGATTTATATGGAGAGGATACATCGACACACATGTGCATCAGTTCTGGAGACATGACCCCACTCTAACAGCACGGGATTACACAGCCATTCATGTATATCCCCTTGCTTATGCTCAAATAGCGCGGAGAGCGCTTAACTTCGTTGACACTATACTTGAGGAAAATCCCAATGCTGTGATAATCATACAGGCGGATCACGGATTCCATTCAGATGTAACACAGCTGCATTTATTGAACCAAGGCTACTCCCTAGAATTCGTTATGGAGTTAGTTCATTCCGTATTTAGTGCTGTACGTATGCCACCTAAATACGGTGGACTGGATTCTCCGATAGCACCACTAAATATATCTCGTGAATTGGTTAATCGTTTCGTTGGGGAAAATTCTGGCGGTCAGTTTTGTTTTCAAATATTCTATTATCGCATTCATTGCCGCGGTAGGATTACCTATCGGCATTCCATGGTTAATTAAATTGTGCAACTCTCATAAGTATCAATTTCGAGAAAAAGTAGAAAGCACATTTACAAAAAAACCTACCTCCTATTTTGGTTTATGTTTCCTATTGCTGGTTCTAATAACGATAATCACTTTATACACTCGATCAAATGGAAATATTACTGAAAGTGTCTATGATGATACTGCCACTACTTTTCAAGCTCAATATCTTATACAAGAAGTACCTGTCTACGTTGAATCAGAGATCTATGAAGCTGTAGACCCGGCTTACAGTCCAAAAGAAGGAATTATTGAACCCGAAAGAATATTTGCAGGCTTGAGAGGTGCTTCTCCTTATTTTGTGACAGATGTTGATTTTGGTGATGGCGATTTCCCAATACTTCGTATTTACACCGAAGAAAATATCATAGATAGAAATTATTGGATTTCAGCTAGTTTATCTCTTTGCAATGCAGCTACAGAAGAATATGAATTTGAAGGCGTAGAAGCAAGAATAAGAGGTCGAGGTCATAGTTCATGGAATTGGGATAAACCATCATTTAGAATACGCTTTAGTGATGCACAACCAATGCTAGATTCTGGACATTCTGCAAGGGACTGGACATTTATTGCTAATCATTTTGATAACAGCCTAATGAGAAATTATAGTGCTTATTACTTAGCCTCGTTGTTAGACGGAATGTATGTAGCTCCATTTGCTAGGTTTGTGGATGTATATTTCAATGGTGAATACCAAGGCGTGTATATGCTGAGTATTCAGCACTCGTATATAGTTGATGGACAAGTCTACTTACAATATGACACTAACCCTGCTGTGAGTGAGTTTTTACTGGAATTAGATAGTAGGGTGCGAAGACAGGGAGGAACAGAATTTGAAGATTTTATTTTAGTTAATGGCCGTTCATATGAGTTAAGATATCCAAGCGGACATAATTTAGCAATGGATCATGCGAGGTATGCACAGAACTTTCTATACAGAGTAGAAGTTCTATTGATGTTGAGAGATGAAACAGTTTTTGAGCTTATCCATAAGCCATCATTTGTAGATTTCTATATCATTTCGGAATTATACAAAGACGTTGATGTAGGCTTTTCCAGTGTATTCATGCAAATTAGGGGGCAAGGAAATAATCGGAGGCTTGAAATGGGTCCTGTTTGGGATCAAGACAGAAGCCTTGGCAATGATAATAGGGCTGCAAACCTTCATGTGGTTGAGTATCATGCTCGTTATCCGTATGGAATTCAAGCAGCCGAATCAAATCATTGGTTCTTCTATTTAATGGAAATACCTGCTTTTTTTAGTGCTGTTACAGAGCGTTGGAACGACATAAAATATGACCAAGTTCAACAAATGATGTCTCATGTCGAAAATATGGCAAGAACCTATGAGGCATCATTCGAGCGAAATTTTTTTAGATGGCCTATATTGGGTGAGCAACTTGCTATGCAACCACAGACAGTAGGTGAAATAGATACATTTATGGGACATGTGGATTTTATTCTTGATTTCTTAGATAGACGAATCGTATGGTTAGATGAATACTTTAACTCGAGATATAGCAGAAACCCTAAAGCGCCAACATTTGTAGAAAATTATTTTGATTAAAACTCGCTACATAGGAGAGCCAACATGCAGACCGTATTTGAGCGCAATGAAACAAAATATTTGATAACCCCATTTCAAGCAAGCCAACTAGTTGAAGTACTACTAGCTAGCAATATGAAGCCGGGATATCATGATGCATATTGGGTTCAAAATCTATGCTATGATACAGAAAATTGGGACATAATCCATACTTCTATGGAAAAACCATATTACAAAGAAAAAATGAGACTACGCTGTTATGGAATGTTTGAAACGACAGACTATTTGTTTTTAGAGTTGAAAAAAAAATGCTCTGGGGTGGCTTACAAGCGCAGGCTTCCGATTTTATCTAACGATATTTTGGAGTATAGCATAGAAGAAATTTTATCAAAAGATAGCTCTCAAATTTCCAAGGAGTTGGCATATCATATTCAAAGAACAAGTGTTGCGCCAAGACTTTATATCGCCTATTTTAGAGAGGTATTTGCTGGTTTGCTTGATGATGGATTACGATTAACCCTAGATTCGCAAATATCTTATAGACTTGATACACTACATTTTACGGAACCTCAGTTAGGTTGTGCACTCCTTAATTCAAATACTATTTTGCTTGAAATAAAGACTCTAACGAATATTCCATTATGGCTAGCCCATTTGCTTTGCGATATTGGGATTTTTTCATCATCCTTTTCCAAATATGCTACTTGCATTATGGATTGGTTGGAAAAGTCTAAACTAAATTCAACTACAGCTCAATCGAAAGTGTAGGGCGGGTGATTAAATTGCTTGAGTTACTCAATAGCAGTATACTGGACGGAACACCTCCAATAATTGCAGTAACCCTTTCCACTATCGTTTCCTTAATCATGGGGCTTGCTGTTGCTAGTGTATATCGTTTCAAAAGTGAATACAGTCAAAATCTCGCTAAGACGTTAGTGCTTCTTCCAGCTATGGTTCAAATCATAATATTCTTAGCAAGCGGGAATATTGGTGTAGGCATAGCAGTAGCAGGTGCTTTTAGCTTGATTAGGTTTCGCTCTATTGCTGGCAATGCAAGAGACATTTCCCACCTGTTTTTCGCAATGTCTCTCGGCTTTGTGACAGGAATTGGATATTTGTTTTTCGCTTTCATATTCCTAGTATGTGTGGGTTGTGCTAGTTTGCTATTGGCAATTTTCCAATACGGTAAGCCCGATGAAAATATCCACAACTTGCGTATAAAAATTCCTGAAAGCCTTAATTTCCATGATGTTTTTGATGATATATTTGCCAAATACACAGATCGTGTGGAAATGGAAGCAGTTAAGACCACTCAAATGGGAAGTCTGTATGAACTGACATTTTCTATAAGCTTAAAGGAACCATCTGACTTGCAAGCATTTATTGATGAACTCCGAGTACGGAATGGAAATTTAGGAATCTCTTTTAGCCGAGGAGAATTAGATAAATGCGAACTTTAATACTCATTTAGCATTATGTGTGTTGTTGATGGTTCGAGCGAAGCGAACAGGAAACTTTAATTTTCCGTTTGGGAGGGGCAGTTGGAAAAGTGCTGTGTTTGCGAGCAACTCGCTGGTTGCCTACTCTACAGCTCGTAAGTAGGATGTGTCGATTTATAATGAGGATTGTATTAATGAAGATACTCATATTCATGTTTATTTAACAGTGTGACGAAAGGACTATGTTTTATGTATCTAGATCCCGGTTTTGGAGGAATGCTTTTACAGGTATTCGTAGTGATAGCTGCGGTAGGTGGTGCGATTCTGTACTCGATGAGGAAGAGAATTCGCGGCCTATTTAAGAAGAAAGATTCAAATGATGAAAGTAACTCAATAAGCTCAACAGAAACTGTGCATGCTGATGACACAATTGATACCCTGGCGGTAGAGAAAAAAACAGAATGAACGACATCACCGGTTTTCTGATTGCCCCACTCGGTTGGCTGCTCTATATTGCTTACTCTATAACTGGTAATGTGGGATGGTCGATTATTATATTTTCCATTGTCGCTAAGATCGTTTTATTCCCAGTTATGCGTATGGCGCATTTGAACTCAATTCGACTATTGCGCTTACAGCCAGAACTATCTGCAATAAAAAAACGATACCCACACGATAAAGAGCAGCTTAACGAAGAGCAATACATCCTTTTCCAAAGGGAGAAGTACAGCCCATTAGTTGGTGTTATCCCTCTGCTGGTTCAGCTTGTATTGCTCATGGGCATGTTGCAAGTTATGTATGACCCTTTGCACCATATGCGCTTACCACAGGGTACGGATTTGAGCTTTTTAGGCATAGACTTAGGTGAGTTTCATGTTGTCATGCCCTTTTTATCCGGTGCAGCAACATTGGCGTTTTCATTGGTACAAAACGCAATCAGTCCCGGCGCACTTAGCCAAGGCAAGCGGACAAATCTCGGGCTAATTGTGTTTACTGTGGCTCTTAGTATATATTTTGCCGCTGTCACCCCAGCAGGGGTTGGCCTTTATTGGACTGTGGGCAATCTCTTTGCTATCGTCACTGTAACACTCCTTTATTATATGTACAACCCCCATAAACTAGCAGTGGAGGCACTGGCATTTAAAAAAGCAGAACAAAAGACCTCTACAGAACTAAAACAAGAGCATGAGCATAACAAAATTAATAAGTCGCGAGAAAAAACTGATGCTAAGAGATTTATGTCCGCAGAGAAACGATTGGTTTTCTTCGCCCTCACCGGCGGGCAGTATAAATATTACAAAACCGTCATTGACTACCTTTTGGCTAACTCCAATACTCCAATACATTACCTCACCAATGATCCAGATGACGCTGTTTTTACTAAAGACAGCCCGAAAATCATCCCATACTACGCAGGACATAAGAAAACCATATCATTAATGCTAAAATTGGAATGTGATATGCTTGTAACTACCGTGCCGGATTTACAAACATTTCACATCAAACGCTCAATAGCTAAAAATGACATTGAGTATGTACATATGTTTCATGCACCAGTAGGCTCTGCACTTGTTTACAAGGAAAAAGCATTTGACTTTTTCGATACGATTTTTTGTGTAGGACCCCATCACTCAAAAGAGATGCGCCGTCGCGAGGAGTTTACAAATATAAAAAAACGTACTCTCGTAAAAGCAGGTTATGGGGTATATGATATGTTGCTTGAGAGCTATTCTGCATTTCACAAAGATGAAACTAACGATATACCACTAGTTTTAATTGCCCCATCTTGGCAAAGCGAGAATATTCTTGAATCATGTATTGATGATATTCTCAATGCCCTGCTTGGTAAGAGTTACAGAATAATTGTGCGTCCCCATCCTCAGTTTATAAGACTATTCCCAAGTAAATCGGTAGCTTTGGTTGAAAAGTACAAACGCTACTCAAACTCAGGCGAAATTGTATTTGAGCTTGATTTTTCCAGAAATAGTTCAATATACATGGCAGATTTACTCATTACAGATTGGTCTGGAATCGCTTTGGAGTTCTCTTATTGTACTTCTAAACCATGTATCTACATAAATACACCCCCAAAGATATCAAACCCCAACTATAAAAAGTATGGTATCGAGCTAATGGATTTTTCAATCCGTAATCAAGTTGGTGTTTCAGTTGAACCCATCGATATTAAGAAAAACCTCTATGCAGTTGTAGAGAAATTACTAAAGGGAAACGAATTCTCAAAAGAACAAATAAGAGAATCACTGTCGCAGTACCTGTACCACCCTGGCAGAAGTGGTGAAGCGGGAGGGAGGTACATCATTGGCAGGCTTGGAGGATTAAAGGTGAAGCGGCAAGAACGTTACTATAAATTACATAGTTACTCCACAAAGGAGGAATAGGAGATAATAATGCAGAGTGATGTAACTTACTGGAATGGATATTACAGTAAGGCACCTAAGGAAATAAGTGAGCCCTCTGATTTTGCAAAGTTTGCACTAAAGTACATGAAAGCTGAAAAGACACTAATAGACTTGGGTTGTGGTAATGGTCGCGACAGCGTATATTTCTTTAACAGCGGGTTGAAAGTTACAGCCATTGACTCTTCCAGAAGTGCAATTGCCAATATTGAAAGCCAGCATCTACCAATCTTGGCGCTATGTGATGATTTTGTAAAAACAAAGATACTTGACTGCATTGAATACGATTATTGCTATGCGCGATGGGTAATACATGCTATAAACCAAGCTCAGCAAGAAGAGTTCATACCAAGAGTATATAACATGCTAAAAAGGGATGGCCTCTTCTTTATAGAAGTAAGGACTGTTAGCGATGAAAAATACGGTAAAGGTGAGTTATTGGGGAAACATGAGTTTCTGTACGACAATCATTATAGGCGTTTCATAGAACCGGACAAACTTACAAACCAACTGCGAAATACTGGTTTCGATGTATTGTATGGGGTAGAATCTGATGGGTTTTCGGTATTGGCTGATGATGCACCAACACTATTAAGGCTGGTGATGAAGAAATAGTCTAAGCGTTTTGGCAATTTGAAAAATGTAAAGTGAAACTTCGAGGCTGTCAGAGCATACAAAAACTTACCTAGTATGACCTTTGAGATGCGTAAAACTATAGCGGAAAACATAAAAAGATGTAAAGAATGTCGTCACCCAATCTACTAAGGATTATGAACCCAATCTACGTAAATATAAATCTGGCTACTTGATCCATGGCACTGATTGGCGGGAAGGTCCGCTTGCTGTTGAACGTGAGAAGGCAATAATCGCAATGAAAGAATGGGGCGGAGAGGTCATAGAGCCTGATTATACGCAAGGGGTTTCGTCTTCTTTAAATAATAAGAAGCAGTTGGGTAAGTAGAAGTCATAGTGGCACGATAAGCTTAATCGTTGTCGTTCTCAAATGCATTCAGACTGGCAGAGCTTTATCCTGTAGCATTTTTGCTCAGACATAGCTATCTGAGTCCTGAGGGATTTATGATTTCACGTTGATGCGATATGACGCTACATCAATTCTTTACGAGGAAGTGTAAGTGAGATTAGAGCATAGTCGAACTACCGAGTGTATGTTCAACAATCGTAAATAAGATATAAGTATGCAGCATAATCACTACTTGAAACTATAGAAAAAGCACATAAAGTATAGATTGGAGCGTTTTGCTTTATTCATGAATAATAACATAAACAAAGAGATAGCAAAAGTGCAAAACAAACTAAAGACACTGATATGTGTGTATATGTGTTGTGGATTGTTGGCCTTAGCAGGATTTTGCTTTTTATTATATGAATCAGTGGGGGGAGTGTCGGTTTATACTCCGAAACACTTGAACTATGAACAAGAAATGGAATTTTATGTAGATCGAGTGGAGAAGTTATACAATCATATATCTATTTCTGGATGGGCAATCGTACCTGAAGAAAACATTGATATATTTAGAACACATATACTTTTACGAAATACATACGATGGGCAATATATAAAAATACCTACAATCAAGCAAATTCGAACGGATGTTACACAGAAGTTCTATAATCCTGACTTGGAAGTATATTACAATTACGATATGAGTGGTTGGTATGCAAGAGTGAATGTGAATAGGTTAAGTTTGCCGTTGAAAAAATATGAAATAGTTATACTATGCCAAAACAACAACCTTAATAGAAATATTTTAGTCCATACTGGAAGACATCTAGATATGGAGAATAATCAGTATGAATAGGTTAGAGAGAATGAAGTATTGTATTCAGAACAATCCATTTTTTACGCCTGGGTTGGTTTTTTTCTTCAGTATGGTTTTGTTACATTTGCTATTTCCTATCTATGGAGATGATGTTGTATATTTGGACACTTGGTGGACACAAGATATGATTACTCATATTTTGAATTTATATAACTCATGGACTTCGCGCGTAATAATTAATGCTGTAGTATGGGCTTTGTCTCATAATTGGTGGTATTGGGTAGTATCCAATATAGCAATTATGATGTTACTTTACTATTTTCTAGTTAGATTGTTCATCAACAAACCTGATAGTAAAAGTTGTTGGCTAGGTGTTTTTTCAATATTGCTATACCCTCTAGCACACATGTCTACTGCTGGACATTTAGCTACAACGACAAATTACTTATGGCCTATGACTTTCGGATTTATATCTTGCTACGGAATGAAAAAGTCTTTGATTAGTCAGAAAATTAACATATGGGAATATCCAATTTATATAGGTTCGTTACTATTTGCAATCAATGCAGAACAATTAAATGTATTTATTTTGGGGATCTTAACGTTGATATTAGGGTATAGTATTTTGTCAAAAAAAAAGATAAACATTTATTTATTGATTCAATTAATATTAGCAACAATTATGTTGATATTTACTCTTCAAGCTCCAGGAAATGCAGCGAGAAACATTGCAGAAACAAGAGCTAGATTTCCCGACTATGTGATGTTTGGGATAATAGAGCGAGCACAATTAGGTTATGCATTTACCTTATCACATTTCATTTTTAGTGTAAATTTAGTATTTACAGTATTTTGTATCTTGTTATATATTGCAGTCCATCAGCAGTATTTGGACAAGTTATATAGGTTTTTGGCTGCAGTTCCTTTGGGAAGTAGCATAATATTTGGCATAGCACAAGGCATTATCCCAAACCCCGCTATTTCAAGACTGGGACAATTTGGAATGGATTCAACGCATATAGTTAATGTCCTAAACTTTCATCAAATTCATACCTACATTCCGATAGTTATTCTTGGTCTTGTAGTGATTTGTGTTTTGGCTTCACTATATCTGTGCTTTAGTAACGAGAACTTGAAAGCTTGGATCTGTATAGTGAACATTCTACTTGGCCTTACAACAGGGCTAATTATGGGATTTTCACCAACAATTTGGACAACTGGAGTTAGGGCGCTTATATTTGCGTACTTTACATTTATCATTTGTATAGTGCTGATTTATCAAAAGTTAAGATTGCTTCGATTTAAGCATGAACCTATTCTTTTTGTGATGATTTGTTTTCTAGGAATAAATGCATATGTGAGATATTTAGCTGAACTAATAATATAGTAACTTTCTTGCCAAGGTAAGAACATCTTGTATCTATCATATTTGTCTAAGCAGAAACAATATATCTGTTAAATCATATCTTTAAAATTTTTACTACGAGGATGTTTACTAGTGATAATGCCGAACCGTATGGATCGCTCTTTTCAACTTCATCAGTCTGAATACGAGGAAGCAGTATTACATGCACTTCGCTCCGGCTGGTATGTGTTAGGAAACGAAGTTCTTAATTTTGAAAAAGAGTTCAGTAAATATGTCAACACTACACATTGTGTAGGACTTGCAAACGGCCTTGACGCACTGAAAATCGCCTTTACCCTGCTAGGCATAAGTGAGGGAGATGAAGTAATTGTACAGTCGAATGCCTACATAGCATGTATAATCGGAATAACTGCAAACAACGCTACCCCCGTTTTTGTTGAACCTAACAAATACTTCAACCTCGACCCAAGCAAAATCGAAGCAGCAATAACTCCAAACACGAAGGCCATATTGGCTGTTCATCTTTACGGGCAGGCCTCCGATATGGTTACAATTATGAAAGTAGCGAAAAAGCATAACTTACACGTTATTGAAGATTGCGCCCAGTCTCATGGGGCAAAACAAAACGGAATAATGACAGGCGCGTTTGGGGATATAGGGTGCTATTCCTTTTATCCAACCAAAAATCTTGGTGCATTCGGAGATGCTGGCGCGGTAACAGTTAATAACTCAGAACTGGATGAGCGGTTCCGGATTTATCGTAATTATGGCAGCGAGAAGAGATACTACAACAGAATGGTCGGCACTAATTCAAGGCTTGATGAAATACAAGCAGCCCTATTGCGTGTGCGCCTTAGCCACTTAGATGACATGAATAGTGAACGCAAGAAAATATGCACTCGTTATCTCGAAGAAATAAATAATCCGCACTTTATCCTGCCAAAAGTCCAAGATGGCTGCGAAACCGTATGGCATCAGTTTGTTATCCAAGTAAACAATCGCAGTAAATGTATAGAATACCTAAATTCAAAAGGCGTTGGTACAATTATACATTATCCTATACCACCGCATTTGTCTGAAGCTTATGCTTACTTAGGGTTCGAAAAAGGTTCCTTTCCAATAGCTGAACACTATTCAGATACGGTGCTGTCTTTGCCACTATACAACGGTATGACTGAAGAAGAGCAAGATTATGTTATTGGTGCAATAAACTCATTTGAACGATAGAGGTGCTTCATGAAGCATACGCTTTCAGCAAGCTTGAACAATACTATGCTTCGTCCTATATTCGAGGATGATTTGGAATCACTTCGTTTATGGCGTAACGACACACAGCTAACTAAGTTTTTAACAAAGTTGGACTATGTAAGCTCTGAAAAACAACGAAAATGGTTTGAAAATGAAAACGCAAATCCTAATTGCTATACCTTTGCCATTGATGAATCACAAACATTAAAAAGATTAGTTGGAAGCGTTGCGTTGTATAACTTTCAAGATACATCAGCGGAATTCGGACGTTTCCTGATTGGTGATATGGATGCTCGTGGTAAGGGGATCGGATATTTAGGCACGGTTTTATGTCTGTACTTAGGATTTACCAAGCTCGGTTTACTGACAATCAGTGCAAATGTTCACGAAGAGAATGTTGCAGCTCTAAAAGCTTATCTTAAAGGTGGCTTTGTTATATGTAACAAACACCCATTTGTGAATGGTGGCTATGAGTTAGAAATCATAGCTAAAAGAAAGTATTTCTTTGAATTTCATAACTTTCTGTCGGAAATCAAGACGTCTAACTGAAAGTGGGAGAGCCAGGTGTATACGATAAACGATGTAAAAATGCTTTCATTCCCCGAATTTGGTGACGATAGGGGGCATCTTGTTGTAATTGAAGGCAGTAGAAACATCCCGTTTTCAGTGAAGCGTGTGTTCTATATATACGGCTCAGACGGAGATGTTGTTAGAGGAAGGCATGCAAATCGCATTTCGGAGTTCTGCTTAGTAAACATTTGTGGGACAAGCAAGGTTAAAGCAATTGACCAGATGAGCAACGAAAAGATATTTGTCCTTGATCGCCCTCATATCGGAGTTTATCTCCCGGCTAT
>Ga0123355_10010928_pt1 | contig 13970 bp, 13 predicted proteins | sample TergutEmb28metaG_3_FD_89872 | JGI IMG/M metagenome (GOLD analysis project Ga0123355, IMG submission 89872) | Embiratermes neotenicus P1 segment gut microbial communities from Petit-Saut dam, French Guiana - Emb289 P1 | ecosystem: Host-associated > Arthropoda: Insects > Digestive system > Gut ... | reverse complement strand
TGATAATATTATACATTAATTTAGAATTATCTACAATTGCAAGTATGAGATATAAAAGGTTACGGTGTAGCAACGACACCTTTTAACTAACGACAAACGCTTCATGCATTTGCCCTGGTCGTGTTCCAATAATATATTGACGATAAAAATCAGATATGTTACTGTTCATATAGCAAAAAAACTAGGCTTGCGGCACTTAGATTTGTGCAGGTACAGCCGAAATGGAGGATATTATGCAATTTTGTTCTAACTGCGGTGAAAAAATGGACACCGGGGTAGTTTTTTGCCCTAACTGCGGTACGCAGTCAACACAGGTGAAAGAGAAGCCGCCTGTAAGTATTAACAAAAAAGCAATTATTATAATTGCTGCAATTGCTGTAGTTTTGACAACAGTAATTATTGTATTTTTGCTACGTGGCGGCAGCAGCACCAACCCACGAGAATTAGTAGGCCACTGGGAAAACCCAGATGAAAGATTTGAACTTATGCTTAACGCAGACGGTACAGGACGGTTTGACGACTGGGGCGACTCAGACCGTATTTCATGGAGAGTTGTTGACGGACTGTTAGAAATCGACTCCAGAACTTGGGACGACGCGGTGTTTTTCGAGTATCGTTTATCTGGTCAAAGGCTAACGCTTACCTACGTACAGATATTATATAGGGTTGGCGGCAGAGGCTCTGGCTTGGTTGGTACCTGGGAACAAACACGTTGGGGTGATAGCATAGAAATTGAGTTTTATGCAGATGGCACTGGACGTGCAAGTCATGACTGGCACGATGATATGTTTGAGTGGAGCTCCCGTAATGGAAGGCTAAGTATTATAGAGTCTTGGGGCACAGAAATTGTAGACTACCGCATATCTGGCCAAAGATTGATACTTATTGATGACTCAGACTCCACGGTTCTTCGCAGGAGAGACAGATAATATCGTTCGATATATGCTAACGATATAAGCAAGATACGGCAGTATCCTACCTAATTTACAAGTTTATATAGTTTGTAAATTAGGTAAGAAGATAAACACAGGAAAGCGGCTGTGACTATAATGTCGTTGAATTAACAAACAGCGCAAAGAAAAGAAGGGGCTATCTCGTTAAGCATTTTTCATGAATATTATGCATAATTTCGTCATTCCGGGCTTGACCCGGAATCTCAAACGTCGGAGAGAAGACGGGTCGAGCCCGCCATGACATATAGTATATGCATATTTATTCACATGAAATGCTTAACGTGACAGCCCCTTTGATATTATGCGAAGAAGTATTCACCGGCAATTTCTATACGAGTGCTTCAATAATTTGCACAGCATTTGTAGCCGCTCCCTTGCGAGTATTATCTGCAACTACCCACATGTTTATGCTGTTTGCAAAACTATGATCCCGCCTAACGCGTCCAATATACACAAAATCCGTCCCAGCGGCGTGTAGTGGCATTGGGTAAATATTATCTGCAATATCGTTTTGTAACACAACCCCCGGGGACTTTGCAAGCAAACTACATACATCGTCAAGCTTAAAATCTTTCGAAAGAGTTACATTAATTGAAAGGCTATGTCCGTATTCAACAGGTACACGCACAGTAGTTGCGGTTATAGGCAAAGTAGGGCAGTGCAGCATTTTGCATACTTCCGCCATTAATTTCTTTTCCTCCCCTGTGTAACCATCATCATGAAAAACATCGATATGGGGAATCAAGTTACCTGCAATTACATACGGGAAGTGCCTAGGCGGTTCGCCTTTTTGCGTCCGCTCAAGATCGAGAATGCCGCCAACACCTGCACCAGATACAGATTGGTAAGTAGAAATCACAACTCGCTCCAAGCCGTATGTATCCAGTAGCGGCTTTAGCGCAACAACTGCAGGGGTAGCACAACAATTAGGGTTTGCTATAATGCCTTTGTGGGTAGGAAGGTCGCCGTTATTTACCTCTGGCACCACAAGCGGGACGTTGCTGTCCATCCGCCATGCAGATGAATTATCCACTACTATGCAGCCAGCTTTTGCGGCTATAGGGGCGTATTTTTTACTAACATCACCTTCCACTGCAAACAGTGCAAAATCAATCCCTCTATCAAAAACTTCTGTGGTTAATTCTTCTATTACAATATCCTCCCCATTAAATTTCATGGTTTGACCTGCAGAGCGTGCAGAAGCAAATAAAAAAAGCTTAGACACCGGAAGCTTACGTTCCTGTAAAATTTTTATAAACATTGCGCCAACCATGCCGGTAGCACCTACTATTGCACATGTAAGTGGCTTCATCTTATATTCCGCCTCCAACAAAATTATTTGTAGTCATTTAACCTGCAAACGGTTACTCTCAGTAACCATTTGGCTTTTTCATTTCATCCTAACTGGTTAAGCATGTCAAACTTATCATGCACAGCATTAGCAGCCTTAGAAACTTGGCGCTCACCTACAAGCACTGCAATTTTTATTTCAGACGTGGATATCATATGAATATTAACACCGCAATCATACAAAGCCTCGAACATAGCCGCTGCCACACCGGAATTTGTGGCCATCCCCGCTCCAACAACAGATAATTTAGCCAAATTTTCGTCGGCCTCTACAGACCGGAAGCCAATGTCATCTTGATGTGCGGCAAGGAGGTTTCTTGCTGTTGCCATATCTTCCTTCTGCACGGTAAAACTAATATCGCATGTAGAATTATGACCCAAGGAGCGTAAAATAATATCCACGGAAATCTGCTCCTTCGCCAATATGGAGAATATCTGGAATGCTACCCCAGGCTCATCTGCAAGCCCTATCAGGGATATCCTTGCCACATTTCTATCTATCGCTATGCCACTAACTGAAAGTTGTTCCACACTTACTTCCTCCTTAATCCATGTTCCTCCACCGTCAGACATGCTGGAACGTACCACTATTTGTACATTATATCGCTTTGCCATTTCCACCGCACGGCCGTGCAGCATTTGTACCCCAGCAAATGCTAACTCCAGCATTTCGTCGTAACATATTTCTGGTAACTTTCTTGCGGTTGGTACAATACGTGGGTCTACGGTATAAATGCCGTCTACATCAGAATAAATTTCACATACATGTGCTTGCAGGACTGCCGCAAGTGCTACGGCAGTTGTATCTGATGCGCCACGGCCCAAGGTTGTAATGTCGTTATTGTAGTTAACTCCTTGGAAACCCGCCACTAATACTATATTGTTGCGTTTTAACTCTGCTAATATGCGTGTTGTGTCGATAATTTCGATATGTGCGTTGCCGTGGGTATCGGTTGCGTGTATGCCAACTTGCACTGCATTTAGTGAGATTGCGTTATACCCAAGGGAATGTATAGCCATTGCCATTAAGGCAACAGATTGCTGCTCTCCTGTGCTTACAAGCATATCCAGCTCTCGTTTATTTGCATTTGGGTTTACTTCACGGGCTTTTTCGTATAAATGGTCGGTTGTGTTGCCTTGAGCAGAAAGGACTACAACAACGCTGTTGCCGCTTTCGTATGTTTTTACTATGCGGCGGGCTACGTTCATTATACGCTCTGCATTGGCAACAGAAGACCCGCCGAATTTTTGCACTGTTATGTTTTTAGCGGCCACAGTTTTGCTCCTTCTAAATAGTTTTTAGATATGCCATTCGTCTGTAGGTATATCCACAGTTTTCGTAAAGTTGCTGCGCATTTATGTTTTTTCGCCCTGTTACTACTGTAATCTCGGATACATTGTTTTTGGCGAACTCATCTTCCAAGTGTTTGATTAACATACTGGCGATGCCTCTTCTTCGGTAATTTTTACTTACAAACAATTCGGTTATTTCGCATTGTAAGTTGGTGTAACAAATTGAAGAGTACAACTGACCGCAGATAAAGCCTACTGCGCTATCATTATGTACTGCAACAAAAACAATCTCATTTTTGTTGTTTGTTAACGATTCCTTCATTACATCAATTGTGTTACAGCCTGTATCGTTAAGTTCATTGTTCATTTTGTATATACTGGGTATGTCATAGGTTTGTGCTTTTCTAATAATGATATCCACTTTATTCGCCTTTTTGCCCTTTCCTGCTTTTAATTAACTGTAAAATATACAAACCATCGCTAGGCATACCCCTTGCTGCGCCGAAAAAATATTTAATGGGGAGTATTGTATATAAAGCTGTAAAAATATTAGCAAAGATGGCAAGAGGGATGATGCGCCACCAAAATGGGAAGATATCTGCTTCAAAATAGCGCAAAGAGAATAGAAAAATTAGGACAACAAATATGATATTTACTGTAAAACCCGCAGCAGCACGTAAAACCTGATGGCTAGTTTTGCCGCCAACAACAGAATAGTTTACACGCCCTCCCATAAAGAACCAAAGGTTGATTATCAAACGTTTGGTGCCAATAATTGTCGGCCCACTTCCCATGGTTATGACCCAGCCCTTATCTTTGAACAAAATACGAGAAATTAAAGCGTGCCCTAACTCATGTACAAGGACGGAAATAAAACACAGTAAAAACCATAAAATCCAGTTTACTAAAGAATCCACTATCATCCCTCCCTCAGCACAAGAGCCAACTCCAACCCAACTGGTTGAATTTTCAACCAATTGGGTTGGAGTTGGAATTAATTTATACTAATATCCTTCAACTTCTGTAATGCCAGCAACGCTTCTAGCGGTGTCATTGTTTCAATTTCTACACTGTGGAGGGCCTCCAGTAACTTAAGCCCGACTTCCACCATTGGGTCTTCTGCCGTAACCGTTTCTGCTACTGTTGGCAAACTAACCGCAGTCTGTGTAACGTCCGTTGCATTTAACGCCGCCAAAAGAGCAGTTGCACGCCGCAGAACAACAGGAGGAAGACCCGCCAACCTAGCTACATGAACCCCGTAACTTTGCCCTGCTGCACCATGGGTTAACTTACGCAAAAACACAATATTTTTGCCATCACCCTTTGCGGTAAAACAGTAATTTAGTACCCCTTCTACCTTGCCTTCCAATTGCGTTAACTCATGATAATGTGTGGCAAACAGTGTTTTTGCCCCAATTTTGGACGATATAAATTCCAATACTGCCCATGCAATAGACAGTCCGTCAAAAGTACTTGTGCCCCGCCCAATTTCATCCAGCAAAACAAGACTGTTTGGTGTGGCATTGTTTAAAATGTTTGCAACCTCCGTCATTTCTACCATAAAAGTACTTTGCCCAGTTGCAAGGTCGTCGGATGCGCCAACACGGGTAAAAATACGGTCTACAATGCTTATTTCCGCAAACTCTGCCGGAACAAAGCTGCCTATTTGAGCCATTAGCACAATTAGTGCGACCTGCCTCATGTAAGTAGATTTACCCGCCATGTTTGGCCCAGTTATTACTGCAATACGGTTTTCTTTTTGGTTCATGTCAGTGTCGTTTGGTATAAACCCCTGGTCTATAAGGCTTTCTACTACTGGGTGGCGGCCTTCTTTTATGTTTATTCGCGTGTCTTCAGTTATAATTGGCTTTACAAAGCGGTTTTTATCCGCAACCTCCGCTAAGGATTGCAGTGCATCTAAGGTAGAAAGTGCGTGAGCAGTAAATTGAATTCTGGCAACCTGCTCTATTATAGAGCGGCGCAAGGTGTCAAAAAGGTCAAACTCCAGTGTGCAAATTTTTTCATCTGCGCCTAAAATAGTGTCTTCGAGTTCTTTTAGTTCTTCGGTAAAAAAACGTTCGCAGTTTGCCAATGTTTGTTTACGAATATAGCGCTCTGGCACTTTAGATAGGTGTGAAGCCGTTACTTCGATATAGTAGCCAAAAACCCGATTAAACCGTACCTTTAGGTTTGCAATACCAGTCTCTTCTTTTTCACGGGCTTCCAGCTCTGCTAAATATTTTTGTGCATTTTCTTTTATATGCAAAAGTTTATCAAGTTCACTGTTAAATCCTTGTCGAATCATACCACCTTCACGTACGGAAATTGGCGGCGTGTCTATTATTGCATCGCATATGGCAGTCCGGATGTCTGATAAATCGTCGTATGTGCGGCGGATTTCTGAATTAACTGCGGCATGGGTGTTTATAAGAAGCGTTTCTACGTGGGGTAACGTTTCTAATGAAGACCGTAGCGTAACCAAGTCCCGTGCACTAGCAGAGCGTGTTGTAAGCCTTGATATTACACGTTCTAAATCGTGGATGCTGTTTAAATGTTCCCGCAGCTCGGCACGCTCTATTGGCATTTGAACCCATTCTGCAACAGCATCTAGCCGTTTGTTAATTGCATCCTTTGCTGCCAGTGGGCACTCTACCCAGTCCCGCAACAACCTTGCACCCATGGACGTTCTTGTACGATCTAACACCCATAGTAGTGAGCCTTTTTTTGTCCGGTCTCTGGTAGAAGATGTTAACTCTAAATTGCGGCGGCTTGCACCATCCAGTAACATATGAGACTGCTGAGAGTATGTTTTTAATGCTGTAATTTGCGAAATAGCTTTTTTCTGCGTGTCTATTAAATACGCCAAAAGCGCACCTGCGGCAGATATCTCTGCGGCACCTTCTCTAAGGCCAAACCCTTCTAAATTATATGTGCCAAAATGGTCCGTTAGGCATTTGTAAGCATTGGTGGGCAAGAATGTCCAAACCGGAACGGGAGTAGCTCTTACTCCAACAACACTTTCCACAACACGGGTTAGTTTAAAGTCTTCCGACAAAAGGAGTTCTGCCGGTGCAAGGCGCACGGCTTCATCTAAGAGCTTCTGTTCTTCCCCTGAAGGCAAAGATGTTGCCATAAAAAGCCCTGTGGTGATGTCCGCCACCGCAAGGGCAATCTGCATTTTATTACAATGTATAGCCACAATGTAATTGTGTTTATGAGCGTCTAGATAATCGGCGTCGGTCATTGTGCCGGGGGTGAAAACGCGCACAACTTCACGGGCAACAAGGCCTTTTGCTTGTTTTGGGTCTTCTACTTGTTCACACAAAGCAACACGGTGGCCTTTTTGTACTAATTTTGCGATATAACCATCGGCAGAATGCGCAGGGACGCCGCACATTGGCGCACGTTCCGCTAAACCACAGTCTCTTCCTGTTAGCGCGATATTCAGCTCTTTTGCTGCAATTTTTGCGTCGTCGAAAAATATTTCAAAAAAATCCCCCATGCGGAACATGAGAATGTCATTTTTGTAATTTGCTTTTATAGACATATATTGTTCCATCATTGGGGTTAGTTTATATTGCTTGGACATTTTGAAGACTCCTTTAGGTTAGGCTTTACCAATAATATAAAACGTTTTTGCGTCTGTTATTTGAACAGGTACAATATCCCCCTGATGTAGTGCAGACTTCGACGTAAAATGCACAAGCGAATGGTCGTCTGTACGGCCTTTATAGTCGTTGTTATTTACGTCCTCAACCATTGTGGCAAAAGTCTGTCCGACTTTTGCGTTGTTATTTTCTAGCAAGATAGGGGAAAGCTCCGCAACCAATCTATCATACCGCTCAGACGTTATTTTAGGGGAAATAGTGTCTGTACGCTCTGCAGCAGGTGTGCCACTTCGTTTTGAATACAAGAAAGTAAACGCAGTAGCAAAACGTACACGGCGCACAACCTCTAGTGTATCTAAAAAGTCTTCTTCTGTTTCGCCGGGGTAGCCTACAATTATGTCTGTAGATATTGCCAAACCCGGAATAGCATGGCGTAAACGTTGCACGAGGTTTAAATAATTTTCTTGTGTGTACATACGATTCATGTCTTGCAAAATGCGGGTACTGCCAGATTGTATTGGAAGATGTACAGACTTACATACTTTTGGTAGTTCTGCAAGTGTGCTTATTAATTTATCGGAAAAATCCTTTGGATGAGATGTCATAAAGCGTATGCGCTCTATTCCGGAAATGTTATTGACATGCCGCAATAATTCTGGGAAGAAAGAATCATTCTTATCTCTATAAGAATTTACATTTTGCCCAAGTAACATAACTTCCTTTACACCATCTGCAGCAAGTTCCTGCACTTCCTGCAAAATATCAGCTATGGCACGGCTTTTTTCCCGGCCCCGCACATATGGCACAATGCAATAGGAACAAAAATTATCGCAACCATACATAATATTAACCCCGGCTTTGTGCGGGAATTCTCTAATAGTTACGGGAACATCATCAAGCTCTGGCAAGCCTTCATCTTCTGTAATATCAATAACTTGTTTACCCGTTCCAATAACACGCCAAAGGAACTCTGGCAAACGATGACGGTTGGATGTGCCAAAAACTAAGTTGATGTACTTATGGCTTTTTTTTATTTTTTCTGCAATTTCTGGCCGTTGTGTCATACAACCACAAACTCCAACTATAAGGCCAGGTTTATCTACTTTGGCACGCTTTAAGCGTCCCAAATTGCCAAAAATTCTGTCTTCGGCACTTTCTCGCACGCAGCAGGTGTTGTATAGCACTAGGTCTGCATCATCTTGGCTTATGGCAGTGTCGTAGCCTAGTTGAGTTAGAAGACCTGATAATTTTTCAGAGTCTCGGCTATTCATTTGACAACCGTAAGTACGCACAAAAAACCGTGGGCGTCCGGTTACGCTTGCAGCTAATTTTTCATTGTGGGCATAAATTAAGTAGCGATAATTATCCAAAAACATCACCTTTACAGAGCAATATGGCGTTACATTATTTTTCTAGCATGTTAGCCAGGAAACGGAAACTGCCGTATAAATTGCTATGACATAAAAAAAGAGACAGCTTACAGATGTCTCCTTTCTACTAGTCTTTATTTATTTGTAATAACAAAATCATAACAAGATTCGAAACCACACTGTCTCATTAGCAAAGCTCATCATTGAGCCATTTACACACAACATCTAACAGCCAGCGAGCTCTGAGATTTTGTGGATGCGATTTCTAATCTCTTTTACAGTTCTTATAGTAGTTATTATAACTATCCAAAACTTATCTGTCAATATTGAATCGTAGAACACACGACAAACGCATGAAAGATTTTAGCGTCGCCAACTGGAATCATTTTTAGTGCCACATAAAGCTGAATTTTTCTTAAACGGGTATATCAACAAAAAAGCATGTACCTCTATCAAGTTCGCTTTCAACTTTTATACTACCTCCTTCTAGCTCTAAAATCCTTTTAACCAGTGATAAACCTAGCCCATTGCCTGTTGTAGTTCTGGACTCATCTCCTTGATAAAACTTTTCGAATATACGTTTTTTTACACTCTCATCCATTCCAATTCCGCTGTCGCAAATGATCACACAGGCATTACCATTTTGCAAGTTTAAGTGAATTTTAATTATTTCGCCCATACGGCTGAATTTAATTGCATTTTCTAAAAGGTTAATCCATACATGGTGTAGCATTTCTTCATTAGAGTTAATGTTTATCTTCTCAAGGTCAACTGATATCATCAGTTGCTTTTTTTGTAGCTGCGGCTCCAGCAAAAGAATTATTTGGCGTAGCTGTTCGTCCAGTGAGTAGCAGCATCTTTCATTTTTTTCTGTGGTTTCCAACTTAGAAAGTAGGAGTATATTGCTGGAAAGGCGAGAGAGCCGTTCGCTTTCTGTCAGAATGATATTTGCATATTCTTGCCGCTGTTCTTCCGGTAAATTACTTTTTGTCAGGCGCTTTGCATACCCCTTAACCGAGGCAAGCGGTGTTTTAAACTCATGTGAAATGTTACTTGTAAAATCCATTCGAAGGGCTTCTATATTGGCAAGCTCCTTTGTCATTTCGTTAAAACTTACGGCCAAACGCTCTAGCTCTCTTGGGCCTTCTACTTTTACATGTACATCAAAGTTTCCGCTTGCAATTTCTTTTGTAGCATCTATAAGCCGGTGCAAAGGGCGGAGAAGCTGCTCTCCAACAATTGCGGTAAGCGTTGTGCCAATAAGCAAGCTAACCAGCAGCAAAAACAAAAACCAATGTATTGCTCGCCCTGCGCCAAACCCCGGCAGTATGTCTATTGCCATCATAATATGCCAAATAACACCAGCTACTAAAATGCTGATAAAAAGTATGCAAAAAACAAATAGCACAAGCCATAAAAGTATGGATAATCTGCTTCTACTGCGGATGTTCTTTTTACTATTCACTATGCTTTACCACCTTATAGCCAAGTCCTCGTACAGTTTCTATGGTAAACTCCGGCCATGTGCCAAATCTTTCCCGCAGCCGGCCTATATGAACGCTGACTGTATGCTCGTCGGAGCCGCTATCCATCCCCCAGATTTCATCCATTAATTGCATTCTGGTAAAAACAATGTCTGGGTAGCTTAGAAGTTTATATAGCAACAGGAATTCTTTTTGTGGTAATGATATTCTCTCCATGTCTCGTGTAACTGTTTGAGCATCGTAATTTATTATTACCTTGCCAATGGAAATTTTGCGTTCGTTAACAATTTTTGCACGGCGGAGCAAGGCTTTTACCCGCAATACCATTTCTTCTTCGTCTATTGGCTTTACCATGTAGTCGTCTATACCAAGCAGAAAGCCTTTGCGCTTATCTTTTACAGTTTCTTTTGCTGTTACCATAAGAATTGGCATCTCGTAGCCTGCGTCTCTTAATTGTTTAGTTAGAGTGTAGCCGTCTATGCCCGGCATCATAATGTCAGTGATCATAAGGTCTATATGGGTGTGCTCTAAAATGTTCAGAGCTTCCTTGCCGTCGCAGGCTAAGATTAGATTAAAGTGTTCGTCCCGTAATGTGTCTACCATTAGCTTGCCAATGTGAATATCGTCCTCTACTACCAGTATTGCAAGCATGCGGGTGCCTCCTTACTAATTCTTTAACAGTCACTCTTAGTAACGGTTTGATTTTTATAGCTTATGTTATACCACCATCTTCAACTAAACTTCAACAGAAGATTGTGTTGTCTTTATGCCAAAAACATGAAATTCTGGGGTTCAGCAATATTGCTAGTTGATTATTTTAGGCGTTTGACGCTTAGAAGCTATACGCATGGTTGGGAATGTCGAATTGGCGAGGCATTGTTTCGCTAGTTTTCGTTGCTGACGACGCGGCGTACCAGCGGTACGCAAGGAGGAAGCGACGGAAAATAGCGGAATAATGACCGCCAAGGCGACGTTTCCAATCCATGCGCATAGCTTCTTACCTTAATCGTATGAAAATCCGCCAAAGTACAATTCCGTTGGCACATCGCCACTATAGGCAGTGATGCATATACCTACCCCTCTCATGCCAAAGCTGTCGGCGATATGCTCCCAATAGTCCCATATTTTTTCGTCAATGATCTTCTTAGTTGGTTTATCGGTGCCAAAATGCTTGATTAGCTCTTCTTTCTTTACTACATAAGCGGAACTGTAGTCAAGTTTATCAGAAATTTGTAATATGTCCAAAATTGTACCGGTTCCAGCTTCCATTACGTCCTCGTCTTGCATGACTTCTTCCATAGTCGCATGCATTCTGCCGGGTGTTGGTGCATCTGCAAGGTTGTCTAGAGGGAATGGAATATCCCATTGGTCCATTACTGGGGAATATCTGCCGGCTTCAAATTCACGCTGTCTTAGTTTTTGCAATGCGTTGTTTTTATCTTCTTCGTACTTTACATAATAGAAATACGGATCTGCGCCCATATTTGTACACCTCCAAAAAATGTGTTGTTTTGACTTTGAAATTACTTCTGTTATTAGAAGCATGTAATTACATTTGGCACCTAGCTTTTAGTTAGTACCCTTGTTTTGGCTTATGTTTTCGTGGGTTGGTTAAGTATTCACGAGCTTGGGCTTCTTTTGCTGCGAATAAGTTTTCGAAGTATGCTGTGTTTCCTGCTAGTAAGTGTTCGAGTTCCGGGGTATAGCGTTCTTTCCAACTTTCATTTTGTGTAATAAAATGTTGTGCAATGACGATTGCTTTTTCATATTCACCTGCCTTTATATGCATACAGTAAGTGTCATGGCGAGGGGAGTATGGTGTCTTGCCATATTTTTTCTTCCTAAGCTTCTCCATTTCATCATAGCTAGATTTCCAGTCAGCTCCCCTCGCAAATATAGGAAGTACATGTGAAACAACTATAGACAACATCTCATCCACAGAAGAATTAATTTCCTCATCTGACAGCTTTAATCCCGTGAATATGTTGAAGTTTCTCCAGTAATTGCTGCTATCAAAAATATTTTTTTCGCGAAAATCATGAATTTGAAACCCCTCAATAGATAAATCCCATATGCCTAAATAGAGGGGACGGGCATAGAAGTGGACGGTATAATCAGTATCATGATTCGTCAGCATTATAGTTTGAATAACGTCGCTGTTCGCCCTATAAAATGTATTGCGGTAGAGACTAAACCCTTCCGTGATTAGCCTCTCTTTAAATTTTGTTTTGTAGACCTTTGATATCGAATTCATACAATCCTCCACTAGCGTAATATCATATTTGCTTCAACAGCTCCTTTTGTGAATATATAAAGAGCTGTAGCACAACCTACTGCGGCGGCTCTCAACTCATCAATAGCCTTGTTTGGGTTTGTACTTACGTGGATTAGTTAAATATTCACGAGCTTGGGCTTCTCTTTCTGCAAGTAGATTATCGAAATATGCTGTGTTTCTTGCTAGTAATTGTTCGAGCTCAAAGGTATAGCAACTTTTCCAACTTTCGTTTATTGTTACAAAATATTGTGCTATAGCGGTTGCCTTTTCATATTTTTTTGCTTTTAAATACATATAATATCTACTTTCACCAGGAGGATATAGTTTATTACCATATATTCGTTTTTTGAACATCTCCATTTCATCGTAGCCAGATTTCCAATCCTTTCCCCTTTCAAATATAGGAAGCACATGTGAAACGACCAAAGAAATCATCTCGTCAACTGCAGAATTAACTTCTTCATCAGATAATTTTACTCCTGTGAATATATTGAAATTTCTCCAACGCTTCTCACTGTCAAAGATATTTTTTTCTCGCAGTTCATGAATACCAAACCCCTCAATGTATAGATCCCATATTCCTAAATACAAAGGGTAAATATGAAAACCGACGGTATACTCGGTGCCGTGGTTAATTAACATTAAAGTTTGAAGCACGTCATTAACCACTCGGTAGAATGTTTTACGATAGAGGCTAAACCCTTCTGGGCTTAGCCTCTCTTTAAATTTTGATTTGTAGACCTTTGGTATCGTGCTCATGAAATCCTCCTTCTAGCGTATTGCCCAGTCCGGTTTATATGCTCCTTTTGTGAATATATAAAGAGCTGTCGCACAACCGACTGCGGCGGCGGCTCTCACGGCATCCCAATTGTAACCCCAGGTGAAATCGTACTGTATTATACCTCCTCCAAAATCCCAGTAGGTTACTGTGTAGATGCGTAATAAATGGTTTTGTAAAATTACACGTGTTGGAATTGTTGTCCCCTCAGAACCACCCAGTACTAGTTGGCGTTGATGTAAGTTCCTAAACGTTTCTTCTCCTTCCGTAATTGTATTTAGCCATAATCTGGCACCCTCTGCTGTATATCTGCCTATTTGTCTCTGTGCGCGGGATATTGATTGTGTATCTCTCTTTACTTCCCACACTTCTCCTGTCCTAAGATGCACCAAATCTACAACACCAAATGTCCGAATTCTAGGAGATGTAACCCACCTATTGCTTGTCATGTCAGGAATTCTACGTGCGATATCTGCAACAACCCAATTGTGAATTGTAGAACGAGATGGGCTAAATGGGTTCGGGCTGGGTAATGCACTTATTGATGAACCTGCAGAACCAGCCACCGAGGAAGAAGATGTCATTGGCGGCTTCGTAACCGTCAAACCCAACCCACCTGTAACCCCCGAAGCGCATGAGTTAAACTAATGCGCGAGGTGAAGAAAATGCAAAGAAGAAGCAACACAGAGTGGTTAAAGCTAATCCAAGAACAAGAGAGAAGCAGCCTATCGCAACGAGCGTGGTGCAGAACAAAAAACATCAAGGTATCCACCTACCGAGACAGAAAAAGCAAACTAAGCAAACAAGGCCTACTAGAACCATCAAGTACAACAAAAAACACACAAATAAATTGGATAAC
>Ga0123355_10010927_pt1 | contig 13971 bp, 13 predicted proteins | sample TergutEmb28metaG_3_FD_89872 | JGI IMG/M metagenome (GOLD analysis project Ga0123355, IMG submission 89872) | Embiratermes neotenicus P1 segment gut microbial communities from Petit-Saut dam, French Guiana - Emb289 P1 | ecosystem: Host-associated > Arthropoda: Insects > Digestive system > Gut ... | reverse complement strand
TCGATGCCTCCGGCGGCTTCTTCGCGAACATCGAATCGGAGCCGCTCCCGTCCAGCACGAGGGTCTGCGCGGTCATATAGCCGGAGGAGTCCGCCGCTAGGTAGGCCACGGCGGCCGCGATGTCCTCGGGATAGCCGGAGCGGCCGACGGCGAGCATCGAGCCGCGGCGCTTGATCTCGGCCTCCGCGTCCAGGTTCGGGTCAAGGGAAAGCAGCGCCCGCGAGGTCGCAACCATGCCCGGCGAGATCGCGTTGACAGTAATCCCCCACGGGGCGACGTCCGCCGACAGCGCACGGGTGAAACCGAGTACGCCCGCCTTCGACGCCGAGTACGCGGTGGACATCGCCGCCGACACCTGGCCCGCCTGCGAGGAAATGTTGATGATCCGGCCCCAGCGCTGCGCACGCATGTGCGGCACGGCGAACCGGGACATCAGGTAGGTGCCGCGCAGGTTGATCGCGATGACGAAGTCGAAGACCTCGATCGGCACGTCCTCGATGTCCTGGCGGTCGAGCCCTTGCGGGGCGCCCGCGCCGTTGACGAGGATGTCCAGCCGCCCGCGCCAGGCGGCGGCAGTGTCCACCATCCGCTGTGCGTCCTCGGCCACGGAGACGTCGCCGAGTTGCGACATCGCCGTCCCGCCGAGCCCGGTGATCTCCTCAACCAGCGAGTCGACGCCGCCCCAGGACTCATCGGATACCCCGACGACCTCTTGGCGGCGGTTCAGCACACCGGTGGCCTGCTTGTCGGTCACCACGACGGCGACCCCGGCGGCGGCCAGGGTCAGGGCTATCGCCCGCCCCATGCCGTCCCGCTTGCCGCACCCGGTGATCAGCGCTACTCGCGTGGTCAATGTCCGGCACCACCCGAGTAGCCAGGCAGGTCGACCGGGTAGGTGACGTCGATGAGGCCTTCGTCGACACCGATCTCGTGCGAGAGCATCCCGCGGAAGAGCTCCTTGGGCACCAGGCAGTCCTCGCACGCGTCCGGTCCGGCGCTGATGACGGCCGAGACCCGCGAGCCCACCTCGTCGATCGCCAGGTGGTACCCGTCGGCTTCCAGCGCTGAGCTCAGCGCACCGGCTCGTTCGGAATAATTCATTTCTTCTCCACTACCGGAACTGCGGTTCCGGACCACTCGCCAAAGATTCGCACCACCATGGAGATGGCGGCATTTTTCGCACCCGCGACAATAATCGGGATTGACGTGGGGCCGGCCAGGATGTGGTGGAATTCGTCAGGGCCGCGCTGCGGTCCGCGGAATCCGTCGCGTGCGACCTCGGCCTTCCCCATGGCCGCGAATTCCCGGCCGTAGCGGCCGGACCGCTCGATCAGCCAGTTCTGCACGTCGGCCTTGGACATCCCGGCCGCGGCGAACATCTGCGCGTGCTCCGGGCACAGTACGAGCGCCACCGAGGTCTGCGGGAAGATGAGCGAGCCGATCCGGCCGATCGAATCCTGGATGTCGCGCAGCACGTCCTCATGATTGGGGGTGTGCCGGTTGTCGACGAACTCCATGGTGCGGGTGAGGGTCGCGGAGACGGCTGAGACGCCGCCGGCCACGCCGCCGTTCTCGGCGAATGGCTCCCACGGGGACTCTTCCTCGTTTTCCGCGACGCAGACCTGCCAGCGGCCGGGCAGGCCCTGAGTGGCCTGCTCCAGAACGTGCGGGTGAATGCCGAAGCCGTTGCGGACCAGCAGGCCGATCGCGCGCGGGATGGTGGCGTTCGGCCGGAATCCCGGGCCGAAGGCGCCGCCGGCGGTGTTGAAGCCGAGTTCGTTGCGGACCGGGCCGTTGACCACGATCAGCGGGGACGGGCCACTGGTGGACTGGAAGCCGCCGCCGCGGGCGGCGCGCTCGCGCATCAGCGCGTCCCACGCCGCGAGCACGACCGGGAAGTACTCCGGCTTGCAGCCGGCCATCGCGGCGTTGATCGCGGCGAGGTAGACGTTGACGTCCTTACCGACCTGCTCGAGGGTGCCGATGATCTCCTCGGGGTCCTTGTCGGTGGTGGCGAGGAACTTATCCAGCAGCGGCTTGGAGACCGGGACGAGCGGCAGCCCGTCGGACCAGCCCTGCTCATAGCAGTACTCGATGGCGCGCTGCGCCTCGTCAGGGTCCGGAGCCGCCGCGACGACATCGTCGGCGGCGGCTCGGTCCGTGTGAGCTTCGGTCATGCCTCAGCTTTCTCCGTGTTCTTTAAGGTCAGCTGCCGGTTTGCCAGCCGCTGGTGGTCAGCCCCGTGGTTCGACTAGCCCTTGGCTCGACTAGCCCTGCGGTTCGACAAGCAGGGCGACGACGTCGTCGAACACCTGCGCCGCGCGCTCCTTGACCTTGTCCTCGGTAAGGACGGCCACCGGGTGCGCCGTGGTGGCGTACTTGTAGCCGGGCGCGCCGCGCAGCGCGGCCATCGCGTCCGCGGTCGGGATGAAGGACTCGGTGATGATCGCCGCGACCGGCAGGCCGGCCGACTCGAGTACGACGCCGTCCGCCGCGGCGGCGGCGCTGCACGAGCCGCAGTCGCCGACGCCGGTGATGACGACGTCGTTCTCGGCGATCAGCTCCTTGATGACGTTCTCCGGCTCGGGCACGGCGAAGTTCACCTTGGTCCGCTTGGTGAGCGTGACGCTGTACCTTTCCTCGAGCAGGCGGCCGACCTCCTCAAGGAAGGGGCGCGCGTTCGTCTTGGTGTTGATGAGCAGGCCGACCCGGGCGCCGTTAAGGCTGGCGGGGCGGGGGGCCCGCTGGAGCGACGGCTTGGCGGCGCTGGTGGAGACGGCCCCCGTGGGGTCCAGGATCGCGTTCGGCATGACTGCTCCGACCTTTCCTCGGTTCCGCTGGCTCTAACGCTGGCTTAATGCTCGTGCACGATGACACCGCGGATGTTCTTACCATCCATAAGATCCTGGTAGTCCTCGTTAATTTCGTCCAGCGTGTACTTGTTGGCAATGAGTTCCGTGAGCTTGATGTGACCCCCGTGCCGGAGGCCTGCGGGGTAGCCCCGCGGTCGCCGACCCTGAGCCAGGTGACGCCGGGCCCGGTCTCGATCACGATGCCAGCCCCCTCCTGGCTGCCAGCCGCCGGCAGCCGGGCCGCGCCCCTGGCCCGGATGTGCTCGCCGGAGTGGCACCGGCCCGCGGCCAGGGTCTTCATATGGCGCCTCCGACGTGAGCTTCTTACCTATTTCTGGGCCGTGGATTTGTGCCCATACTCATGACATGTCTGTTCCACGGCTGTCCGGATATTAGTTTTCATATCACGCGCTTCCCGTCGCGCCAAGTGTCATATATCGTCATCCACGGGAGCCGGGGAACCGCTTATGACCTGCACCAAAAGCCCCGGCCCCGGACCTGTTGCCAGGCCCAAGCTGGCGAACACTGAAGGGTTATGACGCGATGGCTGACATGGTTCGCGCGGTCGTTCAGACCGGCGCGCGCAAGATGGAGATCCGTGAGTTCCCCCGGCCGGTGATCGGCCCAGACGACGGCGCCTTGCTCCGGGTGGAGGCCTGCGGCATCTGCGGGTCGGATGTCGAGCAGTACAAGGGCGCGATGGGCGAGCGCGGGCTGCCGATGATCCCCGGCCACGAGCCGCTCGGGATCATCGAGGAGATCTCCCCGTCGGCATCCGCCCGCTGGGGCGTCGGGGTCGGCGACCGGGTCGCCGTCGAGATCCTCATCCCCTGCCGGTCCTGCGACCTGTGCCTGGCCGGTCAGTACATGCAGTGCAAGAACCGTGCTGGCTCGCACGGCGGCTACAACCCGCCATCGCGCGGACTGGGCCTGTGGGGCGGGTACTCGGAGTACATGCACCTGCACCCGAACTCGATCGTGCACCGGATGCGGAACGACATCCCGGCCGAGATCGCCGTCATGTTTAACCCGCTGGGTGCCGGGGTGCGCTGGGCGCTCCAGTACGGTGGCGTGCACCTGGGGTCGACGGTGCTCGTGCTCGGCGCCGGGCAGCGCGGACTCGCCGCCATCCTGGCCTCCAGGTACGTGGGCGCGGGGCTGATCATCGCCACCGGGCTCGCCAAGGACGCGAAGAAGCTGGAGCTGGCCAAGGAGTTCGGCGCGGACTACACGATCAACGTGGAGGAAGAGGACACGGTCGAGCGCGTTCGCGAGCTCACCGGCGGTGATGGCGTCGATGTGGTGCTCGACGTGACGCCGATGGCGCACCAGCCGATCCGGGACGCGATCGAGGCCGCCCGCTGGGGTGGCACGATCGTGCTGGCGGGCCTCAAGGGCCACAAGGACGTCACGCTGCAGACGGACCGGCTGATCAACAAGGCGCTCACCGTGAAGGGTGCGTTCTCCGTGGACGCCGCCGCCTACACCGACGCGATCAAGCTCATCGAGTCGGACAAGTTCCCGCTGGAGAAGATGCAGACGCACAAGTTCGGTCTCGACAACGTCGAGTACGCCATCCAGCTGCTGGCCGGCGAGGTGCCCGGCGAGGACGGCATCCACGTGGCGGTCATGCCGGGCCTGTGACGGCCCCGGTAAAGGCTCGGCAAGCGGAAGGGATAGTTAGTACAAATGCCGATTATCGATACGCACGCGCATATCTTCCCCGGGGATTTCGGCCCGGCGCCGGCCGGCTGCGACCCGGCCGCCTGGCCGTCGGTGGTGGACGGCCCCGACGAGGCGACGAAGCTCCTGGTCAACGGCCCGATGCGGTTCCCGGCGAAGAAGGTGTGGTTCGACGCCGAGGCGCGCCTCGAGTCCTCGGCTGCCTCCGGCCTTGACGCGGAGCTGCTCTCGCCGTTCCCCGCGCTGCTGAACTACCGGGTGGACGGCGCACTCGGCCGTGACATGTGCAAGGTGACCAACGACTACATCGCCGGCCTGGTCGCCGCGTTCCCGTCCAAGTTCTACGGCCTTGGCACGATCCCGCTGCAAGACCCGGACCTCGGCACCGCCGAGCTCGGCGAGGTGCTGAAGCTCGGCCTGCTCGGCGTGGAGATCGCCTCCAACATCAACGGGGCATCGCTGCACGACCCGCGCTTCGACGGATTCTGGGCGGAGGCCGAGCGACTCGGCGCGGCGGTGTTCATCCACGGCATGCCGGTGCCGTCGGACCGGCTGCCCGGGCCGGCCGCGGCGACGTTCGGCGTCGGGGCGGAGGCGTCGCTCGGCGCGGCCGCGATCATCTCCGGCGGCGTGGCGGAGAAGTACCCCAACCTGAAGATCTCCTTCAGCCACGCCGGCGGAGGGTTCCCGCTGATCCTCACCCGCGCTCAGTGGTTCTGGGGCAGGACCTGGAACGAGGAGCCGCCGGCGCCCGAGTCCGAGCGCCCGGAAGCCAAGCCGTGGTTCGCCGAGCACAGCCCGATCGAGCTCGCCCGCCGGTTCTACTACGACTCGCTGGTCTTCGACCGCCGGGCCATCAGGTACCTGGCCGACATGCTCGGCATCGATAAGCTGCTCGTCGGCTCGGACTTCCCCGCGATGACGCGGGAGCAGCCGATCGCCAAGACCCTGAGTTCGATGGGGCTTTCGGAAGCGGAACTGGACGACGTCCTGTGGAAGAACTGCTTCCGATTCCTTGGTATCGACCCGCCGAAGTTATCATGCTGAGACCGTGAGCGTATCCGTGAGTAGCCTGTCGACCTTTCTCGACGCGCTGGCGGACGAAGACGTCCCCCAGCCGTGGACCACGCCTGGGCCGGTCGCGCAGCGGCCGCCCCGGCTGCTGCTCACGCTGCTCGGTGACTACTGGTGGCAGCGGACCGAATCGCTGCCATCAGCCGCCATCGTCGGGCTGCTCGCCGAGTTCGGCGTCAGCGACTCGGCCGCCCGCGCCGCGCTGTCCCGGCTGACCCGCAACGGGCTGCTGGTGACGTCGCGGGGCGGGCGCCGCACCTTCGTCCGGCTGTCCGGCCGCGCCGCCGACGTCCTCGACGACGGGGCGCGGCGCATCTTCTCGTTCGGCTCGACGCCCGCGCCCTGGGACGGGATGTGGTCGCTGGTCGCCTTCTCCATCCCCGAGCAGCACCGCTCCGCCCGCGACGAGCTGCGCAAGGCACTGCGCTGGCTCGGTTTCGCACCGCTGTACGACGGCCTGTGGGTCTCGCCCCGGGACCACGCGGGCGACGTGATCGCCCGGCTGAAAGACCTCGGCATCACCACCGCCACGGCGTTCCGCGCCACCGCGCTGCCGGTGCCGCTCGCCGCCGGGGGTAACGGAGCGGGTAGCGGCGCGGCGGGCCTGGGCGCACCCGGTACCGGCGCCGCCAGCTTTGCCAGCACCGGGACGGCGGCCGACATCCCGGCCCGCGCCTGGGACCTCAGCGGGCTGCACGACCGCTACCAGGAGTTCATCGCGTACGCCGGGCTGCTGCGCGACCAGGTGCTGGCCGGTGAGATCACCGCCGCGGACGCCCTCGTCGCGCGCACCCGGGTGATGAACGAGTGGCGCGCGTTTCCCGCGATGGACCCGGACCTGCCCGACGAACTGCTCCCCTCGGCCTGGCCGCGAGCCAGCGCCCGCGAGCTGTTCATCGCCTGCTACGACCTGCTCGGCCCGCTGGCGGCCCGCCGCGTCCGGCAGATCATTGCCCGGTACAGCCCGGAACTCGCGGTCCGCGCTGCCTATCACAGCACGGAGCTGACGGTCGCCAGCGCCGACGACTAACCCTGATATCCCTAACGGTCCCGTGGCTCCGGGTGCGCCGCAAAGCCCGGCGCCGCCGACTTAGCTCAGGGCACGCGAGTGGCCGGGCAGTGCCCTCATCGGCAGCAGCGCGCCGTCGGGTGCGAAGACCGGCGGGTCGACCACGGTCACCGGGAGCTCCGCCGCGGCCGGGCGGTCGGGCAGGCGGCAGGTGAAGGCCGCGTCGCCGGCCCGCAGGTCCACCTCCCAGCCGGCTCCGCTCGGCCGGGCGGCCAGCACGGTGCCGGTCACGATAAGCCCGCGCGCCGGGTCGGCGCCGGGAGCCACCCGGTCCGGGTGCACACCCGCGACCAGACCCTCCCCTGCGGGCCCCTCCCCAGCGGGCCCGTCCCCCGCGGCTCCAGCCGCCACGGTCTCCGTACCGCCGGCTGAGGTCCCGGCGATGGCGTCAGTACTGATCGACTCAGGGTCGACCGGGACGAAGCCCAGGTAGCCCACCAGCTCCGCCACGCGACGGGTGGCCGGCCGGAGAACCACCTCGTCCGGCGCGCCGACCTGGAGGAACTCGCCGCGGTCCATGACCGCGAGCAGGTCGGCGAACGCCTGCGCGTCGGCCAGCTGGTGGGTGACCAGGATGGTAGGCACCTGACGCACTGCCGCGAGGTCCCTGACCAGCGCGGTGAGAGCGCGGCGCAGCGCCGCGTCCAGGGCAGCGAACGGCTCGTCGAGCAGTAGCGCGTCGCAATGCGCGAGCAGCAGCCGGCCGAGTGCCACCCGGTGCCGTTGTCCGCCCGATAGCCGGGCCGGCATGGCCTGCAGCAGCCCTTCGATCCCGAGTTCTCGCGCCAGCTCGTCAAGCTCGCCAGGGTTGACGCCCCTGGCCGCGCCGCCCCGACGGCCATAGGTCAGGTTGGCGCTCACCGACAGGTGCGGGAAGAGCCCGGGGTCCTGGCGCAGCAGCCCGACCCGGCGCTGCCACGGCGGCACGGCGACGGCCGGCGAGCCCTCGCGTCCAAGCGCCGTCAGCACCCGGCCGCCGAGTTCGACGAACCCGCGGCGCGGCTCGACCAGGCCGGCGATCGTCTCGAGCACGGTCGTCTTGCCCGACCCCGACGGGCCGAACAGCGCTACCCGCTCGCCGTCCGCGACGCGCAGGGCAGCCCGGACTGCGAAGTCGCGGCGGTCAACCTCGACGTCGGCGTTCAGCACGAGCGCTCCAGACGTAGGCGGCGAGCGGAAGCGGCAGCGCGACCACGAGCAGCACGAGTGCGTACGGCAGCGCGGTCGCCAGGCCGGTCTCCTGCAAGGTAGTGAAGATCTGCATCGGGATGCCGAACGGATGGTAGGCGATGATCACCACCGCGCCGAAGGCACCCATCGCGCGCGCCCACGCGACCGCGAGGGCCATCGCGAGACCTGGCGCCGCGAGCGGCAGGGTGACCCGGCGGAAGACCCGCGAGGGCCGGTCGCCGAGCAGCCCGGCCTGCTGCTCGAGCCGGGTGTCGACGCTGGCGAACGCGGCCTGCGCGCCGAGCACGTAGTACGGCGCCGACTCGTACACACAGGCGATCACGAGCGCGAGGAACGTGTTGGTCGCGTCCTGGTGCAGCCAGCCGAGGAACTGGCCGATCGGCGTGTACGGGCCGACCATGAAAACCAGCAGCAATCCGATGACCAGCGGCGGCAGCAGCAGCGAGCCCAGCAGGCCCGCCTCCCATACTCGCGGCAACGGCAGCCGGCCGCGCGCGAGCATCCAGGCGAGCGGGGTGCAGATGACCGCCAGCACGACGAGCGTGACCGCGCCGGCCTCAAGTGAGGTGACCAGCGGGTCGAGGTCGCCCGCCCCGGTGAGCGCACTGGCGATCTCGCCGCCCGACAGATGGATGAGGAGGGTGATCACCGGGCCGAGCAGCGCGATCCAGATGATCGCAGCCCCGGCAATGGACACAACCGCCGATACCGAACGGACCCGTGGTGCCCCTGTCCCGCTCACCCTCCTCCTGCCGGGCGCTGGCCCGGGAGACCTGTCGGAATCCCGGACCAGCCCGGAAGAAGCGGCAGCCTGGGGGCTAGGACCCCAGCTCACTGGCGATGGGCGCGGGCACGTCGCTCTTCGAACCGAACACCGTCGGCGTGATCAACGTGAACCCTCCCTGCTTGTACTGTGCCAGGCCCGGCTGGGACAGCGTGAACGCCACGAACGCCTCGGCGGCCGGGGTCGGCGAGCCGATGATCGTAATGTCGATGTCCTGCGGGGAACCGGTCTTGGTCCCGCTCTTGATCGTAACGGACGCGGTCTTGTACGTGCTGGCGAGCGCGGCACTGCCCAGGTTGATCTGCAGCGGAAGCTTGATGTAGTCCATGTGCAGCTCGACTGCCTGGGTAACGAACGCGGACGCGACGTCCAGCTGGCCCGACTGAAGGGTGGAGTCGAGCGACGACTCGGCGTAGATCTGGCTGGAGTTGGACGTGCCGAAGTTGCTGGTCCCGAGAATCTTCGCGACCGTGTCCGACGGCAGGTGGTAGTACTTCTGCGCGAGCTCGAGCATGTAGATGAAGTCGCGGCCCTGCGGGTCGGTATTCGGATCGGTGCGGCCGAGCTTGAGGCCCGGGGTGCTGGCGAGGAACGTGAACAGCCCGGACAGCGGCTTGGAGCCGTCCGCATAGGCCTTCAGCGTGCTGGCGTACTTGGAGTTCGGGTTGTACGCGATCACCATCGAGGTGGCGGCGTACTGGATGTACCACTTGGTGAACTTCGGCTCGAGCGGCGTGATGTTGTCACCGCCGACCGACTCGAAGACGTTCGGGCTGATCTCCCCGGAAGAGATGAACTGCTCAAGCGTGCCGGAGGCGTTCCCGGTGCCGGAGAAACTGGCGCCGGTGGCGGAGGTGAATGCGGGCTTGACGACGTTCTCGTTCAGGTATTCCAGCGAGCTCGCGTACGCGACGTTCGCGGTGCCGGTCACCAGCGGGCTAGCCGACGGGCTCGAGACCGGGGAGGCAGCGGCGGTCGACGAGGACGTAGCGGGGGCGGAAGACGAGGAAGAGGAAGAAGACGAAGACGGGCTGCTGCTGCAGGCCGCGGCGGTCAGGCCGAGGCAGGCTATGCCGAGCACGGCGGCGATGCGCCTCGCATATGTCCGGTTAGTGAGCATTCCACGACGATAGCCAGTGTGGCTTGCGTCGCGCAACAAGACTGGACGGCCATGGCGGGGATGGGGGAAGCGAAGCACGGGACCGTTCGGCATGCTGATCTTTTCTCTCTTTCACAAGGAACCCCGCTAGTCATTGGGCTGGTGCGCTAATGACCGCGTTGTTACGTTGGGCGGAAGATGACAGGCAAAATGCGTGTAACACCGGGAGGACGAGCATGAAGACACGGGCAGCGGTGCTCAGGGACGTCGGCAAGGACTTTGAAATCGTCGAACTCGACCTCGACGAGCCGAAGGCCGGCGAGGTTCTCGTCCGGTTCGTCGCCTCGGGTCTGTGCCACTCCGATGATCACCTGCGCACCGGTGACATCCCGGTCAGGTACCCGATCGTCGGCGGACACGAGGGCGCCGGGATCGTGGAGAAGGTGGGGCCCGGCGTTACCGGGCTGGCCGTCGGCGATCACATCGTCACCTCGTGGCTGCCGGTCTGCGGGCACTGCCGGTTCTGCTCCCGCGGCCAGACGAACCTGTGCGACCTGGGACGGTTCCTTGCGGACAACTCCCTGCCCGACGGCACGTACCGCTACCACGAGGGTTCGACGGACTTCGGGCAGATGTGCCTGCTCGGCACGTTCTCGCAGTACGCCGTGATATCCGAGGCGTCGGCGGTGAAGATTGAGGAAGACCTGCCGCTCGAGGTCGTGGTGCTGGTCGGCTGCGGCGTGCCCACCGGCTACGGCACCGCGGTGCACGCGGGCGAGGTCCACCCCGGCGACACCACGATCATCTACGGCATCGGCGGCGTGGGCATCAACGCCGTGCAGGGCGCGTCGCACGCCGGCGCGCGCTACGTCATCGCGGTCGACCCGGTGGAGTTCAAGCGCACCACAGCGCTCACCCTCGGCGCCACCCACGCGGTGGCCACCGCCGAGGAGGCACACGAGCTGGCGCTGCAGCTGACCTACGGCGTCGGCGCGGACCAGGCGCTCATCACGGTGGGCGTGGCCTCCGAAGAAGTCGTCTCGGCGGCCTTCGCCGCGGTCCGCAAGCGCGGCATCGTCGTCCTGACGGCGATGGGCGGGATCGCGACGAAGGTGGTGCATGTCAACGGCTTCGAGCTGACCGCATTCGAGAAGCGGCTGCAGGGCGCGCTGTTCGGCAGCGGCAACCCGTTCGACGACATCCCGCGGATGATCGAGCTGTACCGGGCAGGCAAGCTCAAGCTCGACGAGCTCATCACGACCCGCTACACGCTCGACCAGGTCAACCAGGGCTACGAGGACATGATGGCGGGCAGGAACATCCGCGGCGTCATCATCCACGAGCACTGACTGAGCAACTCGATGCACGGCGCCATGGTGGCGGTGCCGTGCATCGTCATGTTCGGACGTGAGCATCACACCAGTTGCTGCCGCGATCCCGGTGACCGGAAGTCTGCGACTCATATCTAATGTGCGCCTTCTGATCGGAACTGTAATATGCCAGATCGAAGCAGAGCTTAACAGTACGATCTGCCGCGGGGCAGACGCCGGATCACAAAACCGCGGTCCGCGCTATAGCATCAGCGGACATGGCGACCTATATCCAGGTCAGCAGCGACGTAGCCGAGCGCGTCGCGTCCGGTGAGCTAGCCGCCGGGGAGGATCTGCCCGGAGTGCGCGAAGCGGCGCGGCAATACGGAACGACACCGGCCACGATGGCGCACGCGTATCGGCACCTGGCCAACGCGGGCGTGATCGACGTGGCCGACCGCCGGCGCTCGCGAGTAGCCGCCGGGGGTGCGGTCGCCGCCAGGCGGCTGCTTGATGGGGACCACCGCGAGCCGGCGTTGCTGCGACTGGCGGGCAGCGACGACCCCGGGCTCGACATCGTGCTGCGCAGCACTGGGAACGGCCGCGTCGTGACCGTCGGCGCGCGGGGCAGCTTCCACGGTCTGACCGGGATATGGCAGGGCACCGCGGACGCCGCGGCGATCCACCTGCAGCACCGCTCGGGCGAGCGCAACAGCCCGTTCGCCCGCACCCTGCTGCGCGGCAGGCAGCCAACGCTGATCCATCTGTGGCGCCGCGAACAGGGGCTGCTCACCCCCGAGGGCAACCCCGCCGGGGTGACCGGGGTCGAGCAGCTGCGCGGGCTGCGGGTCGCGCGGCGGCAGTTCGGCACCGGGACGCGGGTCCTGCTCGACCGGCTGCTCGCCGGCGCCGGCATCGCGCCAGAGTCGGTCAGCGGCCCGGAGACCGCCTCGCACCTGGAGGTGGCGATGGCGATCGCCGCCGGGCAAGCCGACGCGGGCCTGGGCGTCCGCGCGGCTGCCACCGCGCTCGACCTGAGCTTCACGCCGGTTGCCTGGGAAGACTTCGACATTGTGCTGAGCGCGGACGCGCTCGCCTCAGCCGAGCCGCTGATCGCCGCGCTACGCGATCCAGCCGTGCAGTCAGCAGTGAACTCGCTAGGCGGCTACGACCTGTCCAAGACCGGGACAGTACAACTGCTGGACTGAGCGCACTGGCGGCCGTCTCAGCTGCTCGTGCCGAGGAGCGCGCTCGCGCGGGCGGCGGCGTGCAGCAGAACCGGGTCCGGCGTCTGGGCGTGCAGGCGGAGGCAGGCCTCGGTCAGCTTGATCGCGTGCTCGTCGGCGGTGGCGACGGCGCGGTCGGTGAGATCATCGGGAGCTGGCGGGGTAGCCGCCGGAAGCGGCTCCGGGGACGCGATTCCTGCGTGGACCGTGTAGATGGCCGCTCCTACCGTCCAGAGGGCGTCGTAGGTGGGGCGGGCCAGTTCATCGGGGAGCAGCGGCAGCGCGGAGTACGCGGCGACCGGGGAAGTGACCGCGTGCAGCCAGGTGATCGGCTGCTTGCGGCCGTAGACCAGGAAGTTCCCGGCGAACACACGGGCCAGGTCGCGCAGTGCCGCGCGAGCCGCGTCCGGGCCGGCCGGCGCCGCCAGGGCGGCGACGGCCTGGCCGAATCCGGGCTCGCGGGCAACGCCAGCCTTGAGGCGGGCGGAGATCATGTCGCCCGGGACGTCCTCTGTCACCACCGGGAGCCCGCGGATGGCGGCGGGCAGGTCGAGGGTCCCGCTTGCCGGGGCCGCTCCGGGAATCTCGAAATAGCTGGCCGCCCAGTAGGCGAACGCGTTGGCGAGCTCATCCAGGCGCGGACCGGTCACACCGGACGCGGGTGTCCCGGCTGTCTCGGTCGCCTCCGCAGCGGCGAGGCTGCGGGCCGCGTGCGAAGTGCGGATGATGCCGTGCGTCGCGGCAGCCGCCACACCGGGCAGCAGCCTGGGCCACCAGCGGGCCAGGACGTCACGCCACGGGTCGTCTTTCAGCTGGTCCCGAAAGTACTCGGTCCAGTCGGCGACGCGGTTGTACTTGCCAAGGGCGTCGGGCCACGCCTGGTCCGTGATCCGGTCCGAAGGGCTCGGCGCAGGCTCGAGCTGCGGCAGGTAGCCGTCGAGCCAGTGCTCGACGGCGTCGGAGCGGCCGAGCCTCACCAGGGCCTCCGCGGCCATCGGACCGTGGTTGGACAGTCCGCCGCGGAACTCGGGACCGGTTGCGGCGAGTCTTGTCAGTCCCTCGTCGAGAACGTCGTTGTCTGACGTGTCAAGCATCTATCGTCTCCCTTCTATATAGCGATGACCCTATATCGCTTGGCGGCGATATACTAGAGGCGTGATGGAGATCGCTGACGGGGCCATGCTGGGCGACGAGGTCGCGGCTGACGAGGTTGAGGTGCTGCGGGCGCTCGCGCACCCGGTGCGCTGGGGCATCCTGCTCCGGCTCGCCGCCGAACCTGGCATCTGCGCGTGCGACTTCACCGAGTTCTTCGCCGTGTCGCAGCCGACGATCTCCGCGCACCTGAAGGTGCTGCGCGAGGCAGGCCTCGTCGTCACCCGGCGGAACGGGACGACGATCTGCTACAGCATCACCCCCGACCGGCTCGCGTGGCTCGGCGCTCGCCTCACCGCGATGGCGGCAACCGCATTGCCGCTCGCTTGACGTCCACCTTGACGGCATCTATGACGCCAGATCCATCCAAAATGACGTCTCGATGCGCGTTCTGACGCCATGACTGACTTGACATGACGTCATTATGACGCCATAGTGAAGTCATGGAACTGATGCCATACGTCGAGAACCTACGCCGCGAGCTCGCGGTGGCCGCCGCGGCCGGCGGCCCGGAAGCCCGCGCGCTGGCCG
>Ga0123355_10010926_pt1 | contig 13971 bp, 13 predicted proteins | sample TergutEmb28metaG_3_FD_89872 | JGI IMG/M metagenome (GOLD analysis project Ga0123355, IMG submission 89872) | Embiratermes neotenicus P1 segment gut microbial communities from Petit-Saut dam, French Guiana - Emb289 P1 | ecosystem: Host-associated > Arthropoda: Insects > Digestive system > Gut ... | reverse complement strand
ACACACAGACACACATACACACAGACACACACACGCAGACACACATACACAGACACACACACACAGACACACACAGACACACACACACAGACACACACAGACACACACACAGACACACACACAGACACACACACACAGACACACACACAGACACACACAGACACACACACAGGCACACACACAGACACACACACACACAAATAAGAAATAAATGACGTATTTACGATTTATTAACTAGTTGAAAGTAGGTCCATGCAGCAAGAAATCTAAACAAGACAGGCAATTTATGTACGCACGTATCAGGTAACATTGAGGAACCTCGGTGTAACCGATGTTACAGTGGAAAAGCAATAATTGTTACATAATGTGTGTGCGTGTGTGTGTGTGTGCGAGCGTGTAGCCTTAGGTAGCCACCATGAAATGTGCATGCGCCATATTGCGCCTGCCCGTCTATACAATATTTTTCCACCGTATTTTCGAAAAAAAAAATTGAATATAAAATGTATGTTATTTTCTCTACAACTTTTTTCTGAAACATTCCTCACTCTAAGAAAAACTGAGCGAGATATGATCATAAATATAAAAGGGTCTTCATGTAAAGTGTCCATTATTCGTGTCGGATTATAATGAAAACTGAATTTTCTCGACTTATTTTCTAAAAATACTCAGTATAAAATTCCACGAAAATCCGTTCAGTAGGAGGCAAGTTGTTTCATGCGGACTGACTGACTTACAGACAGACAGACAGACAGAAACTGCTGACGAAGCTAATAGTCGCTTTTCGAAATTTTGCGAAGGGACGTAAAAAGAAAAAAAAATTATTGCTTCACGCTTAGAGTTCAAAACTTTTCTCCATACGTTGGCAAAACCTTTTGCTTAATTAGTACATGGAATTTAACTTCACATCTTTCACAAGAATTTGAGCTAATAAAAATTCCTTCTTACTCTTAAACGTCAATCCCTTTACGATAGTTTACTTCAATAATTTGTTGCGTAACAAAACGTTACACATCACATATCTCTGGCTCACATTATTTTAAATTGTGCAATATAATAATCTTAATTTTTATGATGCCAATTTGGCTAGGCAACAAATGAATCATGCAAACCACATCACCTTAGAACGGACACATAAAATAAGATGTGTTTTAAAATTGTAAAATCTTACCAATATTTTACATTTCTTTCGTATAAATGCAAACAATAAGAGATAAGCGAAACATAAGTAATAAGAATGGGATTAAAGTAATATTTTCATACACTTCATATAAGAAAATAGAGTTAATATGTCACCGAAGGGTTTTTAGTAATTAAAAAATAAATTGATTACCATGGAATTTTGAAAATTTATCACTGTTTGAAAAAGCCCATTAATTTCCAGTGTGACAATGTTTGCTATTTGATACACAATTTTTTTAAATAAATATCAGTAATTGAATAACATAGTGCCATTTATACAATATCATAATAGTGACTGTTATACGTTGATACGTATTTGTCATTCGTAAAGCTTCCCTAAATAATTAGCGAAGTACATTATAACTTCTACAGATGAAACTTGAAAATTTAACGTAATTTCAGAATGTGCAAAAAGCAGCAGACAATTTCATCTATTACATAATGGAAGTCAGGCCATGGAACGAGAAACTTCGCACTTGTCTCACTGCATTCCATGATTATAACAAGCATATTATTGACAATTACAATTTTTTCTATAAACGCTTTTTCAAAATGGGTTTTGTCATAAACCATTCATAAAAGCATGGGGTTATTTAAAGACGTATTAAAGAGCTCATAGAAAATTCTGTATCAATTCCATTAGCATCACTGTGTAAACAAATGAGAAATATTCAAATTTATTACCACCTAGAAGCAATAAGAAGAAAAGTTCAGTTTAATTAAATTCTAGAATTTCTGGTGCAGTTGCGGAAGACATAGATTGTGTCTATAGATACTCTGCAGTTTTTCAATAAATATTAAATAAGGAGATAAGGAATTAATACTTCCTTTAGGAAATGTCTACAACAACTACTGAAAATTGTAGACTACGAGCCCTTTGAAGACTGAAACTAAACTGCGTGGCATAAAGAGTCATTTCGTTTCGCACACAGAACAAAGTGTACTTCTTTAGAGGGACCAATCGCCGAATACTGCATAAGGAAAAATTCATTTTCAGAGTGATAGTCTAACGGAACACCTACATGTACTGTTTAGGAAGAGTGACGATTCTCGCTGTTAAATCTAGTTGCGCATACAGCAAAAACTATTCCATAATATACCTATATAAAAAGTCTATTAATGTGGGGGCATAATTTTGTGGTAAATTCACGATTGGAAACGATGTTTTTAAATGAAGTGCATTACTTACGTACTTACTCCATGGTGTAGAGTCCTTCTTGAGAAGCTAACTGGTTTGCAGCTAGTCAAGAAATTAACCGCATTTCACGAAATCCGAAGATTCATTACCGCACCCACAAGCGTCCGCCACCTGTCTCTATCCTGGACCAGCCCAATCCAGTCCATATACACACATCCCACCTCCTGGAGATCCATCTTAATACTATCCACTCATCTATGCCAAGGTCTCCCCAGTGGTTCCTTCCCTCCGGTTTCCCCACCAAGACCCTATACACCCCCTCTCCTCACACATACGCGCCACATGCCCAGCACATCTCATTCTTCTCGATTTTATCACCCGCACAATATTGGGTGAGGATTACAAATTATTTAGCTCCTCGTTATGCAATCTCCTCCATTCTCCCGTTACCTCGTCCCTCCTAGGTCCAAATATTCTCCTCAACACCCTGTTCTCAAACACCCTCAGCTTCCTTTCCTCTCGCAGTGTCAACGACCAAGTTTCACACCCATACAAAACAAGGAAGTGCATTACCACCTGTTAAGATACTGTTAATCGATGTTATCAGAAGAGCATTCCACCAGACGATCATAAGCAGCGTATCCCAGTACAATCTAGGACAGAGGCTTTGTATTAGCTATAAAAGAACACTTGAAGATGACTCACTAATGTCAAAATGTTAAAGTAAAAAGGTTCTAATGAGACCATCTATACAAGAAACAATGTGCTGAACTTTTAGTAACTGCTATCGTTTAATTTAGTCAGCATGCATTTCTCCTTAGCATCGCGGTATTGTGCAAAATTTTATATATGCTTGACGAGTACCGGATATAGAGCTTGGAGATTTTGTTGGCATTCGGGCAACCAACACTTTATTATGCAAAAGCGTAGACAGAGTGCAATTTCCTCCCTAAATGTTTTGAATTTTAAAGCCTCACTTCCACACAATATATTATGATTTTATGTGAACCTAACGTTCTTATTATGATTATACTAAAACCCCAGATGCTGGAGACGGACAGCTGGATGCTCTATCATAAGACTGCAAAATCTCACTCTCGCCGCACATTCTAACGCGCGGAAGGTCTTCTTGCGCTCAGAAACTAAGATCGTGGGTTCGAACCTATCACGAAGGATGTCTGATTAAAATTCTTCTTTGAGACCTGACGACGGAACGGGTTGTCTACAGAAACACGTTTGCAGCTTTGTTTGTGTGTGTTGTTTTTATCACTTTTAAAACAATAAAACTGTAGACTAGAAGTCTAAGCAGTAAGAGAGTAGACCAGGAATACGGCTACGAAATCATTGTTCAAATAACAAGCCGTCGTTTGTATAGGCCCTGTTCCATAGCATCGTACAAGTGAGTGCAAGCTATTCGAGTGCAGTAGCTACCTCACTCTGGTCTATTATGCTGGTAATGACGCCACGTTTGGATGCCGGAGCACCACTTTTATTATTCACGGCATCCGGAAGACCCGAATAATACGTAAACTGTAGCTCGGAGTTTCCCTTCAGAATATCGCAACATTTACACCTCGTCTCCACAGTGTCCAGTCAGGGTTAGACGCCCACTCTGCCTATTATCTAACGAGAGCCGAGTGCAGAGCCACTGTTACTCACCTAGTATTAAGGTCATGAAAGCGTGGAACTTTACCTCGTTTCCCCCATGCTATTTTACGGCGCGGTGTTTAATTAAACACAGCTGCAACTTTGAGGTTTACATTCCACATAATGGAAAAACGGTTGTTTAACAAATGGTAGCATAACACACAGTTAGCTGCCAGGCATTCAGAAGTTAAATCTTAAGTTCCTAGTTCATAGTGGGGGTGTAGGCTCTGAGATTATTAAACATTTGTTGTGGGTCTACTAATTGGAAAAAGCGGATATGTAAACCAAACAATGAGGTTGGCAAAATTGAGCACAAATGGAAATAATTAATGTGTAATGGTAAAGGTCGCCCAGTAACACGCCAATATGGGCACAGAAGTGGAATAGAGGTACAGCCATATTCATGCTTAACACCTGCAACAGATGGGATTTGGTTGTCGATGCCACGCCCCGGCCGATTTACTACCATAAATGAGCCTCAGTAGACATACCGGATCCTCCAGTTATCGCAGATTTTATATGCGAATTATTTAAATATTTGGTGAGGCAATATTTAGACATGATTTCATTCTTTATAGTTGAGCTCCATATATTTATAGTTGAGCTTCATATACTTATCTCTAAACGCACATAAAAACAAACATATTAAACATTCGTCATCATTTTACACAACACACGAATTCTGGGGTACCATTTCTTACAAAGATATGGATAAATTGGATAACAAGAAAACAGTAAAAGCCAAGTAACAAGAAATAATTATGTTGTCACGTACCATATTATACCGCTAGGTTTTAGTAGTAACCACGTGCGTCTAGTATTCAAAAGAGATAAATTCACTTTTTATTTTATAGTATATAATAATTTTACCACAAAACAAACGCATTACCTTTATTTATCAGGTCGTATATATAATGTATACATGTTAAGTAAGTTTGTCGGTTTTATTCACATTTTGATGAGTGTCGACAGTTTTGTGTTTGCCATTACAGGCGACAGATCACTTAAATGTGCACCGAGGCATCGTGTCTCTCGACAAACTTCATCTAAATGGACCACTGCAGGATTATGACAGTAAACATCACTTTACTATGGCAGTAAACGTCACTTTACTAAGTGAAAGGCAACAAGTACTTATGTTTACCACTCCACAATATGAATTTACTTTTATCTCTTATGTGTTCTGAGTCGTTGTTCCTCGTGTTTTAAAATACTTGTGAAAATTTGCTATATTTGCTCTTTACATCATCATATAAGAGACCACTTTTATTGTACTGTGCTTTTCCATCAAACAAAACACCCACAATCTATAAGTTATCTTACTACAAGATTATAATTGTAGTATCTGTATCTAACTGCTCTCAAGACATGCCTTGTTCCTAAGGATATGTAAACATCCTTAGGAATAATACGGAGACCCCACTGCACGTTCTTTCCTTGAGTATGCATAAGGCCTCCAACACTCTTCATTGAGTTAGGATGAAGGCATTTTGCGTCTGTTTTTCAGTTACCTTACTGACGAATTGTAGTAATCATTCTTATGTTGGTAAGTGTTTGGTTCTTTCTCAATATCTAATTCTGTGTGTTGTTGCTGACAATTTGTTGCATCTTCATCGCTTGAACTTTCGTCTGTCTCTGATTGCTGCTCTTTGTCTTTGCTCACAGAATTACCTTTATTTTCCTCAATTAATTGAGGTTGCAGGCGAAGATCTTCATTAAAGGTTCCGCAAGAAGGAATAGGAATTTTGTTTTTCTCTTCTTTATCTGAAGAAAGTGTTTGTCCCAAATTTGGCACCAATTGTTCATTGCACAGAATGTTATTTCCCATAAAATTGTGAAGAATTTTTTCTCTCCACTGAAAAACATCCTTCATATACTCGTATTTCTCCCTGTATTCCAAGCTTCCAGAAAGTCCAAAGACTTTAATTTCAGGCTTTGAATCATCATTAGATCTTTTTTGGATCTTGGATATTTCAGGTGCAGTGAGGTCTCCTAATTCAGCAATTAAATATGCAGGGGTGTTTTCGACTTGGTTAGCATTTGCCCATCGGATTACCCAAGTGACAACAGTGAATGTTGCAGCATTGCTTGGAAACGCCCTCAAGATAGTAGACGTGAGACCCCGTGTCATCACGGAGTACCCATCGGTTTCAATGCTTTTCTTCCAACAGTCTATGAATCCACTATATCTGTAAGTGCCACCCTTCCCATCAATCTGAAGACGAGTCTTAACGACGTCAATCGGGTATGTGAAAACCCAGGACAGGGAGCCACTGAAACCACCGGCTAGCAGCAAGTGCACAGTGCTGACAGGAAGTCCGGATTCACCATTTTCGCTTGAAGATCTCGTCAAAAACTCGTATGCCAAGAAATAGGTACCGAATCCAGGTATCTCTCGGCAAATAGTGGTCCCAAGGCCTCTGAATATGCCACGCAGTCCTTCGGTTCTTACCACCTGTAGACCAGACGTACAAATCAGCTACAAATAAATAATTAGTTTACATTTTGCCAGGATCCGAAGAGCTGAGCGGAATATTTTTGAACGGCAAATTACAAGGACAGTTTTATGGGCGAAGTTACTTAGGCAAAATCAATTATAAACGTAATAGAATACTCTTTTTATCAAAAGAGGCATAAGGATAGTCACGTTAGAATTTAAAAGTGTGAGCTTCATAAAATACTTGAAATATTACAGGTTTGGAGAAGGCATAGGTAAGAAATATTCTGTGAACAGACAAAAATTAGCAACAAGATTTTTCTGAAGAGTGGATACGTAAATCTATGCAAAATTTATAAAAATTTCCAGTAGGATATAGTCCCATATTATAAGCGAATCAACAGAGCCCACGGAATGGGATTCAAATATTGGTCTATTTAAGATACGCACATTGTAGAAACAAAAGTGTGTTCAGCATAATTCGACAGTAAACAACAACAAAACCAGTCAGTGACAAATCAGAGAGATGTGGAATGGAGTATAAATTTTGCACGCTATTATCATCATCATCGTCGTCGTCGTCGTCGTAATCTCCTTTATACAGGGTATTTATACTTATATTCCTGAGACAAACTATGTCCTTAGGGAATACAATGTTGCAACTATTCTGTTGTTACTATTCCTGGTGCTTGTATCGTTAGTTCCTGTGTAGACTCTATTGTGCTTTTACATTAGTACTTTCCGAAGTATGTGTGCAGTGCCCAATATGGCTGTTTTCTGTAGTTCCTTGACTTCATGGTTTCCTGCTATGTTGTTCACGTATATTCTGAATGACTTTGAAATGGTCCCAGTCGCCCCTATTATTACTGGTATCACATTTGTTTTTACATTCCACATGCGCTGTATTTCTATTGTAAGGTCTTTATATTTTAGAATCTTCTCGGTTTCTTTTTTAATCATATTTCTGTCTCCTGAAATTGCAACGTCTATTAACATACATGTTCCTTTTTCATTATCACAGATTATAATGTCTGGTTTGTTGTTGGGGATAGTTCTGTCAGTTCGTACTTGTTAATTCCACAATATGGTTACCTTACCTCCTTGACTTGTTCCTACTGATTTTGGCACATGTTCATATCAGTGTTTTTGTCCAATTGTACCCCTGTTTCCTTGCATATGTTGAAGTGTAGTTGTGCACACACTCTAGCATGTCTTTTTATGTACTGTTCTTTTGCCACTATTGGGCATGCTGATATTATGTGGTCTATTTCCTCATCAAATTGTTAGCAAAGTCTGCATTTGCTATCTGTCCCTGTGTTCAATTAATTTATTATTATTATTATTATTATTATTATTATTAAGCATTTGTGTGCTGGTAAGCCTGCACGTTAATAAATACCCATTAAATTGCAATGAATTGAATTCTTATTATTGCAGTGATGCCACCTGAGAAAAGCAGTCCATCGCACCACTGTAACTACGACCAGAAACATCGCCATTCTGCTGGACCTGCAGTCTGCTTTTCACCAACTCCATTGGGCAGGACACAAAACTCTGCAGGAATCCTGCAGTCGCACCAGCCATGAAGTGGGAAGACAGGGCATCAGGTCGAGGCAGGTGGCGTTGGAAGTTCCCATACACACCAAACACGATGGCATTGACCAACGCTACCCCAGCCATAGGCGAGGACATTCCTTTGTAGAGCCCGGCAACCTGTACAATGACGTCAGTTCAGATACACGACGGTTTAATAAGTTATGATAAGAAACAAGAGAATTCTTTCGCTTGATCAACACAAATTGTCGATAAACAAATTCCTTTTGTTTATAATAAACAGCCACATGTTTGAGCTTTTATACCAAATCACTTTCATGTTATTCATTCCGTGCACTGCCAATTGAATTACAAACTCTACTAGTACCAATAAATCCATTATTCTATATATTGTGTACTTTAATCTTAATTGGTCAATAAATGTTGCGGTGGAATCGCCATCTTCAGAGAACTTAACAATGTTGTTAAAACACTTCATACAAACAAGACGCAACATAAGGGATGGGTCCACTTCGGATCGAAAGAAATATATTTTTGTAGAACAGGGAACCAATTCTAAAAGGGCTCCATCAACAATCAATTAAAATTATTTTTCTTCTTATCCTTCAATTTTTTGAATGGTTGGCAGCTTTCCAGTTGGAATTGTTGGAAGCCATTCTTTTCATTGCTGTACAACTGTCAGCCACTGTGTTTCTGGCTGCGGCTTGCTTACAAACTATAATATCATTTTGTAATACATTTTAAAATATTGTATAATTTAACGAACAATTACACAATTGATATTTATGATTATTACAAACTATTTTATTGCTGTAGGTTTAAACAACATCGGTGTAAGCTCCTTGAAAGCGGCGATTACGCCGAAACATGTAGGAGTAAATTAATCTTAAAATAAACAGTATATACAGAATAATGCCTTTTGTTGGTGTTGATAAAGTTTGTAATTTTATACTGAAGTCATCTTAAGGGGAAAACACTATAAAATCATAATAAAAAAATCCTATACCACATCATTTCAAATCCAATGTGTTAGATCTCACACCTTAAAACAATTTACTGATATGTTATTATTATCACCATCATCATTATCATCATCGTAATCTCCTTTATGCAGGGTATTTATACTTATATTCCTGAGACAAACTATGTCCCTAGGGAATACAGTGCTGCAGCTATTCTGTTGTTACTATTCATGGTGCTTATGTCGTTAGTTTCAGTGTTGAATCTATTGTACTTTTACATTAGTACTTTATTATTAGTAGTAGTATTATTATTTGCGGTATAGCCTTGCGAGTATGATGCATTATAATCTTAGGGATGTCTCATATTAAAATTAATAAATTCTGCTTTAAATGTCTTTTCATTGCCTGCCTCTTACACGGTTTGTGTGTTGGTGCTTTCAAAATAACATAGTGAGGGGCGCCATGATCTGTACTCCGCACCAAACATTATTAGAGTGCTCAGATCAAGTAACATGAGATAGGCGGGGTACGTGGCACGTACGGGGGAGAAGAGAAATGCATACAGGCTTTATGAGGAAAATACTAAAAGGAATAAGTCTGATGGGGATAACATTAAAATGGATTTTAAAGTGTATGCAGATATGGATTGGATTTATATGGCTCCGGATAGGAAAACGTGGCGGATTATTGTGGACAGAGTAATAAACTTTCGGTTTCCATAAACCGCGGGGAATGCCTTTATTGCATCGGAATTATTAGCTTAGCAGAAGAACTGTACTACATGGAGTAAGCTAGATATTGCTTCGCAAGAATCCACAGCGAACGGATACGAGAATTATTTGGCATATTAGGAAATGAAATGGCGAATATTTCGTTCAGACTTACCACAGTAATCATTATCAAGTCTCTCCCTTCCTAAATTTGTAATTTTAAAGTAATCCATCCCTACTGTTCTTTTAGTTTAATCAAAAGTACAGTATACAGTGGGGTATGCTAGAACGAACGTAATTGGTTCTAGAACCTCGTTCGTTATATCATCTGCTCGTTCTAGCATACATTGAAATGTATGTATTTAGGGATAGTCCGTTACGGACCCATAGCTTACAGCAAAGTTACCATTCAACACGACCATTTGAACAGGCAAACATGACACAAAATTTAAAAAAAAAGTGTACAATTAATATAAAATTAATTTATTTAACTTTCGTAAGCTCTACATGTAAATCTTAAAAATATAAACAATATTTCCTTAGTGAAAACTATGAAGAAACTTTCCCTAATAAAAAGCATAAACAATCTAAGACAAAAAACATAAACTGTATTTCCCTAGTGAAAACTATAATCGAACTTTCCAAAATAAAAGCATAAAAAATTTTACGCACAAGAAAAGCATAAGCAATATTCGCTTGGAAATTATTTCTTTCTGAATGTCTAAGTCACTTAGCTTTCTCACTCTATTTTGCCGGTTCATGTCTAAAATTATATAGCGGAATAATTATTAAAAAAAAACATTTTTTTACTGCTAAAGGCTCAAATTAGCAGATAACTGAACCTTACCAACGATAACAAAAACGATGACTAACGCTATTATCAAAGCGGGAAGGCCCGACACGTCATGCGCATGCGCGTGCTACGTCAAAAAAAGGGCCGACATCTCCCTTACTTTTAATATTTTAACCTATTATTATTATTATTATTATTATTATACTCACTTCTTCGGTCTTTAAGCCATAAGCCATTATCAGAATTTTATTAAAAATATTAAAACGAAAATTAACATTGCAATATGTGCGAGATCTTTATCTTTACGTATTACAATGTAACATAAGTGTATCTAAATATAGGTTTTTATCACAAAATGCCTGTAAAATATACAGTATAAAAGAGTGAATACCTAAAAACGTTAGGTATAAAGGTCCAAATTTTTGTTTAAAAAAGATGTGCTTTTAGGCAGGCGAGTAGGCTACCTGACGGGAATAAATTTCGTGGAAACGAGTAGACAGTTGAGGAATGTATTTGTTTACAGTTCTTATATACTAATGTGCTATTCAATCTTGTGACTTATGTGGATGTAGATTTTGTGAAGATGTTCTTCTTATGTTTTTTTTTTAATATCGCTTGGGTGTCGTAAATTTAATAGTACGTTATGTAATAAATGTCTTATTCAATGCACCTTCGACAAGGAGGGACCCTTGACATATTCTGTAATTGAAAATATTTTGCCATGAATTCTTGGAGTAATGGCTAGGTAAAGGCTCGATGAAAGCTTATTACAAGACGAAAAATTTATCAGGTACGAATACACAGGGTTCTTCTCACTCTCACTCTCACTCACTCTCACTCTCTCTCACTCTCACTTTCACTCTCTCTCGCTCTCACTCTCACTCTCTCTCGCTCTCACTCTCACACTCTCTCACTCTCACTCTCTCTCAATCACTCTCCTACTACCACTCTCTCTCTCATTCTATCTCACTCTCACTCACTCTCACTCTCTCACTCTCTCTCTCTCTCACTCTCCATCTCACTCTCTCTCACTTTCACTCTCTGTCACTCTCTCTCTGTCTGCCATGTGTTATAACTGCTGGCCTTATAACAAGACGTTCTGTCAACAAGGGTTGCGTCTACTTTCCCCCACGAATTAGCCAAAAGTAAGGTACATGCCCTTAAACACATGAAAATGTCCTCGTCAGGTGAAAGTCCGTAATTTAACTCGTGAATGTTTTTAACTAGGAACGTGTTTCACCACGTGTACACAAATGCAAACAGAGACATACGCCACAAACAATTACACCTGTACAAGTTGTATTATTTGTGCTGGTACAAGTGGCGATTAATCTCAGTAGCAGTGGCGTTCCAAGTGTCTTGGAGCGAATATAGCATTGAGTCTATACAAAATATAAGAAAGTTCTCACCGACTCCTTCTTCAAAATGCTCGTAAAACAGTCGACAGCTCCTTTGTACTGGGGGTTACGAAAAGACTGCGTCTGAAGTCGAACCTGTAATGAAACAATGACTTAACACTGCCTTTGATTTCAGATCTAATTTGGCATTAGATTGTCAAACCGTTTTGTAAACATATGTCAGTATAGCAACATATGTCTCATTAAATAAGCGAATAATAACAGAAGGAATGAGATGGGCGGGGCATGTAGCGCGTATGGGGAGCAGAGAGGTATACAGGGTTTTGGTAGAGAAACCTGAGGGAAAGAGACCACTTGGAAGATGAAGGCGTAGATTGGAGGATAATATTAAGATGGATTTTCAGGAAGTGAGATGGGCATCATGAGCTGGATTGATCTGGCACAGAATAGCGACAGTTTGCGTGCACTTGTAAATTCGCTAATGAAATTTCGGGTTCCATAAAATGCGGGGAATTTCTTGACTAGCTCAAAACCGTTTAGCTTCTCAAGAAGGACTCTGCTCCACGGAGTAAGGAGTAAGTAAAGTAACAGAAGTAATACTACTTCATGTGATTTGTAATGGTTTTCTGGAAACATTATAAATTTCCAAATTTGGAAATTAAAAATACTGTAGCAAGTTTTTCCACGTACACCCTGAATAAACGTGATTTAAAAGTATCTTCTTATATATCGTCTTGCCACGGATAACTGACCCCGGCAGTGTAGAGAGAGTGAGATTGATTGATTAATTTGCGATTGGGTTTGAGATCTAGGCCTTAGGTGACAGGCCCTTTTTGCCCCACGTCGATTTATGGGAGCCCTCTTTCTTTGCTAAAGTTCCAGATGGCCCTCAGACTTATACTCCTGATGTCCTCTGTCTCCAAGGAGAAGGAGCCCAGATACGCATGTCTGAGTGCAGCCAAAGCTTCACATTCACAACGAATGTGGGCCGAGGTTTCATCCTCTGCTCCACACCTCCTACACAATGGACTGTCTGACAGCCCCCTTAGGTGAAGATGTCTCCTCAGGGTGTTAGGTCCAGTGAAAAGGCCAGTAACAGCCCTGGACTGTATCCTGTTAAAGGACAGAAACCTAGCCTTGGCACCCAGATAGGGTTCCGAAATTAATTCGCGAGCCGGTCTTTGGGTGTCACAAAGAACTCGCCACCATACCCCGTGCTGGTTAACCAACCAACGTCTAACCCTTCTTCGTATATCCTGTCTGGAGATTCCCACGGCCGGCTCAGACACAACAAACTTCAGAGCGGAGCCATTCCTTGCGATTTCGTCGGTGATCTCATTTCCTCCTCGATTGAGAAAGTAGCCAAGCTGTTAACAGACGTATTTATCCACTTTAATTGCGTAGTAAGTCTGCACATTATTGTGAGTATTACGCAAATAGTGATTTTCCACGAATATGAATGACGAATATTTCGTGCTTCAATTCGTCTCACCCCCGCTACAAAATTTATGCTTTAGATAATGTGACTTGGACTGATCACCAGTGTATCGATTTTTATGTCTCTAGAGTCCCTACACAGTTTCTAGTTACTCCATCAAGTGTTGTGCAAAGACTGTACGTTTAGTGCTACGCTGCTGATAATGATCCGTTCATATATTTTTGACTGCTTACTTACCTAGTCCTTGGTGCAGAGTCCTTCTTGAGAAGCTAACTGGTTTGCAGCTAGCCAAGAAATTACCCGCATTTCACGGAACCCGAAGGTTCATTACCACACTCACAAGCGTCCGCCACCTGTCTCTATCCTGGACCAGACCAATCCAGTCCATATACCCACATCCCACCGTCTGGAGATCCGTTCTAATAGTATCCACCCATCTATGCCTAGATCTCCCCAGTGGTCTCCTTCCCTCCGGTTTCCCCACCAAGACCCTTTACACCACCCTCTCCTCACCCATACGTGCCACAAGCCCAGCCCATCTCATTCTTCTCGATTTTATCACCCACACAATATTGGGTGAGGAGTACAAGTCATTTAGCTCCTCGTTATGCAATCTCCTCCACTTCCCCGTTACCTCGTCCCTCCTAGGTCCAAATATTGTCCTCAACACCATGTTCTCAAACACCCTCAGCTTCCTTTCCTCCCGCAATGTCAACGACCAAGTTTCACACCCATACAAAACAACAGGCAAAATT
>Ga0123355_10010923_pt1 | contig 13972 bp, 16 predicted proteins | sample TergutEmb28metaG_3_FD_89872 | JGI IMG/M metagenome (GOLD analysis project Ga0123355, IMG submission 89872) | Embiratermes neotenicus P1 segment gut microbial communities from Petit-Saut dam, French Guiana - Emb289 P1 | ecosystem: Host-associated > Arthropoda: Insects > Digestive system > Gut ... | reverse complement strand
TTGCATAACGAGGAGCTAAATGACTTGTACTCCTCACCCAATATTGTGCGGGTGATAAAATCGAGAAGAATGAGATGGGCTGGGCATGTGGCGTGTATGGGTGAGGAGAGGGGGTGCATAGGGTCTTAGTGGGGAAACCGGAGGGAAGGAGACCACTGGGGAGACCTAGGCGTAGATGGGTGGATAATATTAGGATGTATCTCCAGGAGGTGGGATGTGGGTATATGGATTGGATTGGGCTGGCCCAGGATAGAGACAGTTGGCGGATGCTTATGAGTGCGGTAATGAACCTTCAGGTTCCATGAAATGCGGGGAATTTCTTGACTAGCTGCAAACCAGTTAGCTTCTCAAGAAGGACTCTGCACCATGGAGTAAGTATGTAAGTCTGCTGTATAATCATAGTGTTAAAATATATGACGCACATTGCAGGACTGTACTGTGGTCAACAGGGCACTTGTGCTTCAGGTCCTGCTGCCAACTGCACAACTTCTATCCCATTATTTTTGTTCCACTAAATACTTAACAAGCTGCATTACAGACGTCCACATCTCTTTGTCTAAGTGTCCATTATCACAATCTCCCTCTGCACATCTGTTTGAAGGATAGATTATTAACTATTAGCAAACGTGACACATCACATGTTCTAAAGCCTAGGAGAGAAACTTTCTGATTTGAAGTAAAATGTATGAACACTTATTACTTATTTATGTGCTTCAACAAGCAGTGCAAGTTTTCAGGGCCAGAAAACATCTCACTGAACTGGTATATTACCAAAAATGTTCCATTTAGCCATGTTACATGCAGTTTACAAGATGGTGTCCCAGGTAGATCAGCTGTGTCCATTGCTTGTAGAAAATAATAAGTTTTGTCAGAGTACTAATGTTACAAATGAAGAATTACCGTGTGAATATGGTAATGAGTTATGAAGCGGATCATCAAAGAGTATGGAATTAGGTGGACTACAAAGGGACTTATCGCAATTGATTCATACACTACATGTGGCAGAGAGACCGTAAGTGAAAGAGGTTATTTACGCAGATATTGATCTGATCCTAGTGAAAATAGAAAGCCTGGAAGACTTGTTGAGAAATCAGTTTGAGACAAAAATATTGTAGTCAAGTGTGGTGGCGCTGAAGCACAATAACAGTAAGTACAAAAAACAGAGGTTACACACCCCTTCCAAATAATTCCAAATTGTTACAACCTTCTGGGTAACGACCCAAATGATGATGATGATACACCTGCTAAAACAGGCAGTTGGAGTAAGTCAACTATCAGTTACATAAGAAGTGACATGAAAAAGAATCATAAAAATAGTAGTGTAAAAAGCAAAGTGTATAAAGTGTTAATCTTAGGAGACAGCCAAGCCAGAGGATGTGCAACTGAAGTAAAGCAACAATTAAACAATGAGTACAAGGTATTTGGTTTCATAAACCCAGGATCAGGAATGAAAGACATAAAAGTGTAATATATATTGAATTAACATTTTTAGTTTCAAACTTGTAATTTGTAACTTGGAATAGAAATTTTATTTGTTACATACAGGCAGGAAGCGACTGCCACGCACTTTCATTTATTCAGCAAATACCTATGCCGTCCATTGGACTTTGAGGTATTTGTACAATTGAAATTGATGTGACACTTTGCTAACCCTTTTGGAATGGCTGACTTTACACTTCGCCTTTATATAAACTAGTAAAACCTGGTAAATGACCTCTCAATACACATTCTATATGCAACGTCTACGTGCTTAATTAACTACCATAGTTACGTATCCAGAGTTGGTGTAGAAGATCATAATTGAAGACAATACAGTTTGGTTGTGAAACTTGCAATGATCTTCAGTCTGCTAATTTTACCAGATAAGTCGTGCTGGTTGTTTCCAAATTCTAACTAAATTGAGTTGCATACTTTTGGACTGAATTCGGAGTTATTTGAAATTCTAAATTTGTGTAATCTGGTTTATAATTCAGGCAAGCTGACTTTCAGTGTTTACAAAATTATATGTGAATTTAATTTATCATTCCCACTTGTATATATACTGAACATAGTATTTTAGAATATATAGTTAGATGGTTTTCTATATTGACTTGGGAGTTCTTTTATCAGATAGTAATCCGATTGGTGGCAGCATAAAACTACCCAGAGAAACGTTACACGACCCTTTACCCGTAGTAATTGTCAATATAGAATTTGGTGGAAGTCCAGCCCCATTCCGACATACACTACAACAGGATCAGCTAAAATGAAAATGACACAGTTAACAAGGGAAGATATGGTGGTATTATGGGGAGGTGGGAATGATGTTGCAAGAAACAACTCTGTGGTGGGCATGAAACATATATTAGATATGTTGATAAATTCAACTCATACCAATGTGATCCTATCAAGTGTCCCTCATAGGCATGACCTAATTAAAGACTCATGTGTAAACAGAGAAGTGAAGGTTTTCAATAGGAGTCTAAGAAACAGGTTGAAATGTTTTGGAAAAGTGGAACTGATAGAGGTGGTCAGTAAGAGAGAATTCAACTCAAAACATGGGCAACATCTACATTCAAGAGGCAAAATATGGCAAGTAGAATCGCACGAACTGTAGAGAGTATGTAAAGAAAAAGTGGATCCCATCAGTGTGAAATGGTTTAATGATGCAGTAACATAGTCAGAAATGTCAACACCAAGCTATACAGGAAAAGGCTGGGTTTGATGACCCTACAACTGTGCACAGTGCTAACATTGTTGAAGAGATAGGATACCCAATCATGATCAAAGCATCTGATAGTGATACAGTTCTAGATGAAAAAAATGTCAGTCCCATAAAGGCTGAGCACTCTGAATCTATAAATTGTGTATCAAAACAAGCTAATTCTGAAACTAAAGTTACAGAAACAAGTAGATCTTCAAATCGCTCTAGAAAAATCCCAGGAACAAGATCCAATGATTTTTTTGTGGGAAAATTGTTAAAAATTCTGATGTATCGGATAGTAAACCAGGTGTTAAAAATTCTGACATGTCAGATAGTAAACCATTTGTTTTACCACAACCTTTAAATAGTACCAATCATTTGTTTTTTAAACCAGATATAAATTATAAACACTGTATCTAGAAGCCATTATTTAAAACAGGACCTCATGACTTTTCACCAAAATATTAGAGGCATAAATAACAAAACTGATGAAATTGTAAATACTATAGTGATAAATCCACCACATGTACTTTGTTTTGGAGAACATCACTTAAAAACCTATCAACTTGACCGTATTCTTTTTCAAAATTACAAGCTTGGAGCTAAATTTTGTAGGAAAATATACAGAAATGGTGGGGTCTGCATATATATTCATGAATCCTTTCAATTCTCTAATGTAAATGTGCACAGATTTTGTAAGGAAAAAGTCTTAGAAGCTTGTGTTACTAAGTTATATTTGCCACGCTGTACTATTGGCACAGCAAACATATATAGATCCCCATCAGGAAATTTTGAATATTTTTTGAATAACTTGGAAACCCTTCTTAATTCCATATTGGGTAATTCTATGGAACTAATTATTTGTGGGGATTTTAATATCAATTTTTTTAATAATAGTACTCACAAACAACTTTTAAATTCTCTTTTGGCTACCTATGATCTGTACAGTACAGTACAACTTCCTACCAGAATTCATAGTAATTCTGTATCAACAGTTGACAGTATATTCATAAACATAGTTAAATACAATAACTTTATTGTTTACCCCTTGGTTAATGGTATGCCTGACCATGATGCTTAGATTATTGTTCTACATGATATTACTATACAAAATGATAATTACTTTTATTACACTAGAAAAATTAATAAATCATTGGATTTAGAGTTTAATTTTAAATTAACTTAAAAAGTCTTGGGATAATGTCTTTTCACATGACGATGTGAATTTAAGTTTTAGTAATTTCTTGAATACATATTTAAGAATATTTTACTCTAGTTTTCCCATTAAGAAGATCCATTACACATCACATACTAAGGCTTGGTTAACTCAAGAAATAAAGGTCTCTTGTATAAATAAAAGAAAGCTTTTTTTTTTGAACTCCAGAAATAGTAATGATTGTGGAATAAAAAATTATTGCAAAAAATAGTGTAAAGTACTAACAGATGTCATTAAGCTTGCTGAAAAGATTCACTGTAATAACCTACTAGTAACTTTCTTTAACAAAACAAAAACCACGTGGAACACCATGAATGAAAATATTAATAAAAGACCCCAGAAGAATGATATATCATTTTTAAATATAAATGGTACAATAACACATTATAGGCAAGTTATAGCAAATAACATCAATACATACTTTTCAACTACAGCACGACATATTCATACTGAAAATTATACAAACTCAAATTCAGGAGTTAGTGAAAATAATCCCCTAAACTATTTATATAATGTATTTAAACAACCGATCCCATCTCTCAAACTTAAATTTGTATCCCCTAAGGAAATCGAAGATGTTAGTTCTCTTAAAATGAAAGACTGTCATGGTTATGATGGAATTTCTACAAAAATCCTAAAGCAAAGTATTCCATATATTTTATCACCTTTAACCAATACATATGTAACTTGATGATATACACAGGCATATTTCCTAGTAGACTGAAATTTGCAGAAATAAAACCTTTACATAAAAAGGGGGATTTGGCAAATATTTCTAATTATAGACCCATTTCCTTGTTAACTTCTTTTTCAAAAGTTTTTAAAAAAATTATTTTCACTAGATTACTTTGCCATCTCGACTACTATCATATTTTGGCTGATGAGCAATTTGGTTTCAGAACTAATTCATCTATGGACTTCGCTTCCTATAAACATATAAATGATACACTTACATCATTAAACAATAAATTATTAGCTGAAGGCATTTTTTGTGACTTACAAAAGGCATTTGATTGTGTTGATCATGAACTGTTACTGTCAAAAATGTATAGGAGGAACAGTATTTCCTCATTAAACATGCCATGGGTCTCCCCTGATAATATAACAGAAAATCAGATTGACCATATAGCAATTAGTAAAAGATTTAGAAGGTCTCTATTAGAAAGGAGGAGCTGATATAGGCAGTGACCACCATCTCATGATCACAAACTTTAGGTTTAAAATATTAGCCGCAATAAAGAAGACTGAAGCAAGAAGAAAGAAATATAATGAACAAAAACTTCAAATGCCGACTGTAAGGGAAGAATTTAAATTGGAACTGAAAAATAGATTCTCAGTACCGTCCACCCTCAATGCAGATACAGACACTGAAGAAAGTTGGAATGTAATAAAAAATGTATATATAGAAACAAGTGAGAAAATATTGGGTTTTTAGAGAAAATCAACAAAAGGAATGGATCTCTGAGAAGACATGGAAAGAAAGAGAAAGAGGAAAATTGGCAAAAGAAAATGTAAACAGGAGCAAAATGACACAACAGAAAATTAGGACACAAGAGAAGCATTAGGAAAGACAAGAGAAAGTGGATAAATGAACAAGAAAAACTTGCAGAAGAAGCAGATAATAAAGGAGACATGTGGGAACTTTATAATATTATGAGAAAGCCGTCTCAAAGAAAACTTAGGTTGAATAGACCAGTGAAAACTAAATCAGGAATGCTCTTAACACAAGAAGAACAACTGAAGAGGTGGGAAGAACATTTTTCCAAAATATTTAACAAAGATGATAACAGCAAAGGAAGTAAGCAAGAAATGAGAAACGCAGAAGAAGAAGATAACAGTGAAAATGAAAATGAAACTGAAGTAAACTTGGATCCTCCTATAAAAACTGAAATACAGTTGGCCTTGTCACAAAGACTGGAAAAGCAGCAGGTTTAGATAATATATATCCAGAAGTACTAAAAGTTGGCCCTGAAATAACTGCAGAAATTATGTATCATTTACTGGAGAAAATATGGGAGGAGGAGAAGATCCCTGAGGATTGGGAAGAAGGATTAATTATCAATATACTGAAGCAAGGAGACTTATCAAATTGTAATAATTGGAGAGGAGTTACTCTTCTAAGTATTCCAAGCAAAATTCTGCCTAGAATCATTTTAAACAGAATACAAAATACAGTGGAACAACACCTCTGAAAAGAACAAGGTGGATTCCGCAAACACCGAAGTTGCGTTGATTTGATAAACACTTTAAGGATAATTCTAGAACAAAGTATAGAATTTTGAAACGGCATTTGACTCCGTGAAGAGAAATAATGTGGCTCGTGCTACAGGAGTATGATATACCAAGGAAGATTATCGAAATAAATAAAATATTGTATGATGGATTTAAGTGCAAAATTTCCCATGAAGGAAAGTTTTCAGACTTTATAGAGGTCAGAAATGGTGTAAGGCAAGGATGTATTCTATCCCCAACCCTTTTTATGCTAATATTAGACAGAGTCATGAGAAGAATGAAAGGTTTAAGGAAAAGAGGAATACAGTGGAGTATGAAGGAGAGATTGGAAGATCTGGACTATGCGGATGATATTTGTCTGTTAGCCCAGATATTTTGCAATATGGAAGAAATGCTAATGAGGCTAAAAGAGGAAGCAGAATTTGCATATTAACATAAACAAGACGAAGGGGCTGGGAGTTAATATATCTAATAAGCAAAAATTTAGGTTAGAGGAAATGGAAATTGAAGAAGTTGGATCCTTTGTATACCTAGGAAGTGTGGTGTCAGAAAGCGGAGGAACGGAGGAAGATGTAGCAAGTAGAATCAAGAAAGCAAATGGTGTATTTGTTCAGCTGCATCCTGTGTGGAGAAATCTCAACATATCACAAGAAGTTAAAATATGAATATTCAATACAAATGTAAAATCAGTATTATTATATGCCTGTGAAACTTGGAAAAGTACCAACCAGATAACAAGAATACTACAGATATTTGTAAATAAATGTTTAAGACGAATAATGAATATAAAATGGACCGATAAGATTACGAACGAAGAACTGTGGAGAATCACTCATCAGAAGTCAATAGAAAATCAGATAAAAAGAAGAAAATGGAATTGGATTGGACACACATTACGTAAAGAAACAGAAGCAATAGAAAAAATTGCATTAGATTGGAATCCTCAAGGACATAGGAGAGGTAGGCCAAAGAGAATGTGGTGAAGGACAATAGAGGATGAGATAAGACGCACAAGAAAATCATGCAGTGAGGTCAAGGGGATAGCTGGAGACTGCAATGCCTGGAAGCTCTTCACAGATGCCCTATGCTCCACAAGAAGTAAAAGGATTTGATGATGATGATGATGATGATATTGATGATGATCAAATGATGCATGGAATGAATAATAATAAACTTGTTGGCTGCCAGTTGTCTGATAATCCTGCTTTCTTCATTGCAAATGGTTTTTCCTTTATTCTGTTGTGATACATGGTGTGCAGATTGCTGTGAGGATCATAGAACAGAAAATGATAAAGGAGAAACCATTCACAGTGAAGAAAACATGATCACAAGACAACTGAAAGAGTTTTCAACACAAGAGGTCATCAGCCAACCACCAGATGAGCTGTGTTATGGTTCCCTCTACTGCAAGATGCAGGAAACATAAATACTGTTACATCAATCATCCCAAACGTCAACAAATTTGTAAATGGAAATGCTGAATATTATTAAACTATTTTAATTTCTGTGCAGGCAGAAATATCTGAAGGAAAATAACTTTATGGCTTAATAACTGACTTGTGTCAACAAGTTTTATTTCTGTACCAGTGCCTGATGACCTGTTTAGTACATCCTGCATGTTAACACTCATATTCTAACAGCAGCACATATGGTCTGGGACTCCCTGGGTCATTTGTAAGTATAATTTAACACAACATAAAGAGAATTAAAAGAAATACAATTATCATTTGGATTCATTTCTATTCAATAGGTCATGACACCCAACAAAGACTGTAGCTGAAGCATTTTACTTTTGAGCACAGTCAGTTCTCTCCCTGCTCTTGAGCTTCCATTCCCATCTATGTAGTTCACAGCTCACCAGGTGACACCATCTACTGAGCCCAGTCCAACCGACTGACCCAAACTGCTTTTCTGAATACATCTGTAAGGAGTCAGCCTTGCAAACATGGGGCACTAGGTGAGATCAGTTCCCAGGATCCACATACAACACTGACCTGTGTAATGTCCTGTCCCTCACCCCGCAGCTAGTGTTGCCCCTTGAACCCTGGCAGGTGCCCATGTGCCTAGACTCCATTTCCCCCTCTGCCAGTGATCTGCACACAACCCTGTTCATGTCCTCCTGTCTCTGCCCTCACCTCACTTTCCAGGCTGTGACAAGTGTGACCATAGCTCTAGATATCCTAGTGACTGCTAACTGTTACCTACAGTGCCTGTGGCTGAGATGATGCACAGTTCTGGTGCTCTGAGACCCCCACATCCAGTGCAATGAATTTGTTTTGCCAGGCATTTCATACAATGTCAGTCATCTAGCTTTCTTTCAATACCATTAAATTATCCTCCAATCTATTCTTTACATCCGTCCAACTAACTGGATGTGGAATTACCTCAAGCAATGTCCTGCATATCTGTGCTGAACCCAAAGACCTATTTTCTCCAGAATTTGTCCCAAAGTACATGATGTGACACATACCTCAGTGAAGCGGCTTCCCTTCAATTGTACCACTGAAGAAATGGTCAAAGAGGAAGATCAATGATGGTTTCCGCTCATGCAGAAACTTGACATCCTTCACTGGTACCAACAGCTTACCATCACTGACTCCACCACAGGACTGTAGGCCACAATGAGTATCACTTACTTGTGGCATCACAAATGATAACTGTGAATTAACTGTATGCCATAACTTGTCATAATTGATTCAAATGCATGAATTACCACATAAGAAGATGCCAACCTTCTGTACACGGAGTTCTAGTAGTCCCTGTGCAACAGTGGAGTGAAGCATCCTGTGTTGCTCTCAGTATGAAGTGCAGTCGTTCTCATGGCTGTTGTGCTGTGCAGAAGCATGGCTTGGGTTCTTGTTCAGCACATCAGAGTGGTAACGAATACTGATGCCTTCAATCCTGAAGCACAATTGGCATCCTTTTCAGCCTCTTAGTGATCTAAAGGCCTGAACTAGTTCCAATGCCTGCTCCCATTCACTTAAGTGCCACAAAACACAAGGCCGATACGAAGTCTGTGGGTATGAGTACAAGGTTAGAGGTTGCAGGTTTCTGTGCAATGTTGCCAAACAGCTGCCAGCTAACACAATGTCAAATCATAATCACTGCCCCAAAAACTTCAAACCTGATGGTTACTGGACAATTGTTGAAGTTAAAGCATGAAAAATTAATTTCATTTCAAGAATTCAAAGACTCATATCTGCATATCCAGGACATACTTGCATGATCTACACCCCACATTCTGTCCTCAACTATCTGCCTACCCAAACCCTAGTAACTGGGGTTGGTTTTGAAAAATGTCATATATATATATATACATACACACACACACACACACACACATAAATTTTTTGTCTTCTTTTCTGTGCCACTCAATTGTTACACTACATTACTTTTTTATTTACTAAAACAAAAACTATTAATCACATCAAACACCCCGGTGAAGTACCATACTGCATGGCAACTGAACTGCCTTGTATCATCAAGTTTCACATTATCTAGACTTGTTCACATGACAAATGAGAAAGCAAGAGGTATCAGACATGACACATACCATACCTGCAGTGTGAGTTCATCCTAAATGGTGTGTTGGTGAAGATGCAGATGAAAATCAGGCTACCAGATTCAAGTGGCACTGTGTAGTTGGGTGAGCAGTTCCTCATCTTCATACGCACAGTGATCCTTCCAACTATCATTGTACTTGCCAAATGACGTTATGTCACATCCCAGGAAGACTTGAACCGTCAGCGTCACCAATGGGAGTGCTTCATATCTCCCAAGGTCATGGCAACTGCTCTCTTCAAAGTTCCACCCGACAGCCTTCCTTCCACCGATATCAACCCACAACAGCCAACAAACAAAAAACTGGTACAAAAAAATTTACAAACTGAACATCTGAATACTTTATATATTGGCATGTCTGGTAATAACTTCAAATTGTCTTCAAATGCATTAATGTATGCCTGTTAATTCCAAACGTTGCTCAGACAATGAGTGTAGCACATCAAAAGATACTAACGTTCAGTAAAAAGTCTCTTAGCAGGTCCCATGCAGCAGCTGGTGTAACAACTTGTTGGGTAACAGATGTAGCTTCCCACAGGCATCTTGCAGTGAGGATGTTCTGGACCCTTGTGTAATGATAGGACTGATGTCATTGTCTCTGGTGCTGAAAAGAAAATGTGGCACTGCACCAAATCACTCACATCTGACCGACCTGTTGTTAAACTCTTCACACTACCGGTCTGCTCTCTACAAGACAAACCACACACAGAAACTTTTTAATGATGAGATGTTGCCTGACAGATATGTTTGTTATTCTCAGTTTGTAACTGTGAAAATTAGTTAGTACGAAATGAATTACTTAGGATGAGAAATGCATTTGGCCCAATTTAAGGTATTTCCATGGAAGTGCCTGGAAAGCTGATAAAAACCACAACAAATCTCAGTCTAGAACACAAATCTACTGATCAAAATTTGGAACAGGAATCCCGTGAATACAAAGCATAACCATTACAATCGGCCCTAAGAAGTATAAAAATCAATCTGATCATGTATTTAAAAACAGAGATGGAATTATAAAGACAATTATTTAGACCTTTTAGGCAATGAAATGATTGACTACAATTTTCTGAACCACATTTAAAGGCAATGGAGACACACCTCAGTGTACCTCAACATTTCTGAAGTCACACCCACTCCCACCTTGACCTAACTGGCTGTCACTGTACACTGATGGTACAGACAATATGAGTAGAAGGGCATAAAGCTAACAGACATATATTACTACTCATCCTATGAATGTTATTATAGCAGAATTGATGTACAAGCTTTATATTCATTTTTCTTCAATATATGTTGCATTTTATGCCAATTTTGAATAAATGATTTATTCAAATTCAAGACAAATTGCACCACAAGAACCATATATTGTTATTATAATTATTCACAATTATAGGAGGAATGCTAAGTGCCAATGAAATTCTGGCAGACTTACAATGCTGATCAGTGAATTTAGATCCTCTTGAGTCCTGCAAAATCATGGAACTTTATCCTTGACTGGCTGACAGTATCCAGCATTCTGCCCTTGAAAAGTTCTACTTCTACAGGGAGACGCAACGTGGGAACCAAATCAGTGATAAGCAAACAGTACAATCCAACCCGATCTTCAAGGCACTAATTCAAAATAATCCCGACAGAGGGCAATAAACTCCATGCACAACCAGAATGCACACTAAACATATACAGCAACTTTAACTCGGAAAAACAGTACATCACCTCAGACGAACTTGGAGACCATCATACAGTAAACAACAAAATATTCTTGTGTAGAATATAATTCAAGTACGTGAATATTGTTCAGTGGACAGAAAACCAGCACTTATATCAAGGTAAACAATCATCTTTGAGAACTTCCACAACCACCGAACAATGAATCACCACAGCTCATTACAAGTAAGCTTCCTCCAGTATTTATTACCCAGTCGATCAAGACACTCCACTTACAGTACCTAATATAATCCGGATCTTTGCTTGTTATGCCACAGGAGGCGATACGAGATACAAAAAGCCAGAGCCCCCCCACATGTTCAACACAAGGATAGCACAAGACAACACCTCATATCCGTAACATACAGTAGTGCCACAAGATACAACCCGCTTCTCCGAGACTGCCAGACGTTACCTGTAACACCATAAAGTTTACGCAAACAAGGGACAACTTCTACTTCTTCAGAAACCCACACAGGCCCAAAGGAAACTGTTTTACCGTAACGGTGTTTTCTACAACACTTAGCCTATATTTTACTTCTTAAATTTTAAATAATAACATCTTTTTTATGTAATTAAATTGTTAGATATGTTATGTTTCTGCTATTTGTAAGCATAGTTGGGATCCCAACATGTGCGCGGCATTCACTGACTTGATTCCAAAGAAAGCCTGATGATGACCCTATAAAGGGTCGAAACATGCAGCCTCCATACAATAAATGATGTGTGTGGCGTATACTGTTTTTATCTTTTAATCTTTAAACTCTTAACACATCGGGATGACTTCAATCAAATGTTCACTTAATGCCTGAAGTCCCTGTGGCCTGGAGGTTAAGGTAGGGGATTTGTAACCAGAAGGCTGCAGCTTCATGTCTGGTACTTGTGATTTTTATTTATTGTTTTCATTATGCTTTCTATTTCATCATATTTTCATTAACTACTAAGTAAAGAATTTATGTGTGGAGCTCAAATAAAGGCAGTGGTACTGAAGTGTATGGATGCGGCTCAAGAAGGGTGCACACCTTCAGTCTTGAGCTCTACATGTAGGGACATTATATTCCTTCTGACAATCAGGCTGCCATCAGTCCATGATGAAACAGGCAAAACATAACAGGATCAAACTGGTATGAGTGCCAAAACACATGGGAATTCAGGGAAATGAAATAGCTGATAAATCAGACAGAAAAGGCTCCTCACATCCACTCACTGAACCTAAGCCTGCACTTGTTACACCTGCAAAGGTTACCAGGGAGGTGATCTGGGACTGGACAAGTAATAAACACAAGGAGCATTGGCAGTCCAAGTGTGAACAACAGACTATGGCTTTCCTAGAAAGCCCTCATTAATAAAAAAAATTGGGACTTGCTCAATCTGAGCAGAAACCAGCTAAGAATAATGACAGGGTTGCTAAAAGGACACAAACTAAAAGGATAACTATTTAAACTGGAGCCGGTACACAGTCCTGAGTGTAATATGCCAACAGGCATCTCAAAACAGCCTTATGCATTCTTTGTGACTGTAAGGCTTTGGCCCCATTCTGATTCAGGCACCTGGATCACCATTTTATGAAACCAGGTGACTGTGAGGGCATCTCTGTTAGCAGGATACTACACTGTGTTCGAGGTGCTGGGTTTTGAATTAATAAGCGAAAGCGCTACACAAAAGATAGATAACGGCCAAAGTGCACAGGCCCCTGCGGTGCCCACCTTCCTGTATTCTATTCTATTCAATGCATGGGGCTGAAACAGTGTAGTATATAGGTGGCCTGACATTTGGAAATGGTCTCCTCTAAAGACAGAAAATCTTTCACGACATAACACAGCAACTAATGTATCAATATTAGAAAAACTAAGCAAAGAAATGTAAAATAGTATAATAACAAATGTATAAAAGTACAACTGTTTCATACATTAGAAACTGATCTTGTCAAACTATTATCAGTTACCATAATTAAACGGTGTTTTTCATTAACCTTCCTATTGCAAAGCTGATGTATGAAACTGCATACCTTGCAGTAACTTACTGCAAGAGGGTTCATAATTACTTAGGCACAAGTGAAGACAGCACATTAAATGTTCATGAGTCAGACAGCTTCGGTATCTTGATTTCATTATCCTAAGCTGGCAGAAAGCTTCTTCGCAGTGGTGGCAAATAAATTTTGACAAACAACACCAAACAACTGTGATCAGCCAACAATGGGCCACAAATGACTGTTGGCCACCTCTAGCATTGTCGATATACAGCCTATGTTACAGATTGGATCATTCAGAGATTACCAGCCAAGAGCAAGACATTTTTCTGTACCCTACACCAAGTCTCTGATTAAATGGATTCTGAGGGTTCTTTCCTTGTGGGCAAAGTAGCCAGTGTATTAAGCTAACCACTAACCTCCATTCAGTGGGGGTATACCTCCACTGCCCCTGTATGACTTCATGGCATGATCAGGAATGTTACCTCTTTTTTTTTTTTTAACACTTCCTTACTTTTAGAACCTTTTGATGATGTCAGCCATTTATTCATTATTTTTAAGCAACCTTTTTAACATCAGCTTGTTTTTCAATTTTTTTTTATAAGAA
>Ga0123355_10010922_pt1 | contig 13973 bp, 11 predicted proteins | sample TergutEmb28metaG_3_FD_89872 | JGI IMG/M metagenome (GOLD analysis project Ga0123355, IMG submission 89872) | Embiratermes neotenicus P1 segment gut microbial communities from Petit-Saut dam, French Guiana - Emb289 P1 | ecosystem: Host-associated > Arthropoda: Insects > Digestive system > Gut ... | reverse complement strand
CACCCCATCCGCCCCGCTCCTCTTCTGGTCACGGTGCGACGCGCTGTCACGGGACCACGGCGGGAAACTTCCAGCGGGCGGGGCCTGGGTCGGTGAGAATGGGGGATGGCCTCCCACGATCTGTCAGCGCTGCCCAAGGCGCATTTGCATTTGCATCTGACTGGGGCTATGCGGCACTCGACGATGCTCGAGCTTGCGGAGGCGCATGGGGTGTCGCTGCCGTCGGCGCTTACCGAGGAGTGGCCGCCGCAGCTGTCTACGGCGGATGAGCGCGGGTGGTTCCGGTTTCAGCGGCTCTACGACACGGCTCGGTCTGTGCTGCGGACTTCTGATGATCTGTACCGGCTCGTCCGGGAGATTGCTGAAGATGAGCGGGCTGAGGGCTCGGGGTGGCTCGAGCTGCAGGCCGATCCGTCTGGGTTCGCGGCGGTGTACGGGGGGGTCACCGCCTTTACCGAGCTGCTGCTTGACGCGGCAGCTAAGGCGGCGCGGCGCTCGGATATCGGGATCGGGATCATCATCGCGGCCAACCGGATCAAGCATCCGATGGACGCGCGCACGCTGGCCCGGCTCGCGGCTCAGTTCGCCGGACAAGGCGTGGTTGGGTTCGGGCTGTCTAATGATGAGCGGCGGGGTCCCGCACAGGACTTTGAGCGAGCGTTCCTCATTGCGGAGCGGGCTGGGCTGCTGCTGGCGCCGCACGCTGGGGAGCTTGCCGGGGCGGCGAGCGTCAGGGCGGCGGTCGACGTGCTGCACGCCAGCCGGCTGGGGCACGGGGTGCGGGTGGTGGAGGATCCGCGTCTTGTCGAGCGGCTGGCCGCCGAAGGGATCACGTGCGAGGTGTGCCCGTCCTCCAATGTGTCGCTTGGGGTCACACCGGACGAGGCGTCCGTCCCGGTCCGTGCCCTCGTCGACGCAGGTGTGCCGGTAGCTCTTGGGGCGGATGACCCCCTGCTCTTCGGGCGGCGGCTGGTTAAGCAGTATGAGATCGCCCGCGATGTCCACGGATTCGCGCCAGCGGAGCTGGCAGAGCTGTCCCGCATGTCCATCCGGGGCTCTGCTGCCCCACCGGACGCGAGAAACCGCCTGCTAGCGGGTATCGATGCCTGGTTGAGCACTGGATCAGCGATGGCGGATAACTGAGCGATCCTGGGTGTGCCTAGGCATCACTATCAACGCTTTGGCCTATCGGCGCTTGCGCCTATCTGCGCTTCCGCGACTGCCCGCTAGAGGGTGACGCCGACGAGGATGGGCTCGGGGCTGAGGGTGACGCCGAACGCGTCCTGGACACCCTTGACGATCTCTCTGGCGAGAGCCAGGAGCTCGGCGGTCGTCGCGTTGCCCGCGTTGATCAGGGCGAGGGTGTGCTTGGCGGACACACGCGCAGGGGCGGGCGCACCGTAGCCCTTGGTGAAACCGGAGCGCTCGATGAGCCAGGCGGCCGGGAGCTTCACCAGTCCATCTCCCGCCGGGTAGCGGGGCACCGGGCCGGGCAGGCCGCGTGCCGCGGCAGCGGCCTCGACTTGGGCGAACTCCGCCGCCGAGATGATGGGGTTGGTGAAAAAGGAGCCGGCGCTGCGGGTATCGGGGTCGCCCGGGCTGAGGACCATTCCCTTGCGGGAACGAATTTTGAGGACTGCCGAACGAACTTCGCTTACTCCGGCACGCTCTCCCATCTGCACACCGAGTTCGGCCGCGAGTTCGGCGTACTTCACCGGCATCGAGACGGGCTGGCGGGTAAGGCGGAACGTCACGGCGAGCACCACGTAGCGCGGTCCCCCTGCCTTGAACATGCTGGTGCGGTAGGCAAAAGAGCACCGTTCGTTCGGAATGACCTTTACCTGATCTTCCATTCGGTCGTATACCCGCACCTGGGTAACGACCTCGGCCACCTCGTAACCGTACGCGCCGACGTTCTGGATCGGGGTCGCGCCGGCGCGACCGGGGATGCCCGACAGGGTTTCGAGACCGGCCAGACCTTCCGTGACGGTGGCCGCGACAACGTCATCCCAGTCCTCGCCGGCCGCGACGGTCACCTCCACGGCACCTTCGCCAGTTCCGGCGTATCCGAGGCCGCGGGTGGTCACGTGGATCACGGTGCCGGGGAACCCCTCGTCGGAGACCACGAGGTTAGAGCCGCCGCCGATGAGCAGGACCGGCTCGCTCGAAGCGTCAGCGGACCGGACAGCCTCGACGAGCTCCGCATCCGCCGCAGCGGAGATGAAGGTCCGGGCCGGGCCGCCGAGGCCGAGCGTCGTGTAATCGGCGAGGACAGGCACGGATCAGGGCAGCCGGACGGTGGCGCGGGCGCGGGTCAGTACCTTTGCTCCCGCTGCCTTCGCCACGATGTCGACGGTGACCTTGTTGTCTTCGAGCTTGTCCAGGACCTTGCCGCTGAACTCAATCGTCGCCCCGGCGTCGTCGTCGGGCACGGGGACCATGGCGGAGAACCGAGTGCCGAAGTCGGTGACCGCGCCCGGATCGCCCGCCCACTCAGTGACGAACCTGCCCGCCTGGGCCATCGTGTACATGCCGTGGGCGATGACATCCGGCAGGCCGACGGACCTGGCGATGCGCTCGTTCCAGTGGATGACGTTGAAGTCGCCCGATGCGCCGGCGTACTTGACCAGGTCAAGGCGGGTGACCCGGTAGCTGCGGGCCGGCAGTTCGGTACCCGGCTCGACGTCCGCGTAGCTGATGCTCATCAGCTGGCTCCCCGCTCGACGATCGTGGACCTGGCGGTGCAGACGTGCGCGCCCTCGACGGTCGTGATGTCGGTAGAGGTGACAAGCATCGACATGGCGCCGACCGACTTGATCGACTCGATGGTGGTCGTCGCGACCACCACGTCTCCGGCGTGCAGCGGACGGGTGTGCGCGAAGGACTGCTCGCCATGGACGACCATCGAGTAGTCGAGACCGAGACCCGGGTCGAGGTTCGCCTGGCCGGCGGAGGCCATGCTGATCACGATCGCGAAGGTAGGCGGCGCGATCACGTCCGGGTAGCCCGCCTTAACGGCAGCTTCCCGGTTGCGGCACAGCTCGGAAGGATCGCCGATCGCGTCCGCGAAATCGCGGATCTTGACCCGGCTGACCTCGTAGGGCTCACCTGGGCCGTAGACGCGGCCGACGTACTCGGGGTTCAGCGCCACGCTCGGTGACCCTTAACCCGCGGGAGACTAGCGAGTCTCGCGGTGGTCGGTGTGCCGACGGCAGTTCGGGCAGAACTTCTTCAGCTCAAGACGGTCCGGGTCGTTACGCCGGTTCTTCTTGGTGATGTAGTTCCGGTGCTTGCACTCCTGGCAAGCCAGCGTGATCTTCGGCCGGACATCGGTGGCAGCCACGATGGAGTGCCTTTCTACACGAGGGTCTACATGGTCGGATCAGCGATCCAGGATACCTGACTGGGTAGCGGAGACCGGACTTGAACCGGTGACACAGCGATTATGAGCCGCTTGCTCTGCCGACTGAGCTACTCCGCCATGTTCATGACTGGGTAAGCGTACCCGATCGGCGGGGTATTCCGTGCGCCGACGGCTTGTCCACAGCGCTGGACCATTTGTCCACCGGAGAATCCCCTTCAGAACGGGGCATATCCACATGACCGCAACAAGTTGCGCACAGGTTATCCACAGGCTGTGTGTTGGCGGGCATCCGCCCTGATGGACCCGCGGATGCGGGGCATCGACGGCGTGACCAGCATCGGTGAGCTTGCCAGGCGCGGACGCGGCTCGGGTGCCAGTGCTCACCACCGATGACAACGACAGCCGCGGGGCGGCCCATCGAGGCGGGCGGGCGGCTGCCTGCGTAGTCACGCGGCGCGGGATGAGCTGCTGAGCGCTGTCCGGGCGTCGCGGGTGGGCCAGCCGGTGCTCGCGCCGTTGGCGGCGTTCTGCGTTCTGCTGATGAACGGGTCAGGCCGGCTGAACCCTGGATTCTCGGCTCAACCGCGGCCCGCATGCCTGGCGCCGCCCGGTCATGCGCCGCCAGGACGCAATACCAGTCCGTCCGCGGTGCCATTTTTGGCCAGCGGCTACCTTCAGTTCAATTAATTCGGTTCCGAAGTCCTATTGATATTAAGGTGTAAATGTCGCCGGACGCCGGTATATCCGTTTTGCCACATGGCAATCTCATGGCATTCTGCGAGAATGCGCCAAATCCATGAACGCTGCCGGTGATGGCCCTGCTACCAGCACGGATGGGCATCAATCGGACCACTAATCGCTCCTGTGCAGGTCTGACGTTTGTATAACGAAACAATAACATTGGCGTGTCGTGCCATCCGCTGACTGTGGGCCGGCGTCTCCCAAGAGGAAAACCAGCCGCGGGGGCTTGGGGGGATCATGGCCGGGGGGCTATTTCGTCATGGGCTGCGCCAGCTCGCCGCGCGAGCTGGTCAATTCACTCGCTATATGGGCGGGGAGCAGCCGGAATGAAAGTGTCAATGATGACAGAGGGCACGTATCCGCATGCTTTCGGCGGCGTAAGCGTGTGGTGTGACCAACTCATTCGCGGCATGCCCGATTACGAATTCTGCCTGCTGGCCCTCGTCGGGTCAGGTACCGAGCCGGTGGTGTGGGAACTGCCGCCCAATGTCAGCTCCCTGATCACGCTGCCCTTGTGGGGATCGGCGCATGTCACGCTCCCGCTGCGCGGATCTTCGGGCGCCCGGCACCGCCGATGCCGCCGGGATGAGCTACCGTCCAGACTGCTGTGCGCTCTGTTTGACTCAGTGCTCGACCCTGCCGCCGACCCACATGCCCGGCGCTTCGCCGACACGCTTCACGAGCTCTGCGAATTCGGGCAGAAAGCGAGCCTGACGGCGGCCCTGGGTAGTGAGAAGGCGGTCGGGCTGCTCACCGAAGCATGGTCCGGGCGGTGGTCCGCCGCCGATGACGGCGCGCCTACCCTGCACGACACGGTTACCGCAGTGCAACTGCTGGAGCATTCACTGCGGCCGCTGGCACATCGCCCGGTCGAGGTGGACGTCATACACGTCGCGACGAACGGACTGGGCGTGCTGCCCGCGCTTACTGCGAAGTGGCGGCATAAGACACCTGTAATCGTCAGCGAGCACGGGATCTACCTGCGCGAGCAGTACCTGAACGGGCGCCGGCTCCCCTACCGGTGGCCAGTGAAGTCGCTCTACCTCGGGTTCATGCGCCAACTCTGCACGCTCGCCTACCGGGAAGCTGACACGATCACCCCCTGCAATATCTATAACCGCCGGTGGGAGGAGCGGCTGGGCGCTGACCCAGCGCGAATCCGGACGGTGTACAACGGGGTTGACCCGGCGAATTTTCCGGTCTTCGACAGCGAGCCCCCGGAACCGGCCATCGCGTGGGCCGGACGGATCGATCCGATCAAGGACCTGGAGACGTTGCTGCGGGCATTCGCCCTGGTACACCGGGAGATGCCAGACGCGAGGCTGCGCATGTTCGGCGCACCCCCCAAGGGCAGGGAGTCCTACCTGGAACGGTGCCAGTCGCTGGCGGCGGAACTCGGCATCGCCGGGGCCGCGACGTTCGAGGGGCATCTGACGAATGTTCGGGAAGCCTACGGCGCCGGGCGCATCGTTGCCCTGTCCAGCGTCTCCGAAGGGTTTCCCTACAGCCTGATCGAAGCCATGACATGCGGACGGACCTGCGTCGCGACCGATGTCGGCGGCGTGACTGAAGCCGTTGGCGACACCGGCATCGTCGTGCCGCCGGGCAGCCCGGCGGCCATGGCCAAGGCCTTTCTTTCCCTGCTGCGTGATGACGAGTTGCGGCTCCGCCTGGCGGCCGCGGCCCGCGCCCGCGCCCTCGAGTTCTTCACAATCGACGGAGCGATCGGCAGGTTCGATGAGATCTACAGTTTCCTGGCCGCCGGCCGCGATCTGCCAACCGCGGCTCCGCCCGGGCCGCCGCGCGACAGTTACCCGGTTGCGGTTGACGACTACTCGGCCAGCCTACGGTCGTGCGGAATTCTCGCGTGAGCGCGCAGATCCTGCCGTTCCATCAGGCTTCCCGTGGCGGCGAGGCGGCAGCGGCGGTCGAAGGCGAGCTGTCGACGGAACCCGCCGGCGACTTGGGGGCGGGCGGCATCGGCGAGCTTTGCGAGCGGTTCCTGGGCGTCTGCGAGTCGGCGGTCGATCCGCTGGAGATCTCCAGCGCGCTGGAGTTCGACGGCCTGAACGACAAGGCGGTGCGGGATCGCTACGGCCTTACCGATGTGTTCGCCCTTGCCGAAGAAATGCACCGGCGAGTGCCGCGCCGGCCGTCGGAGCCCGAGCCGGCAGCGGACCCATGGAGAACCGGCATCGTCCGGCCAGTGCTGCATGGCCTGCTGTACGGTCTCCCGACGTTGTTTTTCCCGGCCGCCACCGGACTGCTGGCGGGCCGCGGGGTGACTACCGTGCTTATCGTCGCCCTGCTCACGTCGTGGGGCCTCGGCCAGTCGCTGGCCTACGTGGGCTACTTCCGGCTGGGCCGGGCCGACAGAGCTCAAGCGGCACGACTGCTGCGCTTCTGGATGATGGCAGGAATGGCGGCCGCCATCCTTCCCCTGCTGCTAGCGACCCTGGCCGCAGCCGCGCCCACCCCGGCATTGATCTTCGGCGCCGGGCTCGTGGCCTACATGCTGGGTTCCACCGTCCTGATGGTGCTCGGCGCCGAGCAGCTGCTGTTGCTCGTCCTTGCCCCTGGCATCCTCGGCGCCACCGTCTTCCTGCTGCTCGGGCGTCCCGCACGGCTGGAGCACGTGGCGTGGGGCGCACTGGCGGCGACTCCGGTGCTGGCGCTGGTGATTGCCGCCGCATGGACGGTTCGAGAAACCGGACTGCCGCGGATCGTCCGCCGGGCCAGCCGGGGCGCAGTTCCGCCGCCCGGCGGCCGGCTGCGCCGCGCGGAAGCGCTCGGCGCGCTGCCCAGCGCCGCGTTCGGCCTGGTGGCCGCGGGCCTGCTCGTCTTCCCGGTCGCTGTCAGCGTCGCCACGCACGGCCACACGGATCGTGGTGCGCTGCTCGCCTCGCTCCCGCTCTCGCTGAGCATGGGAGCGGCGGAGTGGACGCTCGTCTGGTTCCGGCGACGGACGCAACGGCTGCTGCGCAACTGCCGCCAGGCGCGGACCTTTGCCAGGCGTGCCCGGCTGCTGCTGCTCGCGGCTCTGCTCCAGTACCTGACGGCCGCGGTGCTGCTGACCGCCGCCGCCTGCGCGATCGCTGCCGAGACCCATCTCGCCCGGCTGCAGCGAGAAGACCTGCCGCAGATCATCGCCTACCTGGCGCTCGGGTTGGCCATGTTCGTGTCGCTGCTGCTGCAGGCGTTCGGCAGCCGCATCTTCCCGGTAATCGCATGCACCGTCGCGCTCGCCCTCGAGGTCGCCTGGCGCGGTGCGATGCCAGTGCAGGTCATGACGTGCCTGGGCCTCGTGGTCGTGCTGACGGCGTACGCGGCCCTGGTGCTAGCAAACTCCATCGGGCATGCGATGTAGCTGCCCATTCATAACCGGGGGGAATATCGATGCGGGTACTTGTGACCGGAGGGGCCGGCTTTATCGGCTCGCACCTGACCGACGCCCTGATCGCCAGGGGCGATCAGGTCACGGTCGTAGATGACCTGTCCGCAGGCCGGATCGGCCGCGTACATAAGAACGCTGACTTCCACATCCAGGACATCACCGGCGCACGCCAGTTCGCCGCACTGGTGGAAATGGTCCGGCCCGCCCTGATCTGCCACCTAGCTGCGCAGATCGACGTGCGGGCTTCGGTGACGTTCCCGGCGACAGACTCCAAGGTCAACGTGACCGGGACGGTCAACGTGCTAGAGGCTGCACTCGCCGTGGGCGCTCGCGTGCTGTTCTCTTCGACGGGCGGCGCCATCTACGGCCGGGGCGTTCCCATCCCGTCGCCGGAAACCGCCCAAACGATGCCGGAATCGCCATACGGGACGGCCAAGTACTGCGCGGAACAGTACATCGGCCTGTTCAATCGCCTGCACGGAACCAACCACGGGATCCTGCGGTTCGCGAACGTATACGGACCTCGCCAGGACCCGGCCGGCGAGGGCGGCGTCGTCGGGATCTTCTGCTCCCGTGCGTTCGCGGGGAAGCCGCTCACCATCTTCGGCGATGGCGCGCAGACCCGCGACTTCGTCTACGTGGCTGACGTTGTGGACGCGATTCTCGCCGCCGCGGAGTGCCAGAAACCAGGTGTCTGGAACATCGGGACAGGGACCGAGATGAGCGTCCGCAGCCTGGCTTCACTCGTGGGCGAAGTCTCGGGCCGGGTCACCGATCCCGAATTCGCACCTGCCCGGCCAGGCGAGCTCGACCGAAGCGCGCTATCGGCTGAGCTGGCCGCCCTGGAACTCGGCTGGCGCCCCGCGACGATGCTGACCGACGGCGTGGCCGCTGTTTACCGCTGGATCGAGGCCGGCGCGCTCGACCGTATCGGAACTGAAGGGACAGCACTCCTTTGGTGATCTCAGTACCCCTCCGGCTGGCCGCCGCCGCCAGTATGGTGTGCGCCGCGGCGCTCACCGGAATCGTCAGCAGTCCGGCCCCTAGTTCTGCCGCCGCCCGGACCCCGGTGAGTGCGGAGCGAGGCGGGCAGCACCAGCTCATCCCGCTCTATGACAACGGCAATGCCTCCGACTGGGCACAGGCCTGTTCTTCGGTCAACGGCTCTGGCGACGGGTCGTGGATCATCGCGGATGTCGCTGAAGGGCAGGGGCCGGGAAGCGTCCGGGTGCCCGCCTGGTCTTCGATGATCAGCAATTGCTACAACTACGGACGCGCCTCGGTTATCGGCTACGTATGGACGGACTATGGCGAGGGCGGCCAGGCGAGCATTGCGGCGATCGAGAACCAGATTAAGGAGTGGTACTCGTTCTATCCGGGCGGCATCGCGGGGATCTTCTTCGACGGGGTATCAGACGACATCCCCGGCACTAGCACGAGTAACCAGGGCTTCTACCGGACACTGGCCAGCTATGTGCACACCCACGAGGGCAATAACGATGAAGTCGTGTTCAACTTCGGCGCCAATCCGGGGTCGGGCTGGATGCTGGACGGAAGCAATGCCGGCAATGCGGACATCGTGGTGACCTTCGAGGGCTCCTACGACACACCGGGCGAGAACCCCTACACATCCTGGACGCCGGCCGCGTGGGAGTCGGAATATCCAGCGAATGATTTCGCCGCGCTGATCTATAACGCCCCGGGTGACGCGAACGGACCGCAACCTGCTACTGCCTGTGCCACACTGGCTACCCAGAGCATCGGCTACGTTTATGTCGGCACGTGGTACGACCAGCTCCCGCCGTACTTCAGCAACTTCCTGACAACCGCACGCGAGGGGGAGTGCTAGTGCTGTGATATTCGCTGATGTGCATAGCCCGGCCCAGTCACCACAGCTGGTCGTTCCGGCATATTTTCACCCGGCGGTTCGCCCGCAAGAATGGGCATCGCTGGACGAGCATGCCTCGCATATCCGGGTGATTGTGCATAACCCAGATAGCGGTCCGGGCGAGATACCAGACGAGAGCTTCAACGTCCCTCTCGATAGGCTGCGCGCCGCGGGGGTTCAAGTGGCCGGATACGTGGACACGAACTACGCCCGGCGGCCTTCGGCAGAGGTCCTCCGGGACCTCGAGCGGTACGCCGCCTGGTACGGAGTTACCGGCGTCTTCTTCGACCGGGTGCCCACCGGGCCCGATGACGTGGCGCATTACGCTCGGCTGAGCCACCAAGCCCGGGAACTGGGTGCGCGCGTAGTGGCCTTCAATCACGGCGCCTATCCGGTTGAGGCGTACGCGGATCACTGCGACCTGCTCGGGACCTTCGAGGGCACCTGGGATACCTACGTCGGGGCGACGGTGCCCCGCTGGGCAAGGTCACGACCGTCCGCGCAGTTCTTCCATCTCATCTATTCCGTTCCGCATCCGTGCTTCAGTGACGCATTCCTGCTCGTGGCCCGGCGCCGGGCCGGCTGCGTGTATGTCACCGACCACAACGGGATCAACCCGTGGGACCGGCTCCCGGCTTGTGAGTACGACCCGCAACTGTATTAGCTAAGGAGATTTCCGCCGGTGAAAGGCGGCTGGAGCGAGCGGTTTCCCCGCCTTTTGAGGCGGGGAAACCGGCTGGCGGTTGCCGCCCTCGTGATCGCGGCGGCCGGCGCGGTCACGACCGTGCTGGCCATCGAAGCGGTAAGCGCTCCGGACCCGCCGGCCAACCCAGCCTGCCAGTCCGTGGTTGTACCCGCGTACTTCTCCCCCGGTACCGACTGGACCCGCGCGGTAGACAGTCAGCCGGCGCCCCGAGTCATGATCCTCGACATCACCGGAGTAGGCGCCGGAAACGCTCCGGACCGCAGGTTCCAGGAAACCGTTCGCCGGGCGCAGGCCGCCGGAATCACGGTCATGGGCTATTCGGCAACGGATTACGGTCAGCGTCCAGTCACCTCCGTCGAGGCCGATGTCCAGAACTACGCGGCCTGGTACGGGGTGACCGATATCTTCCTCGACCAGTCCGCGAGCAGCAGCAGCCAGCTGGCTTACTATCGGGACCTGACCAGCTACATTCACCGACTGCACCCCGGTTCGACGGTCATGCTCAACCCCGGCACGTACCCGGACCGTCAGTACATGTCAATCGGCGACATTGTCATGGTGTATGAGAACTCATACGCCAATCTGGGCGATCTCCAGGTACCCAGCTGGGTGCACGACTATCCGGCCGCCAGATTCGCCTTCGCGATCTACGCCACCCCCGGTTCGCGGCTGGGCGACGCCATCGCGCAGTCCAGGAGGCGGCACGCCGGCTACGTCTACGTAACCGATGGCACTCAGCCTGATCCGTACAGCACGCTGCCCGGTTACTGGTCAAGCGAGAACTCGGCCATCGCAGCTCAGTGCTCGGCGTGAGCGACAGCGATCCGCCATGGGTTCGCACTACCTGCACGGATGGCGCGGCCCGGACAGGGCGGCCGTGAACAGTGTCCCGTCAATACCGCTAGCTTTGTCTGCCGCGCAGAATCTGCGCAGATCCGCCGCGACCTCGCGGCCCCAGTCGTCGGCGTATTCCGCGTCCAGCACCAGCTTCCTCGCCTTCAGGTAGGGCGGGGCCACGATGCTGCAGCTCCGGTAGAAGTTGCATTCCTCATCGAGCAGGAAGTCTGTAGCGGGCTCCAGCGCTTTCGAGAACGCGGGATCCTGGTCACCGTTCTTCTGCCCCCACGCGAGCCCGAGGCTGTGCGCGTAGGCACCCAGCGTCTTGTCGTATCGCTCGTTTTGCGCCTCGGTTATGCGAAAGCCCGTGGCATCCGTGTAGGAGTCGTCGATGTCCGGCTCGACCGCGTCGAATCCCTTTGCCGCGCACTGCTGCCGGATCATGGCTTTGATGATCCCAAGCGTGCTCGGCGCGTTGATGTTCAGGTACCTCTCCTGGTATCCCGGAACGTCCTTGCCCAGATCCTTGGCCGCGGCGAGCTGCGCGTAATAGCTGACCTTGACGCCCTCGCTAGCGGCGGAGTAGTAGTTCCCCGCCGCGCCAACCTCGATGTAGCAGATCACCTTGTCGTGCATGCGATGCAGCGCTGCCACCGTCGACGCCGGGTTGTCGATGCCGTCAATGTCGTAGACGGTTGGGTCAGGCGCCTTCTTTCCGGCCGCGTTCATGGCGGCTGATCCCATGTCCGTCGCGTTGGCTACCTTCAGCGCATGGTCGAGTTCCCACTGAAACTCCGGGCCGTTGTTCGGCCCGGAGTCAGTGGGATGCCACCACGCGCGGGGCTTGTCAGTTGTCCCGGAGGCTGTCGTGGATCCGCCAGCGCACGCTATGGCGAGCAGCAGGCTGAGTCCGGAAGCGAGGATGGCCGCTGCCCTCTTCACGCGCGAAGGTAATCCGTTCGGGTCGTTTACCGGGGCGGGCGGGTTGACCGGCGCCACGAGGTCAGCCGCGGCGGTGACCCTCGTGATCTCCGTGGTGCCGGCGGCCAGCAGCGGGCCGACGGCGCCGAGCTGCCCGGTAGCCGCGTCCGTCCCGGCCCTTGCCAGGTTCGCCAGCGCGGACTTGTAGAGGGGGGCGTCGGCCGGCGGCATCGGCCCGTTGAGCGCGGCCTCCGCCACCGCGGCGAGCTGCCGCCCGGCGCTTGTCACAGTGCCGCGCTTGCCGCCCCGCAGCGCCTTGCTCACGTTGACCACGTCCGTGTTCAGCGCGCCGAGCAGCTTGTCCGCCGGGCCTGTCAGCCACTTGTCAGCCGCCACCACGGACACTTCTGGCGCCGGGGAAGTGGCGTCAGAAGTGACCCCGGCGGTCGCGTGAACACCCGGTCCGGTCACGCTGGCAGCGGCGATGATGCCACCCGCTGCCGCCGCGAGGACCGGCGCTGCCACCGCCATAGCGGCGATCCTGTGCTCGGTCAGCCATGCCAGGGCCCGCGGTCGGCGCGGGCCCTGGCGCCCAGCGTTAGAGCACTGGGCCATCGAGAAATCCCTCCCTGTCTCCGCGTCGCCGCGTGTCGCAATGCCTTCCACTGCCCTGGGTCAGCCGCCAGAGGCTGGCCGTGGTGACTGCCGTGGCCTGAGCCACCGTCAGAGTGAACGTCTGCTTGACCGAGCCAACAGAGTTCTTCGCGGTGATGGTCAGCGTGTACGTCCCGGCCGTCTTCGGCGTTCCCGTCAAGGTCGCCGTTCCGTTGCCCCGGTTGGCGTAGGACAGGCCTGGCACCGTGCCGGTGTGGGTAACGTTCGCCAATGGGTAGCCGGTGCTCGTGAAGGTGAAGCTGAAGGCTGTCCCGACGGTCGCCGTCGCCGAAGTCGCGCTGACGATGGCGGGCGCCTGGCTCACGGTCAGCGTGAACGACTGGGTTGCCGTTCCGCCGGTGTTCGTGGCCGTCAACGTCAGCTTGTAGACCCCGCCCTGGCCAACTCCGGGGGTTCCGGCCAGTGCGGCCGTGCCGTTGCCGTTGTCGGTCCAGGTCAGGCCCTGGGGCAGCGCCCCGGCCTCGGCCAGTGTCGGAGCGGGCGCGCCGGTGGTCTTGACGGTGAAGTTGAAGCCGGAGCCCACGGTGGCCTTAGCGCTGGCTGCCGTCGTGATCGTTGGCTTGGCCGTGACCACCAGTACGAACGACTGGGTTACCGTCCCGGCAGTGTTCTTCGCGGTGAAGGTGACCGGGTAGGTGCCGCCACTGGCCTGTGCCGGCGTGCCGCTTAGGGTGGCGGTTCCGTTGCCCAGGTTGTTGAAGCTGATTCCGCCCGGCAGCGTCCCGCTGTGGGTCACGTTGGTGGTGTAGGTAGTGGTGGGACTGCCCGCCGTCGTGACCTTGAAGCTGAACGCCGTGCCGGCAGTCGCGGTCGCCGTCGCAGCGCTGGTGAAGGTCGGCAGCGTTTCAGTGGTCGTCTTGGCCGCGTTCACGGTCAAGGTGATCGTCTGAGTGATGCTGCCGCCCGCGTTCGTCCCGGTGACCTGCACGCTGTAGGTGCCAGCGGCGACCGCGGTTGTGCCGGACAGGGTCCCGCTGCCGTTGCCGTTGTCCGAGAAGCTCACCCCGGCCGGCAAGCCGCCGGCGCTGAGCGACGGAGCCGGGTAGCCCGTCGCCGTCACGGCGAACGTGAATGCCGTGCCCGCCGTCTCGGTGAGCGCTGCGGCGCTGCTGAAGCCCGGCACCTTGGCGACTGTCAGGGTGAAGGCCTGGCTGGCGGTCCCCGTCGAGTTCGCCGCGGAGAACGTCAGCGGGAAGACTCCCTCCGCCGTGCTCGCAACCGTGCCGGACAGGGTAGCCGTCCCGTTGCCGTTCGCGGTGAAGTTGACCCCCGAGGGCAGCGCTCCCGCGTGCGTGAGCGTCGGGGTCGGCGTCCCCGTGGTGGTTACGGTGAAGCTGAACCCGCTGCCCGCGGTGGCCGTCGCGGAGGCCGCGCTGGTGATCGCAAGCCCGCTGTTGACGGTGAGCACGAAGCTCTGGGTAGCGGTTCCGGCTGCGTTGGCCGCCGT
>Ga0123355_10010921_pt1 | contig 13973 bp, 15 predicted proteins | sample TergutEmb28metaG_3_FD_89872 | JGI IMG/M metagenome (GOLD analysis project Ga0123355, IMG submission 89872) | Embiratermes neotenicus P1 segment gut microbial communities from Petit-Saut dam, French Guiana - Emb289 P1 | ecosystem: Host-associated > Arthropoda: Insects > Digestive system > Gut ... | reverse complement strand
TATTAATTCAAAATATATTATGGTTATTAAGTATCATCGAACACAATCACAAAATGGCAGACTACCACAATTATATTCACAGTCTTTGGGAACTTTGCCAGTTCGCCTTCGCTCAAGTGTCAAAGTTGCAGTTATAAATAACTTGCCAAAGACCACGCTCATATAATTTGTAGTCTTATCCATTTTGTTCAAATTGTGTTCTCAGACACTTAATAACCTATCAAAATCTTAAAACAGACTCTTACTATTAATCTGGCAACAACACCACTTTCATTGCTCCGTCTAAACGCTCTACGAAAGTTCGTAGTGCGGTGTCAAATTCCGCAAGCGGAAACTCATGAGTAATCATGTCTTTTGCATTTATAACTCCTGACGACATCAAACTAAGCACATCTTTAGTGCAATTTGGATTCGCACGTGAACCGTGTACAGTTATTTGATTCATGACCATGGTTTTCATCGGCATACTATGCAAATCAACTGTCGGTAAAGATAAAAGTGCTACTTTACCATTCTTACGAACGGCGTATACGCATTGTTCGATTGCTACTTCAGTTCCTGCACATTCAAACGCTTGGTGTGCACCTATTCCGCCTGTAAGTTTTTTGACTTCACTTACGATGTCATCGCACTCTTCGTAGTTTATCAAATAATCTGCACCCATTTTTCCAGCAAGTGCTAAACGCTCTTTGCGACCTACCATGATGGTTTTGCTACCCATAGACTTTGCAATTTGCATAGCAAAAATTCCAATAGGACCCGGCCCTATGATTACAGTATATCCTCCAGTGACAATCCCTGCAAGGCGTATTGCATGAAGTGCTGTTCCTGCTGTATCTGCCATAGAAGCTTCGCTAAAAGACACATTTTCAGGTATCTTTGCAAGGGCTTTCACGTTATACGCATTGTACTGGGCGTATGCTCCTTGATATGTAAATCCGTAGTGTCTGTGCCCTGCTTCCACATTTCCGTAATTCATACAGAGGTTATAGCTTCCTGCCATGCAGTTCTCACAATTTCCGCAACCACAATGCGCCTCACCTGCCACCCTATCGCCTACAGCAAGCTTCGTGACACCTTCGCCAAGCTCTGTAACAACTCCCGAAAATTCATGACCAATTATAAAAGGAAAACGTGGTGGCCAATTGGCCTTTGCAAATCCGCCTGCTAAAATCTTAGGATCAGAGCCGCAAATCGAAACAGCTTTAATCTGTACCAAAACTTCGCCTGCTTTTGGCTTTGGCACATCGACCTTCTGTAAGCCAAAATCTCCCGGACCATTCATCACAATTGCATTCATGATCTACCTCCAATAATTTTGTTGTTACTTATTTTACCATGCATCTTGCACTAGACGCAAAGTGATTTTTGTATTATCCTAGTTATAGTTCTGTAATTAACTTCATTATTTGAGAGGTCTAGCGATGAACAAAAGAAATCTAATAACTACTCTTGCAATTTTTTTATTGCTGACAATTTTAACAGCTTGTAGCGATGGTAACGAGATATCCGCACCTACACAACCTGCGGAGATTCAAAATTCAAACATTTCGATAGGAGAGTGGATAAGCTTTGCTATCAAGTCCGATAATACACTTTGGGCGTGGGGAAGTAATAGCGGAAGTCAATTTGGTAATGGAACTTCTGGTGGCATGAGTAAAGTGCCTATACACGTTTTGGATGATATAGTTTATATTTCTACAAGTGAATTTTATACAATGGCTATTCGTAGCGATAGGAGTTTGTGGGCGTGGGGCTGGAATTTAAGAGATATGATGTTTGGCGTAGAAAACGATAATGAATGGCAATCTACACCTGTAAAAGTGACTGGTGATGTGATTTCCGTATCGACATCAGGCGGACATACAATGATAATTCGCGGCGATAACAGTTTATGGGGATGGGGTGAAAATGAATCAGGACAATTGGGGATAGGCACATTTGAAGGCAGCCCTATTCCTGTCAGGATAATGGATGATGTAATTGCTGTATCTACCGGAGCTGGGCATACAATGGTTATCCGTAGCGATAATAGTTTATGGGGCTTTGGTAATAATGGGCACGGTCAACTTGGCGATGAAACGCTCCCTAGAGATTTTATGTCTGGTATATCCGAGCCAATAGGAATAATGACAGATGTAATTGCTGTTTCTGCAGGAGGTTCTCACACAATGGCAATCCGCACAGACCATACTCTATGGGCTTGGGGCGATAATTCCTTTGGGCAGCTTGGAGATGGTACAACTCGTATGTCACTTGACGAAGATAGCGGAGAGCTAATAGAAATAGATAACAATCGTTATAGTCCAATCCAAATTATGGATGATGTGATAGCAGTATCTGCAAGTAGCTTACACACAATGGCTATTCGTAGCGATAACAGTTTATGGGGATGGGGTCTGAACTGGCAAGGACAACTTGGTGATGGTTCTATCATAAACTGGGATGACCCTGACATGGACGATCTCTTTGGAAGAACCAATCCTACTAGAGTAAAAGAAAATGTAATCGAAGTTGCAACTTCTGCTGGGCACACACTGGCTATCACAGCCGATGGGAACTTGTATGCTTGGGGCAATAATTCAATTGGACAACTCGGCGACGGAACAGAAGAAACCCGCACACTTCCAGTTCACATTATGGATTTGTCGATGGGGAATTAATGAGAATTAATTCGATTTATTGCCACTCGCTTTGGTTACTACAAACTTTAAAATCCACACGACTATCTCAGCAATACTTCCTGCGATAGCAAGAGTCGTAAAAAATGCGAACTACGCATAACCAGAAGCGGCTAGTATAATTCCATATATGTCAACTGTTAGATGCGAAATTATAAGGACGATTACAGTAAGGATTATAGTTAAAATAATAGAGCCTTTTTTACTTGTTAAAAAACTTTTCAATTAAAGTCACCTCTTGTAAACTTTATTTACAACACCAATCATTTAAGTTCTTTAGCAGTCGCACCTTTTCGAGTTCCTGCGGCTATTTCATCCGCTTCCTCAATCATTAAGTTTATTGCTTTCTTGATATTATCTCGTTGCTCAGCAAATTTAGCCAACAATTCCTCTCCTTGAAAGCCCTGTGATACTAAGTCTCTCAATATCTCCATAGTGAAACTATCATCTGAGTTAGAAAAAGGACGCAATACAATAGTATTTTCAGTAAGAAGGCATTCTATTTCTTTGCCAAAATTAAGATGTTTATAAAACTTCAAAGGAATTGTAATTTGCCTTTTGCCTGTTATATTAATAATTTTCCGTTCTACTGCCGCATTGTTTAAACCATACATAAAATTTTCCACCTTTCGTGTACAAGGAAATGTGCCCTCCTTGAATCCTTGATTTAATTATATCAAGGATTTTTGCCAAATACAAGCACAAATTTCTAACAAAAATAATAGCAATCAAATAGCTTTCTGTGATAATATCATAGAGAGCTATTCTCTTTTGGCTGTTAAAAAGTACGAGATATAAAAGGTGATTTGATGCAGTACATTTGCGATGTAAAACTACATAGTCCAGTGGGTAAAGATTCTTACTTGTATAACTTGCCGATTGTTCAATATTTGCATGAGCATAAATCTATATCAATGGAACATGATGTAACTTTTTTTGTTGGAGAAAATGGCACAGGCAAATCAACTTTGATAGAAGCAATCGCTGTTGCATTTGGTTTTAATGCTGAAGGCGGTTCAAAGAACTTTAATTTTTCGACAAATGATTCACACTCAGAGCTTTCCGAGCATTTGATTCTTGCAAAAGAAAAGTTTCCAAAAGACGGATTTTTCTTGCGTGCAGAAAGCTTTTATAACGCTGCCAGTTATATTGATGAAATTGGAGCACAAAAGTCATACGGTGACAATTCGCTTCACAATCAGTCACATGGCGAAAGTTTTCTATCACTTGCCACAAATCGTTTTCGCGGAAATGGACTTTACATTTTAGATGAGCCAGAGTCCGCGCTTTCACCTGCAAGGCTTTTTACGTTAATGGCTCAAATGGATATACTCGTCAAGAAAAAATCGCAATTTATTATTGCGACACACTCACCTATATTGATGACATTTCCAAATGCACAAATTTATGAGTTCTCAAAAGATGGCATAAAGCCAGTTTCGTACAAAGATACCGAGCACTATCAACTCACAAGACGATTTTTAGAAAATCCCGAAAAGATGCTGAAATATATTTTAGAAGACTAACCATCCCAAAACTCATCTTCACTTAACCATTTTGCATTTGGATCTTTTGCCTCTTTCTTGCTTTCTGCCAATTCATCGTTGATATATTTTCGATATAAAAATTTTTCAAATTCTTTGTAAAGCTGTGCACCGATGACAACAGCAGCCTCTCGTCCATTCTGCGTAATAATAATTTGATTCCCCTCATTTGCTAAGTTTAAAATTTCATTATAATTGTTTCGCAAATCACGAACAGGGCGAGCATAAGTATTCATCATGTTTTACATCTCCTTTCGAGATTTATTCATAATAATAGCGTAGCACAATTTGGCTACGCTTGCAAGGAATATTTTTAAAAGCATCATTCAACAATCAAAATCTTTTTCTATTTGCTTTCCTTTTTTAAAAGCTGACGAAGCATCTTTTTCGATTTTTGTCAAAAGAGATATATCATTATCTTCATAATTCTCATGTTTAAAAAATATCGCGGTCATTGTTGTAATCAAGAAAAATGGCATTGCGTTTGTGAATATTAAAAAGACATTCAACAATATTGCCTCCATAACACCGAAAAGTGTACATGTCACAAATGGCCATGCAGAATCTGGAGGACCAATAAAAATACTTACTATTGCGAAAAGTCCGAAATACAGCAAAAACAACTTAGCTAAAGCACCTATCGTACGTTCTGCAAACCTCAACGACTGTCCAATAAAATTCCTATCGTTATTTATTTTGCATAGAGAATGACTGATTATATATGGTAAAATTATTGACACTGCTAAGGATATGATAATAATAAAAATATATGTTAATCCTATCAACAGTCTGTCAAAATGTGTGAAATTGAAAAGTAGTCCTGAAAAATTCAACAATGTGAATAAACTGCGACTTTGCTGGAGGAAAGGCGAAATATTGTCTATTTCCAGCCACCCATGTGCAACAAACGGAAAACTTATTACAATTCTAAAGAATAAGGGTAGCATTACTATCAAGTACGCAATAACCCCTCTTTTCACAAGCTTAGTTGCATTTATTTTTATCATGTCATTTGCTGACTTGAAGGAAAAGTCTTTGCCCTTCAAAATCAATAAAGATTTTGCAGCAATCATTGACATACTATAAAAAATTAAAAAGAAAAAAGCAATTTGCGTCAATATTTCAACCAAAACAATTATTATTGCTTGTGCAGTGCTGAGATAGTGATAGCTTCTAATTATACTAATTAGACCGAAACTAACTCCGTTTGAATTTCGTCCAAATATATCTATCTCCGTATATGTGAAAAAAGCACTGTCAAAGATACCACCCATAATAGATACCCTCAAAAAAACCACACAATAAATCGCCATCACAAAAATGGCGATTGTTAGTATATTTTTCTTATACAGCATAAATCCATCCGCAATACAACTGCGAAAAGTTAATTTTTCTACACACCCATCATACTTCTGCATCCATTTTTACCAAAAAGTCATTGACTGTTTGTTTGATTTTTGTTTCGGAAATCAGGAAAGGTTTTTTGTGACATATAAACTCTATGCTGTTCTCATGCACTTTGTATTCGCCAGAAAAGCCATAACCTGTGGCAGTTCCGCTATTTTCATCACCTGCAAACTTAATATTTTTATTTAAAGACTCTTGTTTGAGCTTTAGCATCACTTTTCCAAAATTTTTCGGTTTATCTACACTAAATGAAAATCCCATTTCGTCTCCTTTGAATTCAAATTCACTTAATTACTATGACAGCGGCATTTATAACCTGTCATCATTTACTTCATTTGATTTTTAATGATTTGCTGCATCTTCCTATCCGCATCTTTTTTCGCAATATCATCTCGCTTGTCATACAGCTTCTTACCGCGTGCAACTGCGATTTCCATTTTGGCAAGGCCTCGTTCGTTTATATATACCGTCAGCGGAATTAAAGTCAAACCTTTAAGTGTTGTAACGCCTATTAGCTTTCGGATTTCGCTCTTATGAAGAAGCACTTTTCTCGTTCTGAGCGGATCTACGTTAAACCTGTTTCCCTGCTCATACGGACTTATATGCATCCCATGGATAACAAGCTCCCCATTTTCTATCTTGGCGTAGCTTTCTTTGATGTTGACTTTTCCTTGTCTTATTGATTTGATTTCTGTTCCCGTAAGAACAAGCCCTGCTTCGTATACTTCTTCAATGAAGTAGTCGTGTCGGGCTTTCTTATTATTTGCAATTAATTTCTTCTGTTTCATAATTTTCTCATTCTTGAATTTGCATTTTCACAAATTCATATCGTCATCGAATCATGCCAATACTATTAAAAGGAAACAGTCTAAAAAACGCTCTCCCCACAATATCATCTACATCAACCCAGCCTACAACGTCATGTCTGCTGTCGATACTGTCACGCCTGTTATCACCCATCACAAACACCGTTCCTTCTGGAACGATTTCATTGTCCATAAATCCTGTCGTTTCGTCTCCATAAATAAAGTCTTCGTGTAAGCGATTTCCATTAATATAAACATTTCCGTCTGCAATCGTCACGCTATCACCCGGAAGTGCTATAACTCTCTTGATAAGAAGTTTGGTATCCCCATCATCTGTAAGCATTTCAGAGTTAAACACGACGATATCTCCCACGTTTGGTGGTGAAATCAGGTATGCCTGCCTGTTCAGAAATATATAATTATTAGGAGCGAGTGTTGGTTGCATGGAATTTTCCTGCACAATGGTCGGTTTGATGAACGCCATTATAACAAGAGCTATCGCTGCTGCAATCAAAATGTCTTTTACCCATCCCTTTATTCCTTTCATAAGTTCAAGTCCTCCGTTGTTTTTCCTATTTTTGTTTTAAGAAAATATTTCTTCTTTAATTTTTTTGAACTCCTTTGGAAGTTCTGCTTTTACTTCCAATCCCGACATGTAGTCGAAATACGGTAGCATATTGTCAAAATATAGCCTCTCCGCATGTAAAATCTGTGTTGTCACGCCATATTTTTGATTGATTTTCCAGTTAGAGTGTTTTTCTCCGTACTTTGTGTCACCGATTACAGGACAACCTGCATGAGCTAGGTGTGCTCTAATCTGGTGCGTTCTGCCTGTAATTAGCTCTACTTCAACAAGTGTGAAACCTTTGGCACTGCTTATTACTTTTACGACTGTTTCTATTTCTTTTCCATCTTCGCCAAATTCGTCTGATATACTTACTTTGTTCTCGACTGTATCTTTCTCCAGCCTGCCCTTTAGCGTTATATCTTTTTTAATTTCACCTACAACAATAGTCGAGTAGTACTTCCTTATATGGCTTCTTTCTTTAATCATGAGATTAAGGTTTTTTACTGCCATACTGTTCTTACCAAACATTACAAGCCCTGTCGTGTTACGGTCAAGCCTGTTTACAGGTGCAGGCGAAAACGATTTTTCTGAAGTGTCATATTCGCCATTTTCAATCAAATATCCTGTCACTTGGTTTGCCAGCGTCTTTTTTTTCTCAAATGAATCCCCATGCGTAAGAAGCCCAAACGGTTTAGATACAATAATCAAATTCTTATCTTCATAAGCAATACTAAACTGTCTCTTTTGTTTTGAAATTACTCTATCTGACTTGAAGGCTTTTTCATCTTCTTCACTGATATATAATATAATTTCGTCACCAGCGTATAATATCGTCTCTGGTTTTTCCCTACGACCGTTCACTTTTACATCTTTTCTCAGCAATTTATATACATGACTAAGCGATGCATTTCTAAGGTATTTTTTCAAAAATTTATCTAATCGCTGATTTCCGTCATTTTCGGTTATTGAAAATTTTATCATCTTTGCTTTCCATAAAATTTCATGTTATTTTTTTGCAAACTAATTAAAGAGATACTTCTCACTACTGCATTATACAACATTGTAGTGAAATAAAAAAGATATATCTAAAATGTAAAAGAAAATTAATATAAATTGTTTGAGAAAATAGCAAAAATATGATAGATTATTACTATACACTATTTGAAAAGGTTTTGAAATGAATAAAATCAAAGATTTACTATATGATAAGAATGATTTTTTAGTGGCGCTTGTAATTTTATGCATCGCTGCTTTTGTTATATTTACTCGCATTAACCACATAATGGACTATCCACATGTGATGACTGCTGACGGCTCAAGCACCACAAATGTACAAGTCACAACACCTTCCGAAAACGACCCTTCAGGTGGAGCTTTTGGCGGACACCAGCATGAAAACGGTGACGGTGAAGACAATTACACTACCAATGGTGAAGGTTACGATATAAATGGCGAAGGTGACCCTTCAGAATATGGAGATACTCCTACTACAAACGGAGTTTCACAAGACGGTGACCATTCGTTTTATATCGCTGCAGGCCAAGCAGTTCCAACCATTGCAAGAAACATAATGCCACTTGGTATTTTCGATAGCGAGGAAGACTTTATTGCAGTTTTGGAGTCGCATCCACATGCTGCCACCAGAATACAAGTAGGTAACTTCACTATTCCTGCTGATGCCACAAGAGACGATGTCATCAGAATTATCACAAATCCAGCTAGATAGTGCTGATTTTAATTAGTATTGTATATTTTTAAGGAGGAACGATTATGGCTTTAATTACTTCAAAGGACATGTTTGCAAAAGCTTTAAAGAGCGATTATGCGGTGGGAGCTTTTAACGTAAACAACATGGAAATTATACAGGGGATTGCTGATGCAGCAAAAGAAGAAAACGCCCCTCTTATTCTTCAGGTTTCTGCCGGTGCAAGGAAATATGCAAGACCTGCATATCTAGTTAAACTTGTTGAAGCGGCTATGGAAGATACTGGACTTGATATTGTTTTACATCTTGATCACGGTGAAGATTTCGATATATGCAAAAAATGCGTTGACGACGGATTCACTTCTATCATGATTGACGGTTCAAAACACTCTTTTGAAGAAAACATAGCGTTAACAAAGCAGGTAGTTGAATACGCACATGCACACGGAGTTGTCGTAGAAGCCGAACTTGGTAAATTAGCAGGCATCGAGGACGATATTAAAGTTGATGAGAAGTCCGCAACATTCACTGACCCAGAGGAAGCTGCTGAGTTTGTAGCAAGAACTGGCGTTGATTCTCTTGCAATTGCAATCGGCACAAGTCACGGAGCTTACAAATTCAAAGGAACTCCTTATCTTGATTATGAAAGACTTCAAAAGATTCATTCGCTGATTCCAAACACGCCGCTTGTACTTCACGGTGCATCAACGGTTCTTCCCGATTTCGTAGCAAAGTGTAACGAATATGGCGGAAATATTCCAGGTGCTCAGGGCGTTCCAGAGGATATGCTTAGGAAAGCAACACAGTTTGGAATTTGCAAGATAAACATCGACACTGATTTAAGACTTGCTATGACAGCAGAAATAAGGAAATATCTTGTGGACAATCCTGCTGAATTCGACCCGAGAAAATATCTTGCTCCTGCAAGAGATGCTATCAAAGCTATGGTTCAACACAAAATCAAAAATGTGTTAAACGCATCAAACAAACTATAAGAACAAATAACAAAAGGGCTGGTTGCATACTCGCACCAGCCTTTGATAATTCCACTAGAAAAAGGCTGTACGCACAAATGCTACAGCCTTAATTTTCTCAATATATTAGATTACTCTGCTTCAGCTACTACTCTGTCGAATTCTGCTACTACTTTTTCAAATTCTGAATCATCGTCAATGTCAATAAGCTCGAACTCATCTTCGCCAATTGCTTTATATCCGTAAATGTAAACGTCATCCGAACCATCTTCAGGAAGAAGTGCAATATACTCTTTTCCTTCATAATCAAATACGCCCATGATTTCGCACTCTACTTCTTCACCGTCATCAAACTCAAGCGTTAAAAAGTCAGCCTCATGTTCTGCACATCTTTTTTCTACGCTGCACCCGCAATCGCCACATTTGTCTTTGTCTGCCATCTTTCAGTTCTCCTTTTTTTCCCATGTATCAATCTTAAACCCAATTTAACTCATAAAAGTTGCCTTAATTATATCATTAAAAAAAACTTTTATCAATTATTTTTCAAATTAAAATATTCTTTTATATTTTCTGCTACAGATTTTGTAATTCCGCCTGCCTGACATAATTCATCAATACTTGCATTTTTAATGTTATCAATACTGCCAAAGTGTGCCAAAAGCGAATTTCGTCTTTTTTCTCCAACTCCCTCAATATTATCAAGTGCCGAGAAGCGCATTTTTTTATCTCTAAGCCCTCTGTGATACTCTATCGCAAATCTGTGTGTCTCTTCTTGAATCGTTCCGACGTACTTAAATAATACAGGAATTTTCTTTAGCTCAATTTCCTCTCCATGATACACCAGCCCCCTACTCTTATGCTTATCATCTTTTACCATACCCATTACAGGAATATCCACTTTCATAACGGTAAGTATTTTTAAAACTGCCGAAACTTGGTTTTTCCCGCCATCCACAAAAATTATATCAGGCAAATTTGAAAATCCGAGGTCGCCCTCTTGTGCCCTTTTAAATCTTCTATATAAAATTTCCTGCAATGCACCATAATCGTCAGAAGCTTGTGCTGTCCGCACCTTAAATCTACGATAATCTTTACGTTTTGGAACTCCACCTTCAAAAACCACCATTCCACCTACTGTGTCCACACCATTTGTGTTTGAAATATCATAGGCTTCGATTCTGTATTCGTGCCCGTCATATTCGCTTGCATCTGTTTTTTGCGGGTTCAATACTTTGTAAATTTCTCTGCCAAGCTCTAGCTTTCGCTCCTTTTGAACTTTGGATTTTTCGTCTATGCTCTTTGCCATTTCGCCTACGTCTTTTTTTGCAAGCTCCAGTAGAGCCTTTTTATCGCCTCGCATTGGCACTGAGATTTTTACTGCTCGTCCTGCAAGTTCAGACAAATATTCTTCAAGAAGTCCGCCCTCTGAAAGTTCTTCTGTAACGACTATCTCCCTTGGGATAATGCCCGCTTCTGTATAAAACTGCTTGATAAACGCCGAAGTTATATCACTTGTATTGTCTTCCAGTTCAGCTTTTAAAGGATACGACTCTCTGCCTGACAGCTTTCCGTCACGAACAAAAAACAACACTGCGTACTGTGCCTTCTCGCTTTTCATCGTGATTACTATATCGGTATCTTTCACACCAACTAGAGTTACACGCTGCTTTTCGCTAAATATTTTTACTGCCTCAATATAATCCCTGTACTGTGCCGCTCTCTCAAAATCCATCTCATCCGAAGCCTTTTGCATTTCGAGTTTTAGATATTCTAGTATGCCTTTATTCTTTCCATTCAAAAGCTCGCTCACTTGCGAAATGTCATTTTTGTATTCTTCTCTTGATATGTCACCTCTGCAAATTCCCTGACACTTGTTTATGTGGTAATTAAGGCATGGCTTAGCGTTTTGGGGAAATTTTTTGATAGCACAACTTTTGAGCTTGTAAATTTCATTGATTAGCGGAATCACCGCATTTACCGATGGCACATCGGCATAAGGGCCAAAGTATTTTGCATTATCTTTTTCTACTTTTCTAGTCTTAATCACTCTAGGATAATCTTCGTTAGTTGTGAGTTTTATGTAAGGATAAGTCTTGTCGTCACGCAAAAGCACGTTGTATTTTGGCATGTACTTTTTAATTAAATTACACTCAAGTATGAGAGCTTCCATTTCCGTTCCGCATGTGATGTATTCAAATTCCGCGATATGCGAAGCCATCGTCCTCGTCTTTATATCACCTACACCTGAGCTTCTGAAGTACTGGCGTACCCTGTTTCTAAGCGAAACCGCCTTGCCCACATAGATTACTTCCCCAAGCTCGTCTTTATGCATATAAACTCCCGGACTATGCGGGAGTTTTTTTAAATTTTCTTCAATATTAAACATATCAACCTCGTTAGAATGGCCACTCTCTTTGTGCCGCTTCTTTTTCTTTGGCTTCTCTTTCTTCTATAAGTTTCTGTATCTTGGCTTTTCTTCTAGCTCGCTTACGCAGTTCATACCATATCGTAATTACGAGGTATGCGGTCACAAGTAGTCCGATTATGACACCTAAAACTATCAGCACTACCCGTATAATCGCTGATGTGCTGTCGTCTATTCCAAACCTCGATAAAAATCTACCTTCTTCTATGCTTTCTGTTGCAACAATCGGAACGTCGCCAATCAAATCGCTACCTTCAAAGATTTCAACTCTACCTAAAACTTGCCCAACTTCGATAGGCGCTTGTATGTTTTCGTCTATGACGATTTCTGTATTTATCAGTGCGACCGATGCTTGAATAGGTAATGTAATGTGCCTGTCTTCGAGAATTTCTACTGCTACTCTATTGACTGTGCCTCTGCGAATTGCCACTTCTTCAAGCTCCACACTTGCATCAACTGCTTTGTGAGTAAAGAAGTTGTCAAATCCAAATTCCAAAAGTGCTATTGTATACCCATATCTCAGCGGGTCTGTAGTTCCAAGCACCACTGTGATAAACTCTGTTCCATCACGCTCTGCCGATGCCACGAGCGTAGCACCTGCCTGTGGCGTCGTTCCTGTTTTGATGCCTGTCGTGCCTTCAAACATTACAGGTCTCAAATTGCCATTCACTGGAACTGTCATATTTCTATCAAATAACATTCTATTTGTATTGTGTATATAATCTCTTTCTGGCTGCATATTTGTCTCAGGTATTGTAAACTGCACCGTAGAAACAATCTGCCTAAAGGTCGGATTTCTCATAGCATCCATTGCAACTACCGCAAGGTCATACGCTGTCGCAAAGTGCCCTGGACTATGAAGTCCGCTCGGATTTACATACATTGGCCATCTTGCCCCTGCCTCCCTCGCTCTTTCATTCATGAGATCTGCGAACGCCTCAACTGAACCTGATATTGCAATTGCAAGAGCTACCGATGCGTCATTTGCCGATGTATGCATAGTAGCATAAAGCAGTTCTTCAACAGTCAGCTCCTCTCCCTCGATTACGAAAATTCTACTCCCTCCTATGAACGGAGATATAGGATCAATCGTAATTACTTGGTCAAGCTCCAGATGTTCAAGCGCAAGAAGTGCAGTCATCACCTTAGTCGTGCTGGCAGGCTCCAAAAGCTCATGCATATTTTTTTCAAACAAAACTTGCCCTGTCGTCGCATCAATTAAAATAGCTGCGTATGCCGAGATGTAAGGCGGTGGTGATGTCGCAAATACCTTGGCATTTGAAAGCATCGATATATTAGATATGACTAAAGTCAAAATCAATATAGAAACAATTTTTTTCATATTTAAATTCCTGTATTTTATTTTGAGAAGAAATAGTCGGCAAGCAAAACGCCACTATCAAAGTGTCTTCCTTTTTCTCCCGACTCTTCTGCAAAAAATCTGTCAATGTCAGGTGTGACTTTTTTTCTGCTGTCGTAAAGCACAAAAGGCACCGGTTCTGATGAGTGAGTGCGTATGCTAATCGGAGTTCTATGGTCAGGAACTACCATAACCTTGAAGTCTTCTCCGCTTCCTTTTAGGTACTCGACAACCGTTCTAATAATTCTCTGGTCGATATATTGAAGACTTACCATTTTTCCACCAAGGTCGCCCTGATGCGAACATTCGTCTGGTCCCTCGATATGGATATATACGAAGTCTTTGCCTTTTTTGAATTCCTCAATCGCATAGCTCGCTTTGCCCTCGTAATTTGTGTGAAGCGTTCCAGTAGCTCCAGGTACACTTACCGCTTCAAGCCCTGCACACAGGCCTATGCCTTTAATTAGGTCAACTGCCGAAATAGTCGAACCAGTTATCCCATA
>Ga0123355_10010920_pt1 | contig 13973 bp, 20 predicted proteins | sample TergutEmb28metaG_3_FD_89872 | JGI IMG/M metagenome (GOLD analysis project Ga0123355, IMG submission 89872) | Embiratermes neotenicus P1 segment gut microbial communities from Petit-Saut dam, French Guiana - Emb289 P1 | ecosystem: Host-associated > Arthropoda: Insects > Digestive system > Gut ... | reverse complement strand
TTAGCTAGGAGGATTGCTCATGTTATCCGACCCAATTGGAGATATGCTTACACGCATCCGTAACGCAAACATGGCAAGGCACAATACAGTCGATATGCCTTCATCCAAAATGAAGGAGTCTATCGCTGCCATTTTAGTGCGCGAGGGATATGTTAAAAACTACGAAATAGTGCCGAATGGTGTTAAAAAAACCATGCGGATTACTCTCAAGTATGGCAAAAGCAAAAGCGAAAAAGTCATTGCGGGCTTGAAAAGGATTTCAAAGCCAGGTCTTAGAGTTTATGCGGGTTGTGAAGATTTGCCAAAAGTTCTAAACGGCCTTGGACTTGCAATTGTCTCAACAAACAAAGGCATAATGACAGATAGGGAAGCCCGTGCTAATGGTGTAGGCGGCGAAGTTCTTGCGTTCGTTTGGTAAATTGAAATATCTCAGCTTTTTGCTTATTAACTAAAAGGAGGTGCAGAACCATGTCTCGTATTGGAAAGCTTCCGATAACAATTCCCGCAGGTGTCACTATAGACATTAACAAGGACAACAATGAAGTTACGGTAAAAGGCTCTAAAGGCACTTTAAGCCGCAAACTTCCTGCTGACATGACCATCGCACAAGAAGAAGGCAAAATTAATGTAACTCGTCCAAATGACAAAAAACAAAGCAGGGCTATGCATGGGCTTACCCGCACACTTATTAACAACATGGTGGTGGGTGTTACTGACGGCTATGTAAAGCGTTTAGAAATCAACGGAACTGGATATCGTGCCGCTAAGCAGGGCAAGAAGCTTACATTGAACCTCGGATATTCTCACCCTGTTGAAATGGAAGACCCCGAGGGAATCACCAGTGAAGTAGAAGGCAACAACAAGATAATTATATCTGGCATCGACAAGGAAAAAGTAGGTCAATATGCCGCCAATATTCGCGAAAAACGTCCGCCCGAGCCATACAAAGGCAAGGGTATTAAATATGAAAACGAACACATCAGACGCAAAGCTGGTAAGGCAGGCAAGAAATAAAGTAAATAAAATCGCCGCCTATGCGGCATGAGATAAGGTGACGAGATGATTAACAAACCGTGCCGCGCAGAAGCGCGCAGAAAACGGCACTACAGGTTGCGCCGCTACCTTTCTGGCACAGCAGTAAGGCCGCGTTTGACCGTTTTCAAGTCTAACAAATATATTTATGCACAAATCATAGACGATGTAAAAGGACATACGCTAGCATCTGCTTCTACTTTTGATGCCGCACTTGTGAAAGCCGACGGACTAAAATCCACGTCTAACATCGACGCGGCAAAAGCTGTAGGTACACATGTTGCTAAAAAAGCGAAAGACCTTGGCATTGAGGAAGTAGTCTTTGATAGAAGCGGTTATATATACCACGGAAAAATCGCGGCTGTGGCCGACGCTGCCCGTGAGGCTGGACTGAAATTCTAAAGGACTATGTTGTTAAAAATCCGTAGAAAGGAACGCTTCGGCCAAAGTTCATAAGGAACTTATGCTTGCAAGCGAGTGGCGAAAATATGGCGATTAAAAAAATAGACGCAAACTCTCTTGATTTGAAGGATAGAGTTGTTTCCATTAACCGCGTTACTAAGGTTGTAAAAGGGGGGCGCACGTTCCGCTTTGCAGCGTTGGTTGTTGTGGGCGACGAAGCAGGGCATGTTGGCGTAGGTCTTGGTAAAGCCAACGAGATTCCCGAAGCGATTCGCAAAGGCAAGGAAGATGCAAAGAAGAACATGATTTTCCTTGAGAAAAACGAAGACGATTCTTTATATCACGAAATTCTCGGGCATTTTGGCGCGGCAAAAGTACTCATGCGTCCAGCCCCCGAAGGAACGGGCGTAATTGCAGGCGGCGCAGTGCGCGCAGTGCTTGAGCTTGCAGGGGTTCGCAACGTGGTAACAAAGTCTATTGGTTCAAATAACAAGCACAATGTTGTAAAAGCTACTCTTTATGGCTTGAAAACCATGAAAACCCCAGCCATGGTAGCACGTCTTCGCGGTAAGTCCGTAGAAGAAATTTATGGCTAATTGAGGTGTATGGAATGTTGAAAATAACTTTGGTGCGTTCGCCTATCGGAGCAAAGCCTAAGCACAGGGCAACGGTTGCGGCTCTTGGCTTGCGCAAGCTTCATATGACGGTAGAGCAAAAAGATAACCCTGCCATACGTGGCATGATTCACAGTGTTAAGCACTTAATAAAAGTAGAAAAAGCTTAGGAGGTCGCCATGAATTCGGGAGAAGCTATGAAGCTGGGAGAACTTAAACCCGCCGATGGTGCAACAAGAAAAGATTGGCGGCGCGGACGCGGGCATGGCTCGGGTAACGGTAAAACCTCTGGACGCGGGCATAAGGGACAAAAGTCTCGTGCTGGTAGCGGCGGTAAGGTTGGTTTTGAAGGTGGACAAATGCCTTTGTATCGTCGTTTGCCCAAGCGTGGTCATACATGCCGCAATACGAAAGAAATCGTTGCAATTAACGTGCAACTTTTGAATGTTTTTGAAAATGGCGCAGTGGTGGATGTTGCAGCTTTGAAGCAAAAAGGCTTGGTATCAAATCCTCGTGACGGCGTGAAAATCCTTGGTAATGGGGATATTTCAAAAAAACTTACCGTAAAAGTAAATTACTTTTCAGAGTCGGCAGCGGAAAAGATTAAGGCCGCAGGCGGAGAGGCAGTTACCGTTTCTGTGCGTACACCCAAAGCTGTTGACACAAAGACTGTAGCATCTGCAAAGAAAAAGCCTGCCGGAAAATAAGAGGTGGTTTAGTTGTTTAAAATTTTCGCCAATGCATGGCGTGTAGAAGATATTCGTAAAAAGCTACTGTTTATTTTGCTGTTGCTTTTTATTTACCGTATAGGTGCCATTCTTGTGCCGTTGCCAGGTATGGACTTCTTACTTTTGGACGAGTTTAGATACGGCGGTGCCGATGGTGGCGATGCCGTTATGACGTTCTTTATGTTGTTGATGGGCGGCGAACTAGGTACTGTTTTCGCTATGGGTATCGCTCCGTACATTACAGCGTCGATTATTATGCAACTTTTGACTTACGCCATTCCAAAGCTTAGCCAAATGCAAAAAGAGGACGAAGATGGGCGTAAAAAGATTCAGCAAATCACTCGTTATATGTCTGTAGGTCTTGCGGCTATACAGGGTGGCGGTATGGTGTTTGGCTACACGCGCCATGGTGCGCAGTGGGGCGTTAATGGTGGCGCAGGTGTAAACCTTTTTGGCGAAAACAGTTACATTTTCGTGTACATTGTTGCCACGGTAGCGATGATGACGGGTACAATTTTTATCATGTGGCTGGCTGAGTTGCTTACAGAAAAGGGTATCGGTAATGGTGCATCATTCTTGATTTTCGCTAATATTTTGGCAGGTTTGCCACGTGGCTTTATGACCTTCTGGAATATGCTTACCAACAGCCCAGATTTCTTTACAATATTGACTGTTGTTGTGATGCTTCTCCTGTTCGCGCTTATCATCGCTTTTGTGGTGCTTGTGCATGAGGGAGAACGACGGATTCCTGTGCAGTATTCTCGCAAGGCGGCAAGCGGTGGGCGCAGTGCCTATGGCAATCACAATTCATACATTCCGCTGAAGGTTAACATCGCTGGCGTACTTTCAATTATTTTTGCAATGTCGCTTGTTGGTTTTCCCGTGCAATTTGCGCAGTTTTTCCCCAATGCACAGTTTTTGCAAACCATCGCCTATTATTTGAACATGATGCGACCAGGTGGAATGCACTGGATAGGGATTATCATATACATTGTGTTGATTTTCGCATTTACACATTTTTACACATCGTTTGCGGTGAACCCCGTGGAAATGGCGGAGAACATGAAAAAGAATGGCGGGTTCATACCTGGTATTCGTCCAGGCAAGCCTACCAGTGATTTTATCCAAACTACGGTTAACAGGCTTTCATGGATTGGCTCGGTGTTCTACAGTTTGATTGCGATTACTCCGATAGCTATGAGTTTCTTCGCGCCGTCCGAGATGGGGCAGATTGCCTTTGGTGGTACGTCGCTACTCATTGTAACAGGTGTAGCATTGGAGTTTGTTAAACAACTCGAATCTCAGTTGCTTATGCGACACTACAAGGGATTCTTGGAATAAAACATGGGAGTCTTTATTAAAAACGACGACCAAATAGCGCAAATGCGCGTTGCAAGTAAGGTTTGTGCAAGAACACATGAAATGCTTCAAAAGCACATTCGCCCTGGCGTTACAACGCTGGAGCTTAACGCAATCGCAGAGGACTTTATCCGAAGTAGTGACTGCAAACCGTCGTTTCTTGGATACCGCGGCTTTCCCAATGCGATATGCACGAGTGTAAATGATGAAGTGATTCATGGTGTTCCTGGTTTAAGGAAGCTTTTAAGCGGCGATATTATAAGCATTGATATTGGCGTGTGTTACAAACGCTTCCATGGTGATGCTGCGCGAACTTTTGCTGTAGGGTCAATAAGCGAGAAATATCAGCAACTTATTGACGTAACCGAAGGGGCATTTTTCGCAGGTGTGAAGTGTTGCACAGTGGAAAATCGGATTCACGATATTTCTAACGCAATAGATGATTTTGTAAAGCCCTTTGGCTTCGGTATTGTGCATGAGTGGTGTGGCCACGGTGTGGGACAGCAAGTGCATGAAGACCCACAAATACCGCATACACGCCAAGAAAAACGCGGCTCACGAATTAAACAGGGCATGACGCTCGCCATAGAGCCTATGATTAATATAGGTACAGGTGATATTTTCATGACTGATGACACTTGGACTGTAATCACTCGCGATGGCGATTATTCTGCTCACTACGAAAACACAGTGCTTGTCACCGATGGCGAACCAGAGATTTTAACGCTATGTTAGAAGGCATTGTTGTTTTTTCGAAGGCAGGGCGTGACAAAAGTACTGCGTTGGTAATTTTGTCTTGCGAAGGCGAGTACGTTTTTCTCGCAGATGGAAAAAAGCGTCCGATTTCGCGGCCAAAAAAGAAGAAACTTAAACATGTTCAACCTACAAAAACTAGGATAAATTTACAGCCCAAATGTGGGCGTATGTTGCAGGATGCGGATGTTCGCAAAATGCTGAAAAATTTTTTAGACAAAGAGGCCGAAGGCTTCGTGGCACTACAGTAGCATATATAGTTTGTGGGTGGGTAGACCACCGCAGACGAAGGAGGCAAGGGCAATGGCAAAAGACGACGTAATTGAAGTAGAAGGCAAGGTCATTGAAAAACTGCCTAATGCTACGTTCCAAGTTAAGTTGGAGAACGGACATGTTATCCTTGCGCATATATCTGGCAAGTTGCGGATGAATTTTATTCGCATAATACCAGGTGACAAGGTGCTTGTCGAAATGTCTCCATATGATTTGACTAAAGGAAGAATTGTTTGGAGAGATAAATAGAATTAATTTGCAAGAGGGAGAGATTTACCATGAAAGTAAGACCTTCTGTAAAACCTATTTGCGAAAAATGCAAAATCATTAGGCGTAAGCGCGCCATTCGCGTAATTTGCGAAAACCCAAAGCATAAACAAAGACAGGGCTAGGAGGTTTATATTATGGCACGTATTGCAGGCGTTGACTTGCCAAGAGAAAAGCGAGTGGAGATTGGTTTAACCTATATTCACGGAATAGGGCGACCCAGCTCGAAGCGTATTTTAACAGAGGCGGGAATCAACATGGACACCCGTGTTCGCGATTTGACAGATGACGAAGTAATAAAAATCCGTAATGTAATTGAATCGTCACAGATGGTGGAAGGTGACTTGCGCCGTGAGGTGGCTTTAAATATTAAACGGCTGGTGGAAATCGGCTGTTATCGTGGTGTGCGTCACCGCAAAGGCTTGCCTGTACGTGGTCAACGCACCCGTACAAATGCACGTACTCGCAAGGGTAAAGCAAGAACCGTTGCTAACAAGAAGAAGTAGGCCGCAAGGCGGCGGGCTGATACCGTTTGCGGTTTAATGTTGACGGCTTGAAGTCGGTTATAATGTATAAATTTTGGAGGTTAATATGCCTAAAAAAGTTGTAAAACGTGCGGCAACACGCCGTCGTCGCGATAAGAAGTTTGTAGACCGCGGGCAGGTTCACATTCAATCTTCATTTAACAACACTATAGTTACAATAACCGATGCGTCTGGTAATGCCCTCTCTTGGGCATCAGCGGGACAGTTGGGTTTTCGTGGGTCACGTAAGTCTACGCCTTATGCCGCGCAAATGGCGGCAGATACAGCCGCAGCCTCGGCCAAGGAGTACGGTCTTAAAGTTGTGGAAGTTTTCGTGAACGGCCCAGGTAGCGGACGTGAAGCGGCAATTCGCGCTTTGCAAGCCGCAGGTCTTGAGGTCACCATGATAAAAGACGTTACACCTGTACCCCACAATGGTTGCCGCCCACCCAAGCGCAGAAGAGTTTGATTTTTAAGGAAATTACGTGTGAAGATTCGGAGAAAGGAATGCTTCGGCCAAATTGCATGAGTGATTTGTGTGTGTAAGCGAACGGTGAAAAAATATGGCGAGATATATCGGCCCTGTATGCAGGCTTTGCCGCAGAGAAGGCGAAAAATTATTCTTGAAGGGCGAGAAATGCTCTAAGCAATGTTGCCCTATCAATAAGCGGCCTACCGCACCTGGTCAACACGGAACGAGCCGTAAAAAGTTGAGCGAATATGGTCAGCAAATTCGCGAAAAGCAAAAAACAAAAAGGATTTACGGGGTTTTGGAAGGCCAATTCCGTAAATATTTTGAAATTGCACGAAAAACACCTGGTGTAACAGGTGAGAATTTGTTGCGTCTTCTTGAAATGCGCTTGGATAACGCAGTGTATCGTTTAGGGTATGGGCGTTCAAGAACTGAAGCGAGGCAGATAGTTCGACACAATTTAATTACGGTTAATGGTAAAAAGGTAAATATACCTTCGTACCAAGTTAAGGTTGGCGATGTGATTGCTGTTCGCGACAAGTCGAAAAGCTTGCAGCGGTTTAAAGATGTGCTTGATGTAACAGGTAGGCGTTCCACTCCTGAATGGATTACATCAGATACCGAGAACCTTCGTGGTACTATCGCTTCTAAGCCATTACGTGAGCATATCACTTACGATTTGCGCGAAACACTTATCGTTGAGTTGTACAGTAAATAATTTTAACCACAAAAGGAGGTTGACCGCAGTATGCTGGAAATCGAAAAACCTCGTATTGAAGTAGTAGAAGCTAAGGGAAACGACTATGGCAAATTTATTGTTGACCAGTTGGAACGCGGGTTTGGTACTACCATTGGCAATTCGCTTAGGCGAGTGTTGCTTTCGAGCTTGCCAGGCGCGGCGGTCACCAACATCAAGATTGATGGGCAATTGCATGAATTTAGTCATATTGAAGGCGTAAAAGAAGATGTTACAGAAATTATTTTAAATTTAAAAGGTTTGTACCTTCGCGATGTCAGCGAGAATCAAGAGCCAAAAACCGCTGTGATTGAAGCAAGCGGCGAAGGTGTGGTTTATGCGCGTGACATCAAAGTGGATGCGGACATTGAGGTTTTGAACCCAGATTTGGTAATTGCAACGCTGGGTAATAAATCTGCGAAATTGTACATGGAAATGACCATCCGTAAGGGGCATGGTTATGTGGGGGCGGATTCGAACAAAAGCCCTGACCAGCCTATAGGGCTTATTCCTATCGACTCGGTTTATACGCCAGTGCGTAAGGTGAATTTCTATGTAGAACCTACTCGTGTAGGCAATATCACCGACTACGACAAGCTTACTATTGAAGTGTGGACAAACGGCACAATAAGCCCCAAAGATGCGGTTTGCTTAGGGTCAAGGATTTTAACAGAGCATTTTAATTTGTTTGTAGACCTTTCCGATAGTGCGAAGGCCGCCGAAATTATGGTGGAACGCGAAGAAGGCCAACGCGAAAGAATGTTGGAGATGAGCATTGAAGAGCTTGACCTTTCTGTTCGTAGCTACAACTGCTTGAAACGCGCTGGAATAAACAGTGTGCAAGACCTTGCTGGAAAAACAGAAGAGGACATGATGAAAGTCCGCAACTTGGGGCGTAAGTCTCTTGAAGAGGTACTGAATAAGATGTCTGATTTAGGGCTTGCATTGCAACCGCTGGAAGAGTAAAACACATAGAAATAGAGAATGAAGTGCAAAGAATAAACACGAAGTTTTAAAAAGGAGCGAGAACCATGCCTGGTTACAGAAAATTAGGCCGCACGTCCAGCCAGAGAAAAGCGATGTTACGCGGCCTTGCTACACAGCTTATATATCACGGTAGAATAACCACCACAGAAACCCGCGCTAAGGAAGTTCGTAAAATAGCGGAAAAACTAATCACTCTTGCCGTGAAAGAAAAAGACAATTTCACTACTGAGAACGTTACCGTTAAAGTTCCCCAAAAGGACAAAGATGGCCGCCGCGTGAAAACCGTGGAAAATGGCCGCAAGGTGACGGAGTATAGTGAAGTAGAACGTTCGATAAAAAAAGACAGTCCTTCAAGACTGGCTGTGCGTCGTAAAATCCTTTCTGTATTATATCCCGTAACGCAAGTTCCCGCAGATGGTCGTCGCAAGCGTAGCGAATCCAAAAAAGTCTGTCTTGCAACGGTTATGTTTGAAAAATGGGCTCCTAAGTATTCTGGCCGCAATGGTGGGTATACACGTATGGTAAAAATAGGTCTTCGTCGTGGTGATGCTGCGCCGATGGTTGTGCTTGAGATGGTATAGCGACCACTCTCTAAAAAATAACATCCTCTTTCAAAAATATCTTTAGAAGCCGCGCTTTGCGCGGTTTCTTGCTAGGGATTAGTATTTTTAGAGATATGGGTGAATATTCTTGTAAAAAGTAACACTCTCTAGGGGTGGTGTTTGCATGAACGTTTTGGATATTGTCTTAGTTATAATCGTTGTGCTGTGCGCTTTTCGCGGGTATCGTGCGGGACTTATTCGGTCTTTGTATCGGCTGGTCGCGATTTTTATTGCTATTTTCTTGGCATATACATTGCATCCGCCTGTGGCGGGGGCGTTGCATGGTACAGGGCTTCATGATTCGATTACAAGTGGTATACAAGGCGGGCTTAATTTGGGTTCGCATATAGAAGGTATGGCTGGGGCAGATATGACTGCGCAGGAGGTTATTGGCGGGTTGCCCATGCCTGCGCCATTGCGTGATTTGCTGGATTCGCATTTTTCTGAGAATGTTCATGGTGCGCTGGATGTAAGCGCGGCAAATGCGGTGGATGTAATTGAGGGGCATATTGCGGGCTTTTTTGCCACGATTGCACTTAATATAATTGCGATTATACTCGTGTTTGTGTTAGTGATTATAATTTTGTTAATTCTGGGGCGGTTGTTAGATATTGTGGGTAAATTGCCAGTGATTAACACATTTAACCGTATTGGTGGGCTGGCATTTGGCTTTTTGTTGGGCTTGGGTATTGCATGGCTATGCGTTGTGGTGTTGTCTATGTTTTTTGCTACGGGCGCGAACTCAAATGTGTATGATTGGCTGGAAAACTCGTTTTTTGCGTCTAGTATTTTAGGCTCAATGATGCCGCGATTGGTCACATGAAGCCCTGCGGGCGGCAACATTTGGAGATTCATAAACCACAAGCCGAAGTACAGCCCTGCGGGCGGCAACATTTGGAGGTTCATAAACCGCAAGTCGGTGCGTCCTTGGGCGGCAACATTTGACGGTTCATAAATCGCAGGCCAGCATACAGTCCTTCGGGCGGCAACATTTGGAGGTTCAAACATCACAGAGTGGCGTGCAGTCATCCACTATTCGGCGGATAGGCGTTTTATTTTTTCTGGCGAATGTGGCTTTTGTAATTCTTGTGGGGATTGTTTTTATTGTACCTGTTTTGCAGTCGCTTGGTGCGGTTCGGGCGGAAGTGGATTTATTGGAAAGAAGATATGCCGCTGAAGTACGGCTTTTGCTAGATTATGAAGAAAATAGTCAAGAGCTTGCGTCATTGCGTGATTGCACGTTTTTAAGCGAGGATGAAATGTTGCCTGTTCTTGCGGAATTTTCCGAAATAGGGGAACAGTTTGGGCTTGAAACTTTAGAGTTTGTGGCATCGGAAATTGCTACATCGAATTTCGGTGGGCTTGATACAGAATTTTTGGAAAAGCGCGTTCGCGTTAGTTACGAGGGCGAGTTTTTTTATTTGCAGGTGGCGTTGCAAGAATTTTGCGGGGTACGCGCACGCTCGTTTTCACTGGAGAATGAGCGGCTTTTCGTAAATTTTTCATTGTTCGGCAGAGGGCAATAATTCAAGTTCAAGTTCAAGACCTTGGGCTTCCAGCCCCAGGATGCCAGGGCGAGTAGCGAGTGTAGCGAGCAACCAGCCAAACTCGGCAAACTTTTTGGAAAAAAGTTTGACAAAAACTATCGTTTTGAAAACGTCGCAATTTGCGACAAATTACAAATCCATAAAAAAGGGGTGACGAAATGGGTTTTTGGATAAGTGGGGCGCGATTTCGTAAGCCGCTTTTGATGGTGGTCGACTTTGGGATTTTTTCTGTTAGCTATTTTATTGCTTGGTTTGCTTTAATGCGTAGGATTGATTTTGGGGAATATTTCGCCACAATGATGCTGGGGTATGTTTTCTTTATCTTGATTTTTTTTGTGATTTTTTGGATTTTTGGGATGTATGAAAGCCTGTGGCGGTACGCTGAGGCTTATGAGTTTTTGAAATGTATGGTGGCCATTGTTGTGGCAGTGGCGGTTTTTATGATAGTTACAGGGTTGGTGCTTAACCCAGAGCTGATGCAAATTGTGGAAAGACGTTTGCCATTTACCGTGTACTTTGTTACATCGGCATCGGCGGGGGCGGGGTCGCTGTTTTTTCGCACGGCATATCGTGCTTTTCGGGCAAGCAAGGCACGGCGGCGGCTGGGTGCGAAGTCGAAAAAAGTGCTACTTGTTGGGGCTAGCGAAACAGGGGTGGCGGTTATTCATGGGCTAGAGCGAAACCCCTCACAGCGGTACGAAATTGTATGTGCCGTGGATGACAGCCCGTTCATGCAAGGCCGAAAAATAGGCCGCGTACCCATTTCGGGTAGTTTTAAGGATATTCCGCGGCTGGCGGCACGGCATGGGGTGCAGGTGATTTTGATGGCTGTGCCGCACGCCGCTGCGAAGGAAAGGCGTAGGATTTCGGGCATTTGTGCCGCCACGGGTTGCGAGCTCAAAAAAGTGCCAGATATTTTCGATTTTAGGAACAGCGATACCGACGAAGCATCGGTGATTTCGCGCATTGAGGACATTTCCGTGGAGGATTTACTTGGGCGCGATGTGGTGGATATTAAGCGATTTAAGGAAAAATATTTGGCTGGGCGAACGGTTTTGGTAACGGGCGCGGGTGGCACGATTGGCTCGGAGCTATGTAGACAAGCGGCGGCGCATGGTGCGGCGCGGATTGTGATGCTGGATTGCGTTGAGAATGGGCTATTTGCCATAGAGCAGGAATTGATTTTTAAATTCGGGCGCGGGAATGCTAATGGCGGCACAATTGTTCTCGCCGCCGAGGTTGCAAGTGTTCGCGAGGAAGCGCGGTTGGACAGGCTGTTTGCGAAGTACAAGCCCGACCTTGTGTATCACGCCGCCGCGCATAAGCATGTACCCCTTATGGAAACCGCACCAGAAGAGGCTGTGAAAAATAATATTTTTGGCACGCTTAATGTAGCGCAAGCCGCCGCACGCCACGGGGTAAAGCGGTTTGTGCTAATTTCCACAGATAAGGCTGTTAACCCCACAAATATCTACGGCGCGACAAAGCGTGTGTGCGAGATGATTGTACAGGGGTTCAACGGGAATAACTGTGGCGATTTCATCCTCCAAGAACCTGCTTCACACGATTTTTTGACTCCTGTGGAGGATAAACAGCCAAAAACCGTAGCCATTGCGGGCAACCCATCCACGCACAATGCCCTCGCGACGGAGTTCACCGCCGTGCGTTTTGGAAATGTGCTTGGCTCTAACGGTTCGGTGATTCCGCTTTTTAAAGCGCAGATTGCGGCGGGGGGGCCTGTTCGCGTTACGCACAAGGATATTATTCGCTATTATATGACTGTTTCAGAGGCGGTGTCTCTTGTGATGTCTGCTGGGGAAATGGCGCAGGGTGGCGAAATTTTTGTGCTAGATATGGGCGACCCAGTGAAAACTTTGGACTTGGCAGAAATGATGATTCGCCTATCTGGCCAAGAGCCGCACAAAGACATAGGCATAGAAATAACGGGCCTGCGCCCAGGCGAAAAGCTGTTCGAAGAGCTTCTTATGGCCGAAGAAGGTTTGCAAAAAACGTCTAACAACAAAATTTTCATAGGAAAACCTATCGACCTGCAACCGCAAGAAATGTTTGCACAACTGGACAATTTAAAAACCGCCGCCGAAAACGGCACACGCGAAGAACTCGCCGCAATATTGCACAAGCTCGTACCAGGATTTACTTCTACCAACGACTAAAATTTTATTATGAGGAGAATGTACATGAGCAAAATGCACGAAAATCGTCGCTTTATGCAATGTCCAACATTTAAAGAGGGCATGAAGCTTTCCGACCAAGCGAAGGGCGTAGCACCGCCGCCCTTTGGTAAAGATGCTTGCGCACAGCGAAATGGCGACTCCAGCACCAGCGAGCCTACAGGAAAAGTTGGCGAAGTGATTGAGTTGCCCGCCTTTGAAAATGTATCAGCGGCCAAGTATGTAGATTTGCTGGATACGCGGCGCAGTGTGCGGAAGTATGCCGACACGCCTATGAGCGGCGCACAGCTCGCCTTCATGCTGTGGAGTGTGCATGGAATACAAACCACTCGCGAAAATGTGGCTTCTTTTCGCCCCGTGCCAAGTGGTGGTGCGCGACATCCGTTTGAGACATATGTAGCTGTAAAAAACGTGGACGGGCTTGCGTCGGGGTTGTATCTCTATTTGCCCACAGAAAACATTGGCGAAAAGCGCGTTACCATAATGCGTTGCGGCGAAATTTCCGATTATGACGCTACCATTACCGAGGCACTTGCAGGGCAAGCATGGGCGGCGGGTGCGCCTGTTGTGCTGTTTTACACCTGTGTGCCATACAAAGCAGAGTGGCGATATCATGAGATGTCGCATCGCGTAATGCTTATTGACCTTGGTCATGTTGGGCAAAATGCAATGCTCTCGGCGGCGGCTATAGGGATGGGAAGCTGTTGCATGGCGGCTTACGACCAAGCTGCCTGCGACCGCTTGCTGAATGTAGATGGTTTGGAAGAATACTGCGTTTATGCAGTTTCTGTGGGGTCAAGCCTTTGATTGATGGCAAATTGTATTAGGAAGTTCAAGCTTTGGGAAGTCAGATGGTAAAGTCATAGCCAAATCGGGATTGTATCCAAAGAATGTTTGGAAGATATTGAGCTGAAAGCTTGGCTTCATGTCTGTAGGTAGCCATGCTTCTGCGCCATATGAGAACATTATGCATTTTTTGAACAGCTCTTCGCCTTCTTCTTTACGGCCAAGGGATATAAGCGCGTAGGCTTTGGTGTAAGATAAACGCATACAGAAATAAAGGCAGGTTGGGATACTGCCAGCACGTGTAATGCCTTTTTCAGCTATTGCAAGTGCCTCATCGTATCTTTTTAAGTCCAGCAGAATTTCGGCAAGATTCCCAAGCAAAGTGTAATAGTCTATTTGTACATTTTCAGAAAAATCTATTTTGTAGTCACGTTCGTAGTTTTCGACAAGCATTAAGCCCGTTTGTAGGGCTTTTTCTGTTTGCCCGCAGTGCAGATATATGCCGATAATCCGTATAATCCCCCTATTTTCGGAATTTGATAGAAAATAGCTGGGGATTTTTTCGATTTCAAAGTTTGGGCGGTATTCATTCATCAAGTCCATTGTATCTTTTAGTGCGAGAGGAGTAAGAGGTTCACCTTTGTTTTTGCCAGTAGCAATGTCGGTTCCATGCTTTACAATGTGATAGTTTGCTCTGTA
>Ga0123355_10010919_pt1 | contig 13974 bp, 6 predicted proteins | sample TergutEmb28metaG_3_FD_89872 | JGI IMG/M metagenome (GOLD analysis project Ga0123355, IMG submission 89872) | Embiratermes neotenicus P1 segment gut microbial communities from Petit-Saut dam, French Guiana - Emb289 P1 | ecosystem: Host-associated > Arthropoda: Insects > Digestive system > Gut ... | reverse complement strand
TAGTTTTTCGGCAAAAGACTTTAATACTTTTGGGAAAGGGTTTTCGGCTGTCAGCCCCCCCCCCCCCCCAAAGAAAAACACATGGTACAGAGCTCTTCTATCCCAAACTATGTTTTTTTTTTAAATATTTGTACCCATCGACCAAACTTCACGGCGTCGCACCCCAGAAAACCGAATTATCATCCTTAGGGCCCGATAAAATTACACATCGCAAGACAGAATGAATGTGCCTCGTTATTCTTTCCTGAGCCAGCGGAATTCAGACTATTTGTATAAAGAACGTCCCGTTGATGTGTAAATTTACAAGGTAACCAAATTGTTAATATTTTCCTTCAACACAGCAATAGTATATTAGTTTATTTATTATGGTGGCTACATGTTTCGGTAGAAGCATGTGGCAAGGTATGTACCCGGTACATGTAATGTTTATGGGCTGGTTTAGCTCAGTCAGTATAGCGACTCCTTAAAGACTGGGCGGTCCGGGGATCGAATCCCGGTAGGGGCGAGATTTTCCGCACCTGTCCAGAACGGCCCTGGCTCCCATCCAGCCTCCTACACAATGGGTACCGGATCTTTCCCGGGGGTAAAGAGGCCAGGTCGTGGCGTTGACCACACACCCCATCTAGTGCGGAGGTTAAAGAAAGAGTAGTGCTGTACTTCTACTCCTCCTCTGGGCCTTCGTGGCCTGTTCTAGGGTGAATTTTACCTTTACATTTTAATGTCTACTGTTTTCTGTCATGTCGTTTAGTCCACCGAAGATCTGGGCGATTGCATCAGACTAACCTTCTCTTGTTTACTCACCCATTACACTTCTTACACGTCTCTGTTGTGTATTTGCATAACTAAAAGAGCCGTGTGTGCTAACACCTACCTACGTGCCGCACTACGTCATCAACATGGCCGCCTGCATAGCGGTATAGCCACATGACCGGGTGACAACTACTGCATGCCCTTCACAATGTCAGCCGGTCGTGGCGCTGAGCCTGAGATTGAAACCGAACAGACCTTGTCCGAGATTAACAGTGAAAAGTTTGTTGTCATGTATTTGCCGGCAAACATCAAGATGTATCGATCCGACAAAACTTTAAACACTTATTACTGCAAAATTTGAAGATCTTACAACGTTGAGGGGGCAGCATGCATTTTGCAACAGGGTAAGAAATATACCATGAAGACGAAGGCAGCGGGTTTCTCCGAAAGCCCATAAATGTATATCAAACTACGCGTTCCTGAAGTGCCTAATCTTCTGTCTTTGTTGTTTATTTAACGATGCTGTCAGTAACATAGTTTAAATAAGGTCCAGTTTAGACATTAGTGAGTGCTATGTTGCAAAATATGTGGCAGAAGTGGTCGTGACCTATTTTAATGTGCCGCCATGGTATTTGCCCTGAGAGTCTGATGAAAGCCACGGTGAACATCGGTCGGCATGGCCCTGCCTCGTCCGAGGTTCTGAACAGCTACCAAACTGACGTTTATACGGCATCACCCTGTTGCTCCAATCATACATACATACATACATAAGTGAAGTCCCCGTGCGTAATTAAACACTACTTCACGAACATATGTAGGGGATGTGAAAGAGGAGCTTCGCATTTGATAAATGTCACAAAATGTGTGAGCGATACAAGGAAGGAAAATTTAATGAGGGTGTGTGAAAACAAATGAGAAATGCCTTACGCGTTTTCGGACTGCGGGATTTTAAACAAAGAAAGTAAAAATAAAATAATAACTTTTTTGAAACCGCACAGAATTTTGTTTTGCGGGAATGAATGTGCAAGAGAAACTGAGGTGGCGGAAGAACACTCCTGGGTGATAACACAAATTGGGGCAGTCTTGCTGTGGCCGATATGTTTCCGGTGTGATGGAGTTTGGATTTTAACTGTTTGCCCTCTGTATACATAAAGTTATATACTGAACTCCGACTTGTGCCGATCTTCCGGAAGGTAACTACTGTTAAGCTTGATGGATAACCAGCATTTGGCAGTGTGTCGAGGTCTTTGCAGTACTCAGAGACAGGCTCGAGAATTAATTTCGGACCCTAGTCCGACTGCAAAGACCAGACTTTTGTTCTTTGATAGGACACAATCCAGGGTTGTTATTGGCCTGCTTACTGAACATAAAGCCCTGATAAGATATGTTCACTTAATGGCGCTAATCAATATTCCATTTTGTGGGAGGTGTGGAGCAGAGGATGAAACCTCGGCCCACATTCTCTATGAGTGTGAAACTTTGGGTTCACTCATACATATCTGGGCCCGTTTATCTTTGATCCAGAAGACATCAAGAGTTTAAGTTTGGGGACCTTCTGGAACTTTAGTAAAGGAACAGGGGTCCCGTGAACTGATATCAGATTATGGGCACAAAGGACCCATTTTTAAGGCCTAGGTGCATCGGTACGAATGCATTGGATTCGAACCCAAATGCTAATCAATCGATCAACTACTGTGAAAATCGGAGAGTGTTGGTATTTTGCTACGATCGAAAATCTGGAAGAAAATTGTCTGCATGATACTGTTAGACTGGTTGGTAAGTTGGAAGACGGAGCCAGTTGGTTGCAGCTGTAACACTTACTGACTGATTTGAGATCTGCACTGTTCTGGGATTTTACGCGGCGTAGAATGGTAGTTACCGACGTTTCGGGTAAACGGCAATGAAGCTTCGGATTCGATAAAAGGTGGAACATTACTTCGAATGCTGAGGGAGTGCTATCTTGGTGAGGGTTAGGTGCTGTGATGAAGACAATATGATGATCCGTTATATCAACTGACGATTTTAATTTTGTGACATTTACGGTTCAAGGAGCGGTGTTGCTGAAGATTCAGGTCTTCTGGGACGTGATGCATGTCGACTGGTAAACAGATAAAAAGGTTTGGACGGTCTGACTCTAAGGATGAGATCCTTCGAAATGTCAGTGACTGTCCGCCAGTAGACAAGGTGTAACATTCCATTAGTCTTTGAAAGGATTTTTTTTTTCTGGTAAATGGAAACTGCAGTTTTCTCCGAAACGTCAATGCCTGTGTACCGAATTATCCTTTATGACATCCCAGAAAGCTGAGGGCGCAACTCTGTCAAAAATTGAAGAATGAGTGCTAAACCGAATACGTACGTCACAAGCAGGTCTATGCTTTCTCACCTCTTACATTTTTCATATATTCTATTTCCTGGTAGAAGGAACTAACAGGAGATAGCAATTGAAAGGGTTTATCTTCAGGCAAATACTGAACGGGAAGTAGTGTATGCTGTGCTGTTTGTCCCAACTCAAAACTACCTGTGGATAGGCCAGATTGAAGAGGGGTTTAAAGCAGACAGCGGAAGCTCTGCTATGTCTGTAGACAATGGATTTTGTGGGAGGTTGAGAGGAAGGGGTGTTTTTTGTTGTACTGGGTAAATCACCTCTGCCTGCCATTTGGTGGGCTGCACCCCTCTGTACAATAGAAATCTTACCCGACCCTTATCTGTGTACATTCTCATAAAGAATGTTTTCTTGAACCAAAATAAGAATACAACCCAAAAATCTCCCTGTGCTCCCCTTTCCTTTCCAAGAAGTTCCAGATTGTTCTTGTATGTCTGCGGTTAGGGTCATTGGTCTAAACATTTCTTGTTTATGTTGCTGCATTAAGATCAGCATCAATTCTTCTATGTAGTTTTGCGATACTTGGGCTTCCTCGATGGCGAAAAAAGAAAAATACACTTCTTTTGAGAGCATATCGGCTTATAGGGGAGTGGAAGTAAAGTTCCGCTGATTCTTAGCCTTGACACTAGGATGACGAGTGGCCATCCTCACGCTTTGCCCCATGGAAGAGCCCCCATTACCCATCGTATAGGATACTAAATAGGCCCAAGAGGACAGAACGTGTATTGGAAACAGGAAAATGAATCAGAATTTTACATCTTATGATGACATATTAACCTTATAACATCTATTGGTAACTATGTGTACCATCTTTTTTAAGACTAAAATACTCTATATATTACCACATAGTGTATAATTCTTACAATAAACAGTCATTATTTCTCTAAACCGCATCAACTGATTGGTTTTTGAAATAGAATCGCATTATTTCTGTGGCAAGAATTATCCTTTATCACAAGTATTCGAATAAATTTCGAACTTTCAAGTGTTTTTAATTGCGATGTTAAATTTTCGACTCGTTGCTGTATTTGTGAATGCAGGCGGTGTGAAGTTTTAGGCAGAGTTGTCTTAGGATCTGAACATTCTAACATAAGCCACGTGTACTGCCAACACGCATCGAAGGTAGAATGTACATTGAAAAGTAATTTCACCTTGTGAAACGACTGTGTCTTTTAGGAGGAGTGCTACTACTCTTCCAGCGTTTGGTGTAAGATTTCAACATACACCTCAGCGATTTGCACACTCTTGTGCAATGTGGAAGACAAAGAATCAAACTTCTTCTTTAAGATTAAACACTTTATTATCCAACTAATGCACAACATATAATATGTAGATACAATTAAAATTATAAAATATTTAAAAGTGCTCCAACATGTTTCGGATCACAGAGACCTTCATTAGGGAGCCTTGTACAGTGCTTGGCTAAAAATTGCAAGAATGGTTCTTTCGTGTCCGTTGACATGGACAAGGTCGGTGTCATGGCAGCATATGCACTGTACGAGGCTCCCTGATGATGGATCCTCTGTGACCCGAAACATGTTGGAGCACTTTTAAATATTTTATAATTTTAATTGTATCTACAATTTGTATATTGTGCATTAGTTGGATAATAAAGAGTTCGTCGTTGTTGCACGGAGCAAACATGAAGATTTCTTCTTTAAAAATTCAAGAGAAACGATAACAGTGGTATCTCATATTTGTTGTCCCCTTTTCGTCAACTGGTATTAGTTTAAATCGGTGGCTTCGTCTTTGGCCCAACCCCACGAACGGAGTCACATTTATTAAGCTCGTGACATCACAATGGCCATTCTGATGGTCCTCTGTGTAGTCACTTACTGGTAACAATTTATGTCTCGGTGTGGGTCACAGACGTGAGTCACGTCACATGATAGCAGTCAGTGGGCAGGTTTCATCTGGGTGAGAGAACATGTCACAGTTCTGGATCACCGATCTGCATTGTCGCTGACACAATTCAGTGGAAGAGAAGGTGAGGCAGAAAGCAAATTGTTGCCATGTTCCCGGTCGCAGAACTGGCGATTAGTGAGGGGCGTGGCTTTATAATTGTTGTGGTTTGTACGGCTCTCCTGCAAGATGAGCTTTGTCTCAGACCAACATTATTGCTGTGTCGATTGTACTGCCTACCTGTATACATTTTCGGGGTCTATGATGTGGATTTTCAAATCATGCTCTTGACAAATAGCGGACTTTTCTGCGACATGTTGGTGTCAACCACTTACACTACACCTTGTCTGCATATTGTCCGTTGTTCTGTGTGCGTGTGAAACTTGGTGACTTGTATTAAGGAAGAATATATGTTAATGGGGAGCCGTAACAGTGACTAAACTAGGGCCTAGAAGGTCCGTGATTCCAACCCAGCCACGAAAGATAGATTTTTTCTCCTTTTCGAAACGTCAAGACCAGCTCTAAGGCCTACCCACCTTCCTATTCAGTGGGTACGGGGAAAATTTTCCGAGAGTGAAGCGGTTGGGGCGTGAGTCTGACCGACTACTTCCATTTAGTGCCAAGGTTAAGAGTGGAACGGTACCTGCACACACTTATATGTCTTCATGGCGTGGATGGAGGCACATTTACGCTTTATGCAGATTAAGAGTACGTGTGACGAGGGTGCCAGGGGGAATATTTGGACCAAAGTGGGTGGAAAATAAATAGGAGGGTGAAGAAAATTGCTTTAAAACTTGACTTTTCGCTACATATTAAGATGCTCAGGGTGTGTGGCACGTGTGGGAAGAAGAGTGAGGCACACGGGGTTTGGTGTCAATACCCCAAGGAATGAGTCTACTTGAAAAACCTAGAAGGGGATGTGAAATTTTGATAATACAGATCTTCAAAGAATCGGAAAGATGATGTGGACAGTTCAGCATCTTGCGAACACTTGCTCCATTAAATGATCAAGTTTCTTGACTAACGGAGCAAATACTTGTTTCTCAAGGAAGACTCGAATCTGCGATGATTAATTAGGTACACTAAAATTATACAGTCTTCATTGTCCTGTTGTAATATAGAACCGTGTTTTGGAGGCTTTTACAACCTATGGGAATTGTATATATTCCCGACGTTTCGGGCCTATGTGCCGCCTCCATCTTCAGGGACGAATTGAATAGAAAGAGCGAAATTTGGTTTATATAAGCACATAGTTTTTCGAGAAGATATGATTTTTGAATACGGAAAGTGTGAGTCTTGAATCTGTCACAGTTCATGCCTATCGCTACTGTTTGGTCCAGATCTGACGCAGGCCATTCTCGTCCTGTGGGTCCGAAAGACTGACCTTCCTTGCAGCCTAACTGTATTTTCGTATTTCATTTCGGACCTGAAGATGGAGGCGGAAGATTTCTCCTCAACGTCTCCAACACAGCATCAGTCCTCTGGTTTATAAAGTTAAAGTTCACCCTAGAACAGGCTACGAAGGCCCATAGGGGGAGTAGAGGTATAGTTATACTCTTTCTTTAACCTCGACGCTGGATGGTGGTGGTCAACGCCACACCCCGGCCGCTTTACTCCCCGGAAAGCCACGGTAACCATTGTATAGGAGGCTGGGTGGGCCCCATGGCCGGTCTGGACCGGTGCGGAAAATCTCGCCTTCCACCGGGATTCGATCCCCAGACCGTCCAGCCCGTAGCTAGTCGCTATATTGACTGAGCTATCCCGGTCCATGTGCTGTGATTCGTATTGCAGGGAATTTTAGCTGGTGAAGAGGACTCTGAACTTCAGGTCTTCAAAAACACTTGAAGATCAGTTTTAATATTATTCTACCGTCTCCACTTTGTCCTCTTTAAGAGGACTCCTTAATTTACGTTTCCTGGCAAAAAATAATGTTATTTTTTTCCTCCTCTCATTGCATGACCAGAAGTGTCATCCACCTTCCTATATTCAGCTCGAAGTGAACTTTTCGCCAGCTGCACTTGCAGAAGCCATCTGGTGGCAATAAAATGAAACGTGGCTCATTTGCGTTACAACTCACAAACAACTTGTTAAACTTCGAACGGATCCTTGTGTAAACATTTCTGAAACCGTTTTGACACCATGATGTTAGTTACTGAATTGTCATGCTCTGGTAGTTTGTCTGACATGCTAATGGTTATGTCAAGAAATTAGAGGAGCTTAACTTTCAGCTTAGTTCTGAACTCTCCGACAGTTATTATTATTATTATTATTATTATTATTATTAAAGACCACGTATTTCAGTATGCAGATTCAAAAATATAATCCAATTTGTGCATAAATTTGGGTTAATGTGTAAGAAATGAACGTTACTCTTGCTATCCGAATTTCTGTTGTAAGGGTCCCATACACCCTAAGTTAAACTGTGCAGTTTAACTCTGTAAAAAAAAAAAACTGCACGAAAAACTGAATTGAATGTTCTCGGGCAAAGCACAGGTTTCCCATCAGGTTTGTCAGTTGTTTTGTCAGTTCTCTGTATCTTCTTGTTCGTGTGACTATGGTTGATAAAACACGTGTGTCGTTTGTTGTTTGCTAGCCCTGGGTGAACTGGGCAGTTCTCTGTGTGAAAGATGACTGGAAAGGACAGTTCTGAGGCCTGCTATAAGGCCTGTCAAAACTGCCCAGTTTACTCAGTTTTTCCGTCAAGTGTGACGTCACACAGCAAAATCGCTCAGTTTAACTGAGAGTTTATAGCGCTCTTTAGATCTAAATCAGGGGGAAAGAAATTTCTCCAAAATCGACGAGCCACGCAAAGCTCTAGGCGAGAGGGTCTTGATCTGAAGTAATTTCCACATTGATGTTGCCCGAGTATTACGCACCACGGTATTCCCTTTAATAGCTCAGGCGACCCGGTACAGGAATTTGTGTAAACCCTAGTCTAAATTTTATTTACACGAAAATTAAACATTGTAGCGATGTAAATGAGATTTGTGTTATGGTCTTCAGAGTACTGACACGGTATAGTTTTCTGTCCTGGAAAGAACATTTTGGAAGACCCTATATTTTTCATTTTTATTAAGAAATCTGCGAAGTTGTAATTGGCACAAAATATGACTTTTTTGAAGCGGTATTTTTGAACAGCATAACAAACCCACGAAATATGTCCTTTTTTTACCGATATTAACCACAATTATGTCAGATAATGTTGATGAAAATACATAGTCAAAAAAGGTAAAACAATCCACGTACATGCCTGGAAAGGGCCGGAGGGTTACAGGAATTTGATGCTCCCAGATTTAAAGACATTCGACACATGAAGGTGGTAAGGTTGTCAGCCCTACGCACCGGCCGCTTTTACCCTCAGGAAATGATTCTGATATTAATTTATGTAAGAGAATGGCTTTACCCAAAGGCACAGTGCAGCCGGAAGGATTATTTCAATGAGAAATTCCAGTGACACTATATGGGATCGAACCCGTGACCTTCAGACTTTTAACGCAGTGCCTCAACTGACTGCACCATCGTGTACTTATCATTAACGTTGTCTAGACATTCTCGTTTTGTTGTATGCACAAAGACAATATGACACAAGTGGACAAAGTTTCGCGACCTATTTGCGGAACGGTAAATATTTTATGTCAATGAAACTGAGAAGTAACAGTGAGGCTGCAAGAGGCACTGCAATAGTAAATACCCTTTAAGCTCACGAATGTGCCAGAACATGAACTGCAATCGAGCGTTCCTATTCCCTCACAAAAGTACTGGGAAAAGGCACTACAAATTAAGTCTTGTGGAACCCAACAAAAGATGGCGAAGCTGTCGAATTCTGGGAAGTAACGTGATTTTTGGATTTGGTACACCGACTGTCATTCCAGAAATAATACACCATTTCGGAAACAGGTTCCGTTGTCATTTTCAGCTGCGTCTGTTCAGTTGTGTCTGAGATGTTCTCAGTCACTGATCAAGGGATTTTGATCATCAGGGAGTGTAACGTAGACTGTGAGGTCACCGTACCGTCTGTGTACCTGTGTCTTCCTCTGTAGCAACTTCCGGATCATTTTTCCGGACATTTACGAGCCTAGTGTTACTGGAGGCTATTCAGCCTAGATTATTTCAAATTTCTTACAGTTCCCAGTGACAGCGTGACGGTCGTTGGAAGGTCATGAGGTGGAGATTACATTAACGGCACTTAATGTAAGGTCCTGAAATGGAGTGTGGTGTTAACTAACTCCGTGGAGCGGAGTGCTAGTAAACCCGGCCGTGCATCGGCGTCGAGGAGTTCCCTGCTTTTATGGAAACGGGACGTTAATTGCCATATTTACAACCCCGTCTCACTTGTCACTGTCCTGAGCCTTATGAATCTACTCCACAAATACCTCCTCCCCCCCCACATTTCTTGAAGGCCCACTTGAATATTATATTTTTTTTTTGCATCTGCTTATTCCAAACTTTTTTTTTATTCCAGATTTTCCATTCAAAATGTTTGCTGTTCACTCTTGTACATGCCATGTACCTCGCCCATCTGATATTTCTTTGTTGAATAATCATAATAATTGGTACTTCTGACCGTTCGCACAACAGTGCAAGTGTTAATGTACATTCGTCGCATTATTTCATGGCAACAAATTGTGACCACATTACGACCATCCTGAGGTCGAGTGTCAGTACAGATATGTGTACGTATTGAAATGTCAATTGGATTGAGATCTCGTCCCTAGAAATTCTTGTATTACATATTGCCCTCATGTTAGTAGTTACGTAAAGTCTACTAATGTCAGATAGGTATGAAAATATTAAAGACGGGTATTCTCTTTACAAAAGTATAACTGTATAAAAACCTTCCTTGATGACATGGTTTCCTTTTTTCGGAGAATTGTGCTGTGCAGGTAAAAAGTGGCCGATTGTATTTGTGATTAGGTAAAATTTTGTAGATAAATGTATATTATGTTGTATTCTCTCTTTTGAGTGATTCCCCGGCGTCTGAATTTTATGTGCCGACTTTCGGAACATTGTCTGTTCCATCTTCATAGGTGGTGTGTGCTTACACCAAATATGAAGATGGAACAGAGTTTTCCGAAACGTCGGCACATAAAATTCAGACGCCGGGGAATCACCCAAAAAGAAAGAAAACAACATTCGGAACAAGTCGAAAGTTTGAAATCAAGAATAATTTAAATTTTATTTGTGTCTGTACATTGTTGTTGGTGTGAGGTTTGTCATAATGTTGAGGCAAGAGACGGAAAACCTTCGCGTAGTTTTGTGTTCTTCCTGTTAGGTTCCAATGTGGAAACTTCATTTAATGCGGTTAAAATATCCGTATGACAAGATTTTTGTCGGGTGGAGGGTGCTTAAGAATTCGTTTACTGCAGACTTGTTGATGCAGGCAAAGACGCTGCCAATAGCATCGGCGGTAGGGCGGGCTGCTCTCAAGCTCGACTGCCTACGCTTCTTGTTGGTTCCAGCAATCCTTTCCTTTCTTCTCTTCACCGTTTTTCTCCCAACTTTTCTTTTCATTATCTTCTCTCTTTGCCCAGGTTCCGGAGTAACGGCTTGAAAGAAATGCTTTCCTCTTCGTCAATCAGACTGCCTAATCACATCAACTTGCCTTATGTAACATGTATGTAAAATTCGGCAAGACTGCTGACATTCGAGTGAAATATTGGCCTGAATGGTGGTGACATTGACACAGACTTCTGTGCACATATGAATTTGACCGAACAACAGAGACAGTCACTTTTGCATCGATTGTTCCGTGCATTGTGATGTATCGAAACTTTGCTAACACCTGCAAATGCACACTTCCACAATCTATGTATTTTTTCTAATACTTAGCTCCTACAAGTTTCGACATTGTCGCCATCTTCAGGGAGCTTACACCAGGTACGTTTTGAAGAAATGTTGATGTAAACCCTTTGAAGATGACGACAGTGCCGAAATATGTAGGAGATAAGTAATAAAAAAATACATAGATTGTGGAATTGTGCATTTGCAGGTGTTACCGAAGTGTTACTATAAAGACATTTGTTGAAGTGCCTCATATGCACCTTCTTTTATGTAGTAATGTTATAGAGGACTCCCTCCGTCTAGGTTCTGCCGCTGTTTCCAGGGTTAGTTTTTCCTGCTGTGTTGAAGGTAAGATGCAATTGCTGACATTTTCCCAGGCCTGACTGGGCTTGTAACCTAACCTGTTTGATCAAAGTTTGGGTATTCACTTCTGTTGGACATGTCATTTAAATATAAGTAATAGAAATGAAACACTGGCATAGACAGTGACCAGTTGTAATTTCATTTTGATAGAGATTCTATCACACGGTCGTGCGACGTTTCGGCTGTAACTCAACATTTATAGCAATGCTTTTATTTCATGCAACATTCTGCAAATATAGAGCTTACGTTTATAGTTTCCTTGTCAACAGAATGTGTAAATGATTGAAAGAGTGACTGAAGAAACTTAAAATTATCCCTGTAGGCTTCATGAGGGTGTACAGTACATGGGCAGTGTTAGTATAGAGCCATTTATACATAGCCTGGGCTCTAGCTGTATACGAATCTTGAGCTTCACAACCCGGCAGCGTTACCCTTGGGAAATAACCTATGTTCGCGTCGAATATGAGGCTGGGTGTGACCCAGAGACGGTCCGCGTCTTTTGGAATAGGGGTAAGTCTGTAGCTCCTAAAAAGTTTCGAACCCCGGACTATCCAGCCCATCACTGTAATGACTGAGCTACTTCAGTTACGAAACAGTAATTGTGAATAAAGAAAATTTCTTGCCACAATGCGAGATTTGAGGTTGTCACAGTGCTGCTATTGACGGTGTGACTGTGTGACATTGGGCTAGTGGTTCCCGTAGGATCGTTACAACGCATACCTTGTGAGTAACTGCACCTTGAAGTGCAACACGCAGTACAAACCTCCTGCCAAGAACAAAACCACGATCCAAATACCACTTAAGTACACATTCCATCCTTGTGTTTGTGCGCAACGAACTGAACCTCTGTTTGTCCAGCAGATCTGTTTCCGTATTCCCACAGTTTTTGGTTCCACACCGCCTAATATTTGTATTCCTCCCCCCCCGGCCCCCCCCCCTTTGTTATTGGCAGTACACGCTGCAGTTGGCAATTTGAACGTTTGTTCCTCTTTCTGCAAAATTTATTGGCGGAGAAGGTTCACGTTTTGTGTAAGCTTGCTGGCACCTATATATATACCACTTTCCATGATATGTACTTTGCATGTTGTCCACGCAGTGTATTTGTTTTTTTTTTTATCGTTTTTCGTGTGATTCCCCTGATAAATGCCGCCTTTTTCCTACAAAAGAACATTAGCCAGTTCGTCTTTATTATTGATACGGTGTGTATTTTCTCCAAAGTAGGAAATGAACTGTGCGACATAGTTCAAGTGAGATGCACTCTTCACAAAGGTAACAGTTTAAACTTGGCTGCGGTAGTCTGTGAATGCTGTCTTATCCATTTGACCGTTTTGACAACGAGGAACGCCAGTGCGACGGTACTTGTGTATCGAGTCCTGCCTGCGTCTGGAAGGACCCTGCTTTATTTGAAGGTTCCCACACTCCGCCATATTGTACCTTCTGATAACAGATGATGATGAAAATGGGCGTGAACTGTGGACGAATGGCGACTGACAGGTGAAACCTGATGTGCTGTGAGAGAAACTAGTCTTTACCTTATATATTACACGGACTCTTCCGGGATCGAACCCACCACCCTGCCCTGAGAGGCCAGCCACCAACCGCCTTAACTCCGGAACTGTCTTCAAAGACAAGCTATTCTAAATAAATCGGTCGGTATTGTCATCACAGCATAACACGTTCAGAAATATTCCTTTGAACATGGGACCGTTTGGTTGTCCCGAAACATCGATAACTACCAATCAAAGCTGGGTAACATTCCAGGAGATAGAATATATTTTTTGCCCCACGGCAGAAGCCTAAAATCACGTATAGGACTGATTAGAATTATATTTGAAGCGTTCTTGGTAATTTTAGGAATTCAACCACCGGAATATACCGGTTGGCTGTGACCTGTCCGTTGGTGACTGTATGTTGTCACAGACCTGCACACCATAACCACCCATTGCATGGTACTTACACTGTTATGGTACCCTACAATTTTACACACGTGGTATTAGGCAGCCTAGTAATACGGGCTTTGTAGTGGGGGGGTCATTCGGCACGGCTCGGCGGGCAGCTCGCCACGTCCCTATTCAGGGGTCAACGACTTGAGATGTCCCTCAACGCAGCCGGGTCGGCAGAGTAGCTTCACTTCTCGGTCGCTAGGAAAGTGAGTGTGCCAAGCTTCCTGGATGGACTTGTATTTGATGGCACGACATATCAGGAACTGAGGAAATGCACCACTTGTGGCTTATTTTCCACCACAAAGCTCAAGAAGGTGGACTTCTGATGTGGCTAAGCCGTGTGTATAGGTGTTTATGTTTCTCCATTTTCAGTTTGCAGACCACTTGACCAGTGTTTATGAAATTTGATGTAACACACATGGGGGGACGTAATACGCCTGACCTTTCAAATTCCCTATTGTCAGTAATAATAACATGCTGGATACGCTGACATATTAGCAGCGACGCTAGCGCCAAGTACTTCCCATGATAACTGAAGTTAGGCAGATATAAGACAGAGTTTCGGTATTCATGAATATTGCGACAGATGAAGTGTCACCCATCACAGAATACACACCAAATGTAATAAAGCTAACCAAAGCAGGTTGTTGTTTACCACAGAGGACTGAAAGTTGGAGAAAAGACGTTTGAAGGGAATAGCTGTGGGTTAGTGTGTTTGTGTCTTGGCACTTACAAGTTTAACGGTAAAGGGTCACCCCCTGAAAATCCTATTCAGGTACGGGGGGGGGGGGGGGTGGAGGAGGCGGGTTATGGACTCACCCAATTTGGGTCTGTCAAGCAGGGTGAGGTGCG
>Ga0123355_10010918_pt1 | contig 13974 bp, 15 predicted proteins | sample TergutEmb28metaG_3_FD_89872 | JGI IMG/M metagenome (GOLD analysis project Ga0123355, IMG submission 89872) | Embiratermes neotenicus P1 segment gut microbial communities from Petit-Saut dam, French Guiana - Emb289 P1 | ecosystem: Host-associated > Arthropoda: Insects > Digestive system > Gut ... | reverse complement strand
CTACTGAAGAGAAAATGCGTGCCGAATCGGGTATCGTTATTTCTGCTATCTTATATTCGAACAAATCGCACATGTTAGCCTTTAATATGTATTCTTGATATAAAGCTCGTTCCATGCTGCTGTTTTGGGTTTTGAGGCAGAATCGTATCGCCTCGTTGGTGCGGCGATTTATAAAGGTAAAGGCCTGTTTTCCCGTTGCTTTATATATTAAGTTTCCTTTTCCGAGAGTGCAGCCCAATAACACCTGTACTGCGTCAACCCCACAACCATCGTTTTCGGTAATGCAAACAAGTTCTTCGTCAACGGAGGGGTTTATTCCCATTATATCCACAGCTGCTTGACATGCCCTGACCCCTATTGCCAGTCCCGGACATTCATGACCGTGAAACACTTTTGCTTTGTTCCAATACTCGGAATTCATAGACTTAACCTCCAAATATAGCTTTTGCGATTGACACAGTCTTATCAGAAATCTTACTTATAACTTGCTTAAGAACAGTATAACAGGCACTAAAATTGTTTCACAAGCCCCCTGGGGGATGTTTTTAAAAGGTTTTTTTAATCTTTTCAAATGCATTTTGTCATTTACCGCCTCCATTGAGCTCGGCGCGGATGGCGGCTACGCACTAATTGCCGTTTCAATCAAGGGGTTTATTTACATATTGACATTTACACGACATCGTGTTAATATATACCTACATTAGGGAGAGGCTGATGTGGATGAAATTCGAATGGGATCCAAACAAAAATAAAGCCAATATCCTCAAGCATAATGTATCATTTGAAGACGCAGAAACAGTATTTGATGACAAAAATGCTGTTTACTTATATGACGAAAACCACTTCGAGGACGAGGAGCGGTTTCATATTATCGGTGAGGACAAAAACTTCCGAGAGCTTGCAGTATGTCATTGTTATCGTGGTAAAGATGGCGAAATTATCAGAATCATATCAGCGCGTAAAGCAACTAGAATCGAAATTAATTATTATTATGGGGAGCGTTGAGTTATGAAAGCAGAATTCACTCTCGACGAGCTAAAAAGAGGCATAAAGAATCCATTCTATGAAAAATTGAATAGAGAGGTTATAGTATCCATTAGGCATGAAGACTATGCAGTGTTTTCAGATGTCGCCAAATTAAATGGTGAAAAGGTGACTCCCGAGGATGTTATGAGACGTTGTTTGGCAGATTATGCAAAGCTGCTTCAAGAGCATGAGTGATTATTTATCAGTTACAGAATATGCTGAAAAACATGGGATGGATGTTGGGAACATCCGTAGACTGATTGCACAGGGTAGAATACCAGGAGCTATGAAAGTTGGCAAGCAATGGTGCATCCCAGCTGATACACCTCGCCCTAAGGACAAGAGGGTCATAACTGGTAAGCATCGCAAAAAGCCCTCAGGGCATAGATGTCAGGAATGTTCGAGCCGTGATACATGTGTGGATGCTTTCCAGATTAAGAATGTGCCTGGGCGGTAAAACCCTGGCAAATATTGCTGTTTTCGATCAGTGCCGTTTTCAATCAGTGCCGTTAGCTTTGGATTTTCTGTTGAATCAATTGTATTTTTGTGATATGCTTAGCTTTCTTGTAATGCACACTTTCATATGGATTCATCCACTTGAGTCATAACCCACGAACTCAATAGGGTAGAGGTTTCCTTGCCGGGACCTTTATGAATCACATTGGCATAGTGCTGACAATACATAGGACAATCCCACTCTTGATTGCAAATAGTCATCTATTGGATTTTTATGTGTGTTACTTTTTACTTTGATACACGTACAAATCAGTAAAACAAAATACATTTTAGGAGGAACAATTTTATGCAATTGTACACAACGGATTTTATCACTGGCAAGAACATCGATACAATCGGTCTTGTAACTGGCGGAGCTGTAATTACTAAGCATGTTGGCATGGACTTTCTGGCTGGAGTAAGAAAAATTGTAGGTGGCGAAGTTGAAGTCTATTCCAAAATGCAAGACGAGGCTCAAGCTCAAGCTACGTTAGCAATGATGGATGATGCAAAAGCAATGGGCGCAGACGCAATTATCTGTATACGCTATAGCATCGCATCCATTGAGGGTTCATCTAAACTGTTGGCCTTTGGTACTGCAGTGAAATTCATCTAAGGCATTTGGAATATACAACTGACCCCCGGCCTTTTTAAGGTCGGGGGTCAGTTGTATATTCCTTAAGATAAGCTTTCATCCGTGCAGCAATCTCATCATTGATCAACACGGATCCATCAATAGGTCGATTATGCAGGCATTCAATGATATCACATACATTAACGATAGGGAAAGTAGGTATCTGATATTCTTCCCATATTTCTTGAATTGCAGTTCGTTCTCCCGTGCCACGTTCCATGCGGTCTACTGATATGACAAGGCCATCAACAATGGCACCAACGTCTTGAAGTATAGGGAGTACTTCACGCACTGCCGTACCTGCTGTAATTACATCCTCGATGATTAGAACCCTATCGCCTTTGGTTAACTTATGTCCAACCAAGGAACCACCCTCACCATGGTCTTTTACTTCCTTGCGGTTAAAGCAATAGTTAACATGAATGCCGCGCCCTGAAAGCGCAATTGCTGTAGACACTGCAAGAGCAATACCCTTATAGGCCGGGCCAAACAGCACGGTATTTTCCTTAACTTTTATATTGTCCATAATACAATTGGCGTAGAAGTTCCCTAGCTGTGAAATCTGTTCACCATTACTATATTTACCCGTGTTCACGAAATATGGCGTCTTTCTCCCACTTTTCGTTACAAAATCACCGAAGGTAAGTGCACCAGCCCTCACCATAAAAGTTATGAACTCCAACTTATTACTCATGCCGCACATCCTTATTGCAAAGCACTCTTGACTGCTTCAATATCTGCAAAATCATATTCCTCCATAAATTCGCGTAACTCATCCAAGATCCGTAATGGAGCTGTAGGATCAACCAATGCCGTAGTGCCGACAGCAACAACCGATGCGCCAGCCATTAAGAATTCTGCCGCATCCTCGCCGGTCATAATGCCACCCATCCCTATGATTGGGATTTTTACAGCCGCAGCAACTTGAAAAACCATTCGTATTGCCACTGGTAAAACTGCCGGGCCGGAAAGCCCTCCTACTTTGTTACCAAGGATATGACAACGTTTCTTCACATCTATTCTCATTCCAGCCAAAGTATTAATAAGCGACAAGGCATCCGCACCGGCAGATTCCACTGCCCTTGCTATTTCACAGATGTCTGTCACATTTGGCGTTAATTTAACTATAAGTGGCTTAGTCACAACTTTGCGCACCAATTTAGTAACCTTTTCCGCCAAAACAGGGGAGACACCAAACAGTATACCGCCTTCTTTGATATTCGGACATGATATATTCAGTTCAAGCATGTCCACATCAGCTGTATTAAGCAATTCGGCGACTCGAATATAATCATCCTCACTGCGCCCTGCTAAATTGACTATAATCTTAGTATCGGAGATGCCTATCCCTTTCCGAATGAGTGGTATTTCCTCAGCAATAAACCGATTTGCACCGGGGTTTTCCAGCCCTATAGCATTAAGCATCCCACTGCTTACCTCGGCAATCCGAGGCGTAGGGTTACCCAACCATGGTTCGATCGCTACACCTTTTGTTGTAACCGCACCCAATTTTGAAAAATCATAGAAAGTACTGCTACCCTTTGCTGAAAATGTCCCGGATGCTGTAATAACAGGATTCTGAAATTCTAATCCGCAGAATGCCACACGCAAATCAGGCATCCCACATCACCTCTTTCCCGTCGAACACCGGCCCATCTTCGCATACCTTGCGGTTGCCATCTATCGTCTTGCAAACACAGCCTACACAAGCGCCATAACCACAACCCATGCGCTCTTCTAACGATACCTGCAGGGCAACTCTGTGTTGATCAGCATACTTCGCCAACTCTCTCATCATTGGTTTCGGGCCGCAAGCGAATAATTGTGTATCGGCAGGAATATTTGCCTTCTCAAGCATCTCAAGCACATTACCATTAAACCCCACCGCTCCGTTATCTGTCGCGATTTCCGTAGGACAAGGGAATTCGTCCGCTAAAAATGGCTCACATCTAAACCCCAACATCGCTCTTGACTTGCTATTCGCTGCAAGTGTTTTTGCTAAAAATAAAAGTGGCGCAGTTCCTACCCCTCCACCCACCAACACACAGTTTTTTAGGCCTTCAGTTACAAAGCCGGTACCAAGCGGGGACGAAATGCGAATCATTGATCCATTGCCATAGTCGGAAATTATTTTTGTACCATCGCCGACTACAGCATAAACCAGCGTCAGTACGCCTTCAACCCAATCACATATGCTGAAAGGACGTGGAAGTAAACGACTTTGATCATTCAAGTATAGATTCACAAACTGCCCTGGACTTGGTCGAGGATAATGAGCCGGCAGCTTCAAACAAATCTTATATATCCCCCGTGCGATTTCATTGTTTTGTGTGATCTCAGCAATGACAATACTGTTCATCAAAAAGCCCCTTGCAAATCTTCTTTCATGGCGATTACTGCCGTTCGCGCAGCATGGCCAACGTTACATCCATCAGAGTGAGGTTCTTTTTTCCAGGCTGCAATAATCCCACGAGAGGAATTTACAATACAGCCCAACCCATTTTTATCAAAAAAACCACGCAAATCTTTGCCAGACCCACCTTGAGCCCCGTAGCCGGGTACAAGAAAAAAAGTGTGCGGCAACTGTTCTCTTAGTTTGCGTCCCTGTTCAGGGAACGTTGCACCAACCACTGCCCCAACTTTGCTATATCCATATTTGCCAATATAATTCTTACCCCAGGCTGACACCAAATCGGCAATGTGCTCATAAACAAGCTTACCGGATATTAAAGGCAAATCTTGTAAATCTCCACTTCCTGGATTGCTTGTTTTCACTAAAAGAAAAATCCCTTTTTCCTGCTCCCCACATACATCAAGAAATGGTGTTATACTGTCACTCCCGAGATATGGATTTAGGGTTACAGCATCTTCCGGCCAGGGAAACATAACTTTCCCTTCCGCCATCGTGCCGCCAATATGCGTTGCGTAGGCTGCAGCTGTGCTTGATATATCACCACGTTTTATATCTCCGATAACCAGAAGTCCTTTGCTTCGAGCATACTTAGCGGTATCAACGTACGCTTGCAAGCCGTTTATACCGTAACGCTCGTACATGGCGATCTGCGGCTTTACTGCAGGTACTAAGTCGTATATAGCGTCAATAATCTCGCAGTTAAATTCATATAACGCCATAGATATTGACTCCAAAGAATCGCCCTTTACAATTCGTTCTGGAATCATTTCCAAAGTCGGATCAAGCCCAACGACTATGGGTGCACCTAAAGCTTTGATTCTCTCTATGAGTTGATCTATCATTTTCAGATTACACCTCTCTGGCTGCGGGCGGCAGAATGCCGCCCCTACGGAAAATTGGCACTTGTAGGGGCGGCATTCTGCCGCCCGTGGTTGCCAATTTACACCATTTTGCCACCATCAAAATGATATTACTTGGGCATAGTCCCCTATATTACCCTATTTTTGCGAAAGATGAGTTATCTTACCCTTGCAAACAGAAAGCACTGCCCGCCCATATACCTTCATTCCGTTAAACGGGGTATTCCTACCTTTCGAAACGAATGAATTGCTATCTATAGTATATGAATTATCTACATCAAATACTGCAATGTCCGCTCTATCCCCAACATTAAGCCCTCCGCCCTTCCAACCAAGAATGTCTGACGGACTCGTACTCATAAGTCGTATAAGCTGCAACAATGTGAGGTAGCCAGGCACGACCAATTGTGTATAACTTATAGCAAATGCAGTCTCCAACCCTACAACACCAAATGGTGCTTGCTCTAACGGCTGTGCTTTTTCTTCTGGGGCGTGAGGAGCATGATCTGTGGCAATGGCATCAATAGTACCATCACGCAAAGCTTCAATAACAGCCTGTCTATCATTCTCCGTCCGCAACGGCGGGTTCATTTTTGCGTTTGCAGCATGTTCTAACACAGCCTCCTCCGTCAAAGAGAAATAATGCGGAGCAGTTTCTGCGGTTATAGGAAGCTTCTGGCGTTTTGCCTCCCGAATAAGCTCAAGGCTCTCTCTCGTACTGATGTGCTGCAAATGAATACGACAACCTATCTTCCTCGCTAGATCGATATCCCGCACAACGATGTCAACCTCAGCTTTGCTAGGCACTCCTCGGACATCAAGTATGCGTGAAACTCTACCTTCGTTTAATACTCCATTAGCGCTTATCGCATGATTCTCTGCATGGTCCGTTATAAGCAAATCCAGCTCTTTAGCATGTTCAGCAGCTCTGCGCATCAGAGTTTCGTCCATGAGTGTTTTTCCATCTTCAGACAGAGCACTTACCCCACCCCGCATCATGCCTTCAAAATCAGCAAGTTCCTGCCCCAATTGCCCCTTACTCAACGCACCTGCGACAAGCAAATTCACAAGTCCGGCTTCACTGCCGCGTTTTGCTGCATATTCCACCAGTTCCCTAGAATCTATAGCGGGGATTGTGTTCGGCATACAGCATACCGTTGTATATCCCCCATTAGCAGCTGCTCGGCTGCCCGACACGATATCTTCCTTATATTCAGCACCCGGCTCACGAAAATGTACGTGCATGTCAACAAGCCCTGGAACAACAATCATTCCAGACGCGTCAAACTCTAAACAATCCGTTCTTCTATCTGTAAGCGTCCGAATTGTGCCATCCGCTACATAAATATCTCGAAATTTACATTCGCCACACCGTGGGTCAATAACAACTCCGCCCGAAATTAAGATTTGACGATTACTTGTCATCAGTTTTCACGATATTATCGCAATACTCACATCTATATTTTTCAGAATCATGCACTAGGTGAAACACATGTGGTACAGTCTCAATCGATGTTACACAACGCGGATTCTTACACCGAATTACATTTGTTACTTTTTCGGGAAGGGACAGTTTCTCTTTTTTTACTATCTGATTGTCCTTTATGTAAATTATCGTAGCGTTATGATCAATAAGCCCCAACACGTCCACATCAACACTTTCAACATTTTCCAGTTTTATAAGATCCTTTCGCCCATGCTTGTTGCTGACTACATTCATTATGAGGGCAACAGAACCACGCCCAGTATCTATATTCAGATACTCCAACACCTTCAAGCCAAACCCTGTACGAATATGGTCTATAACGATTCCGTTTGCTATGCTATTTATCTCCATAATTACGCCCCTTTCGCCCCAAGCAACGCAATAAGCAGTGCCATTCTAACGTACATACCGCATTTCGCCTGCTGGAAATAGAAGGCTCGCGGGTCGGTATCCACATCAACTGATATCTCATTTACTCGTGGTAAAGGATGCATGATCATTAAGTTCTGTTTGGCATCTTTCAATTTTGCCGCGTCAAGAATATATCTATCCTTTAAACGGATATAATCCTCTTCGTTAAAGAAGCGCTCCCGCTGCACGCGGGTCATATACAGCACATCAAGATCTGGCAGTGCTTTCCTTAGATCGCGCGTTTCTTCGAAAGAAGCACCAGATTTTTTTATCTCTTCCCGCACATACTCCGGCATACGCAGCTCGTTTGGGGAAATCATTATAAATCGTACACCTTTGTAACGAATCAGCGTACGTGCAAGCGAATGTACAGTGCGCCCAAATTTCAAATCGCCGCATAGGCCCACTGTGATATCATGAAATTTACCTGTTTTAAGCTTAATGGTTAATAGATCAGTCAACGTCTGTGTTGGGTGATGATGCCCTCCATCTCCGGCATTGATGACGGGAATACTAGACTGCCTTGCAGCAAGCAGTGCAGAACCCTCTTTTGGATGGCGCATGACAGCTATGTCTGCATAGCATTCCACCGTTTTTATAGTATCTGCTATACTCTCGCCTTTAGCCACAGAACTTGATGACGGTTCGGAAAAACCGATTATTTGGCCACCTAGCCGCAGCATTGCTGCCTCAAAAGAAAACCTTGTCCTTGTGCTGGGTTCGTAGAAAAGCGTAGCCAGCAGCTTGCCTTTACAAATCTCAGCATAGGTCTCTGGGTTTTCGATAATACGCTTGGACATGCTAAACAACCATTCCATCTCATCAATTGAAAAATCCGACGGTTCGATCAAATGTCTGCCTTTTAACTCCAATTAAATCCACCCCTCTATAGTGAACTCATTTTTAACACTTGTTCTAAGGCATTCGAAATGCCTTACTCAGTATAGCCGACACATAGCGTCCCGTCAAAATAAAACAACAAGAAAATGCCTAAGGCATTCAACATACTAGCTTGTATTAGCTACAGAACCCTCTTAAAACCCCAAGCATATTTCGCAATCACGCTGCCTTCAACAACCCCATTTTCACCAACATCTACAACCCCATAGCTCACTGGATACTCAGATTTTGGAAAACTGATACTCCCGGGATTCATCATCAGAGTTCGCCCCGAGTAGAAAATAGCAGGTTCATGTGTATGTCCAAATAGACATATATCAGCCTCATTTTCCTCAGCCCAAAGGGAAATCCGCAAGTAATCGGACTTCACGTTAAATCTATGACCATGGGTAAGAATGATCTTCTTTGATGCAAAGTTAAGGGCCAGGGTGCTTTGCCCTGACCCAGAATCGCAATTACCCGCAACCGCATAAAGCGGGATTGAAGGGTACTCAAGCATAAGGTGATGAATCTCGTCCGATCCATCACCCAAATGTGCTACTGCATCAATTAATTTGTTTGTCTTCTCCAAAACAGCTTTCATGACAGCCTTTTTTCTATGAGAATCACTAAATACCAGCAACTTTATTTTAACCGCCCCGTTTCGCTGACAAATACTCCTTCATTGCCCGTAGAGCCTGTCCCCTATGACTGATTTCATTCTTAAGCTCTAATGGTATTTCACACATTGTTTTCCCATAGTCCGGCAAGAAAAATATAGGGTCGAAAGCAAACCCGTATTTCCCAGTCCCAGCCTCTAGTGCAACAAGCCCCTCAATTTCCCTGCGAACGAAATGGGTAGTACCATCTGGAAACGCGGCAGCAATAACACAAACAAACCGTGCTGTTCTTTGCTCAGTCGGTATGTCTTTTGTCCTGCCTAAGATGTCGCTGATTCTTTCGGAATAAGGCGTATCCTTACCCATATACAAGGCAGTATCCACCCCAGGCTTTTTTCCCAGGCAATCTATCTCCAGACCCGAATCATCTGCCAAGGTAATTGCTTGTGAGCGCCTACATATCTCTTTTGCTTTCTTTAATGCATTCCCCTCATAAGTTCCCTGATCTTCTACTACCTCATCAGTTATTCCAACCTCTTCCATTGACAGAACATCAAAAGGGGGGTGCAATACTTCCTTTATCTCCTTCAGCTTGCCTTTGTTTTTGGTAGCGAAGATAATTCTCATATTTTAATACTCTGGCTCGATTAGGCCATAGGTAGAATCCTTACGCTTGTAAACAACATTTATTATATCGGTCATTCCATTACGAAATACATAAAAATTATGACCTAGCATTTCCATCTCCATAACTGCCTCTTCGGCATCCATAGGCTTAAGTGGGAAATGTTTAGTCCTGTCAATCACGATCGGATTGTCGTCAGTCTCTGCAAAATCACCGGTAAATGCCAACTCATCTTTATACGATGCATCGCGGCGCGATCGAGTGCGTACCCGACTTTTATATTTAATCATCTGTTTTTCCAAAACATCGACGATACTATCTAACGCAGCGAACATGTCATTGGCTGTAACCTCGGCTCTCAGCATACGGCGTGGCATTGGTATGGTCACCTCTACCGTGTTATTCTGTCGGACAACACTAAATTTCACGTTAACCTCTGAATCGAATGGCATCAGTTTCCCAAGCCGCCCTATTTTTTGTTTAGCCCTATCTTTCAAAGCATCCGTCACTTCGATGTTTTTACCTGTAAATTTGTACTTAAGCATAATGTCTCCTTTCATCATATACGGCGATAGAGATATCATATAGAAAAACTTAGCAGATTTCAAGATCTTTACTTTAGTTTTCTTTTTCTGCCACATCGAGTATTGGTCAACAATAGCTATCTAACATGAAAAAACATCATGCTATATTCTTCTGAGAAAATAAAATCAACAACACAAGTGGTTTGGACATGATATTCCATATTGCGCCTCCATATCCTATATGCCGATAGAGATCATATAGAAAAACTCAGAAAATTTCAAGATCTTTTGATTGTCAAGGCCATTAGTTTTATGTATTATAAATGGGAGTAAATCATCAACGAAAAGGAGAGCAAACCGTAATATGAAAATAAGGAACGCTATTCTACATAGCCTAAACAAAAACTCATGCGTCCTATCCGATACCGAGCTAGACATAGGCAGCGAAATATGTACCGCGTTTATAACAAAGCACGCTAGAAAGCTATTGGACAACCCTGCATCGAAAGAAGCAACATTCCTTCCGGATTCTGAGATATATAAGCATATCATAGGATTAAAAGAAGGCAGGCATCATTTTAAAGATGTATGCGCACAGATTGGCCGCAGGCTTTCCGATATTATGAACCAGGGTTCAGATATCCCAGATGGGGCTTTGCTCATTGTGCAGTTCGATAATAAGAAGGATCGTTACATAGCAGTTATTAAACTAAACTACAGGGAATGCTTTACCCATGAAACCAAACGCAGCTCTTCGGGGGCAGACAATCAAATAGTCAAATACCCGGCAGTTTTGCCCTTCGACTCCGGAAAGACAGAGGAAGCCTGCCTTATACCATTTGACCCTATGCTGCTAAAGGTCATTGAAAAGCCGTTTGAGGTAAAAGGGGAAATGGTAAATTACTTTACTGAACTGTTCCTGGAGTGTGATTCGTCCATATCCAAGAAAGAAGCAGCACAAATATTAAATGAAATTTCAGATGAGATCAATGAAATGCATTTTGAGAGCAGCATAGATGCTGTTGCTCGCATAAAAACCGCATTGGTAGAGCAAGCGGAGGAAGCAGAAGGGGAAATCAGCATAGAAAGCGTTGCCGCCAGGGCTTTCGAAGATAATCCAAAAGCCCAGGGCGACTATGTAAGGCTGGCACATGACGCAGGATTAAGAGCCGACATCATGCTTGGCGAAAAATTCGTACGCCAACAATTTGGGATGCAACGCATCAAAACAGAAAATGGCGTTGAACTGAAGTTTCCGGCAGAATTATGGGCCGACAGCTCATGCATTGAGATGATCCGACAACCTGACGGAACTAATGCAATTCTAGTAAAAAACCTGGGGCAAATTGAAGTCCGCTAAAAGGCATTTATTAATTCGAAGGTCGGCAGTATGACCGAGAGCATGATAAGTGCTAGGACACCTCCTAAAACTACCATAATCACTGGTTCAGCCAACTTTGTGATTAAGTCCGATACTCGTTCACGCTCCGACTGATAATACTCGGCACACTGGGATATTGGTTTAGATAAACTGCCTGTTTCCTCACCGATCTCTACCATATTAATTATCATAATGTCAAAGCACTTTGCTTCAGACAGCACAGCTGACAGCTTCCTGCCCTGTTTTAAACCAGTGCACATACTGTTAAAAGTGCTTCTTAAATAGATATTACCTATGGCCTCATAAGTTATCATCAACGCTTCTGATATGGGCATACCCGAAGACAACAACATAGACATACATCTGCAGAAGCACAAACTCATACCTAAACGCCATAATGGAAACCGCAACTTAATAAACCCCATTATGGCCTTTCCTCGCTGAGTATTAAAAAAGGCGACAGCAGATACTATTAAACCAACAACTGTGGCAATAATTAAAACATTGTATTCTGAAACAAAGTCTCCAATTGACAGCATTATGCGGGTAGGCAGCGGCAGAGGTATATCCTCCATAGCAAAGATAGCTGCATAGTTAGGAATCACGTATACAATGGTCAGAATCAGTACTGCAATCATCATCACGACCAGAATTATAGGGTATATAAGCGCACTGGCTACAGCCTGGTTATCCTTATATTCCTTCTCGTAATACTCTGCCATTTGCTCTATAGATTCGCCAAGTTTACCGCTTTCCTCCCCTATCCGACACATGATAGGCAGCAACGGAGGTACTGGTGCCGATCTAAGGCAATCCGACAGGCTTTTTCCCCCTGAAGAATGCTCATAGATATCTATGAGCATTCTTTGTACGCGTTTGTCTTTTAACTGAGCAGACATTATTTGAAGGGCCCGAGGCAAGAGCACACCCGATTCCATAAAAAAGCTCAATTGCCTGCAAAATAAAGCCAACGACTTCAAACTTATCGGTTTCTTTAGTATATCGGATATATCAAGATCAAGCAGCGTGTGTTTTCGCACCTTCAAAGGATATAAACCCTTCTGAATTAGGTATTCGGTAACTTCCTCAGCCTTGTTTCGTTCTACCGTTCCAGAGATAGTTTTTCCTTCTTCATTAGCTGCTTTATAATTATATAAAGGCATCGCCCTTTGCATGGCCCCCTTTGTATCAGCAGAAAATTACGTTTCGAATAACTTCTTCCGCACTTGTATTCCCTTGAAGGATATTCTTAATCGCATTATCACGCATGGTATGAAAATTGTTCTTTGATAAATGTTTCTTAACTTCAGCCAATCCTGCACGTTTTTCAATCATATCACTTAGCTGTTCATCAATTGCTAAAAATTCATATACTGCAAAACGCCCTTTAAAACCCGTACCTCCGCAATATGAACACCCCATCCCTTCACACACGATCGTACTGATAGGGAGTTCGAGCAGCTTAGACTGCAGTTCGGTAATTTGAACGTTAATTTTGCACCGCTCACATATCCGTCGCACTAGCCTTTGAGAAATTATACCTTTAATTGAGGCGGCTACCAGATAATCTGGTATTTTCATATCTATGAGCCGTGTAATAGCCGACAGTGCATCATAAGTATGAAGCGTACTTAGGATTAAATGCCCCGTCAACGCTGCTTGAATAGCCAACTGTGCAGTTTCTTCATCGCGGATCTCACCGATCATTAAAATGTCCGGATCTTGACGCAGTATTGAACGGAGTGCGTTAGCAAACGTCAGCCCGGCGCTGTAATTCACATTTATTTGGGTTGTGCCAGGCATAACGTGCTCTACCGGATCCTCTATGGTTACTATGTTAATTTCATCTTTGTTCAGCTCTGCTATAAAACTTGTCAGAGTGGTGCTCTTGCCACAGCCGGTAGGGCCGGTCAAGAGAAGCGCTCCGTAAGGGCTGTTAAACAATTGCGAAATTTTCTTCAAGTCGTCCGGAAAAAAACCTAATTGCTCTTTTGGCAACCATGTCTTTTCTTTATATATTAGTCGAATGGCTGCTTTCTCACCAAATATTGTAGGAATGGTATTAATGCGAAAATCGACCACAATCTCGTTAATAACGTGATTGAAATGTCCATCCTGAGGCAGACGCTTTTCTGCTGAATCCATATGCCCCAAAACTTTAAGCCTTGAAATCATATTCGATAATAAAGATATATCTACTTTTTGAAACTCCCTTAGATGCCCATCTACGCGATAACGAACACGCACGTCCTTTTCACATGGCTCTATATGGATATCGCTGGCCTGATACATCACTGCGGTTTCCAGCAGCGAATCAACCAGCACAACAGCCGGGGCGTTATGAACATCCGGCTCCTCTTCCTCCTCTATGGTAATCTCAGGTGTTTCATCTATAACTGCGTCGGTTAATTCCTCGATATGTGCACTGGAATAGTGCATGTGGATACTAGTACGTATCTGTTCTTCAGGGGCAAACAGCCCTTCTACTCTGCATGCAGTCTTAACAAAGATATCATCGATTGTCCTATGATTCAAAGGATCTACCATAGCTGCAACTAAGCGAAACCCTGAAAGTCGAACCGGTATAATCTTATTGTGAGTACAAAATGCAAAATCCAAT
>Ga0123355_10010916_pt1 | contig 13977 bp, 14 predicted proteins | sample TergutEmb28metaG_3_FD_89872 | JGI IMG/M metagenome (GOLD analysis project Ga0123355, IMG submission 89872) | Embiratermes neotenicus P1 segment gut microbial communities from Petit-Saut dam, French Guiana - Emb289 P1 | ecosystem: Host-associated > Arthropoda: Insects > Digestive system > Gut ... | reverse complement strand
TGCTTACTTCTTGATTGTCAAAATTTTCATTCATAATTGTCTGTTGATTTATATTACACATCTCTCCTCAAATAAATCACCCGTGACAAAACAAACGAAACAACCAGCGCCGTAACCGCTACACCAATTGATACTAAACTTGTCACGACCCTTTGACGGAATAAGATTTCAAATATATTAAATGAAATATCTAGGCGGAATAAGTTAAATACTAATTGCAAATTCATTATAATCATTATAACAACTATAGGAATCCACATAAATATCCTGCCTTTTGTATAGCCAAATCTATAAAAGAACGGGGTTTGAAAGCCTACCGAAACCGCAAATATTCCGGTTGATATACATATAACAGGTATTATTACGCTAAGAGAAACTCCGTTTCTAAAAGACAAATCAAGGATTATTCCCACGACCACCGAAATGACAAGCGTTAAGGCAAGCAACAGTAGCGTGAATAAATATCGGGCGGTAACCATAGACTTTCGATTAGTAGGCAGTATTGAGTATAATACATGGAGATTACTTTTGTCCGTCGATTCAAAGGGGAAAGCCATAACTGTTCCGGCAAAGATAATAATAGAAAGCATAAATACATCTCCGCCTTGATTAATCAAGCCCATGAAAAGAGCTATTCCGAAAAACATCAACCACCATTTCCAATACGGCTTTAGTAATTGAAAGTCAAGTCTTAGTAACGCTGTGATTTTTTTCATGATGCTTTACCTCCTTTATTAAACCTAACAACCAAATCGTCCATTGTGCAAGGCTCGGTAATGACGGGCTTAGGAAAATCAACAAGTTTTTCCCTAAGAATAATCCCGTCAAAATTGACTTTACTTTCTTGATAGCCTATAATCAAACTCTTTTGTTCCACCGTCAATAGCCCTAATCCACCTTTCACGACAACATATTTTTCAAGCAAATTGTCCTTTGTGTCGCTATGCACGATTTTACCGTTGTCGATAAACGTAATATAGTCGGCAATTTTTTCAAGGTCGGTAGTTATGTGCGTCGAAAACAATATCGACTTATTATCGTCGCATATAAAGGCTTTGAGTATATCCATCAACTCGTCTCGGGCAACAGCGTCAAGCCCGCTTGTCGGCTCGTCAAGTATCAAAAAGTCAGGATTATGAGCCAGTGCGCAAGCAATCATAATTTTCATTTTCATACCGCGGGATAATTCTTTAATCCTTTTCTTAGGGTCAAGCGAAAATTCGGCAAGCATTTTTCTGAATTTTTCGTCGCTCCAATCGGGGTAAAAAGGCTTTAAGGCTCTACCCGTCTGTAAGAGATTCCAATTCTCCTCAAAAAACGGGCTGTCCATAACTACCCCGATTTTTTGCTTGATTTCTGCTTCGTGCTTAATGTTATCAAGTCCGAAAATCTTGACTTCACCGGCGTCGCGGTTAAGCATATTGAGAATTGATTTAATCGTTGTGGTCTTCCCCGCTCCGTTTTTGCCTACAAAACCCATGATATAGCCCCTTGGTAAAGAAAACGAAACGTCCTCAACGCCAAAGATTCCGAACTTCTTCCTAAGATTTTTAATTTCTAAAACATTTTCCATTATTATATTATTTTTCCTCCGATATTAATTTTTTATTAGTGTTTCTTTTTTCACTCCCTAAGGAGCACATCTAAAGTCTCTTTTAGCTCTGCTTCACCAACCCCAATCATTTTCCCACATTCAATCGCTCCCATAAAATGCCTCTCAATCTCCTTTAGCTTTTGCTCGCGTATATACTCCTTATTTTTTGGCAAAACAAAACATCCCTTGCCCTGCACCGTCGCGATATAGCCTTCGGCTTCTAAATCGGTGTACGCCCGCATTGTTGTTATAACGCTAATTTTTAAGTCCTGCGCCAGTGAGCGGATTGACGGGAGCATTTGGTTTTCAATAATCTCCCCCTTAATTATAGCCGAACGTATCTGCTCCTTAATCTGCTCATAAATAGGCGACTCCGACTTGTTTGAAATAATAACATTCAATCCGTCACTCCACACACTGTATATACAGAATATAAACAGTATAAACAATGCATCGTAGCTTGTCAACAGTTTTTCGCCACTTTTTCAACTTTTTTCAAATATTTTAATTTATTTTTCAGACGGTTTATTCCCGACTGCCCCGCCTAACGCCTCGGAGACTGTCGCATATCGGCTCACATCGGACAATTAAGGGCGTGGATTGCAGTTTGGCTTTTTCTCACAATAACCAGTTTTCGCCCGTCCTTTTTTCCTGTTTATTCGTCCGTTATACTTTGCCATAATCTTTTTAGGTGTCGGCACTGTGCAACCCTTGTAGTTTTTGGGGTATCGTATTTTTAGCCTGTAGCGAATATAATTCCACTATCTCGCCCATTGATAAAATCCTCTAGCTTGGTTGGCCTGCCATCATGTTGTGGCGATGCTCTTGTCCGCCTCTTTAAGAAATTTAATAATCCCATATTGCTCCTATTTTTTTACATCAAAAAAGCACTTCTTACGAGGTGCTTTTTTTGTTTTGTTTATTAAGTTGTTTGGTTTTTCAACATAGCCGCCATATCAAATATTGATACTTGTGGATTAAAGTTAAAATCATAACCTTTTTGATAATCGGCTGTAACATCGCCAAATTGATATAGTAACCCTAACTTGTGGCAATGCTCTTTGAATGTTTTTATTATCGTTTGTTTTTTTGGAATATCGCAAATATAGCGTGTACCATATCGCTTGATATATTTATCTTTTGTATCGCTTGGTATTTGTTTGGATTCTATCAGTTTATCTAAGTTTTCAAAAAAGTAATCTCTGCTGCCTATTCTTAGCGTTAAGCCAAAATATGCTGTAACAAATTTTACACCACTTTCTTTTGCTTTTTTTAATAAGTCTATAACTTGCTCTGGGCTGTCTGTTAAAAACGGCATCGTTGGCCACAGCAATACTCCACTATAAATACCTGCTTTAGATAAAACCTCAATCGCTTTTAGCCTCTCGCTAGACAAAGCCACATTCGGCTCTAGTGCTTTACTTAACGCATCATCGCTACTCGTTAAACTAAACTTAACGATAACAGGTGCAGTCTTTTTTATCTCGCTCAAAACATCAATATCTCTAGCTACCAAATTCGACTTAGTAGTTATAGATATTCCAAACCGATGTTTTTTGACTAGCTCTAGTGCACCCCTAGTCAGCTTTAACTCTGCCTCCAAATGATTATATGGATCGCTCATCGCTCCCGTTCCTATCACGCCTCGGCGAGTGTACTTTAGCCTTAGCTCTTTATCAATAATTTTGAGCGCGTCGGCTTTGGGTTTAACAATTCCAAACTCTGCATTTTGATAGCACAAACTCCTGCTGTCACAATAAATACATCCGTGAGAGCAACCTTTATAGAGATTCATATTATAACTTGTACCCCACCATGTGTGGTAGCTCGGCACTTTTTCTTTTTGAATTATAGTTTTTGCGGCTATTGTTTGAATCGTTTCCACCTACTTTTTCCAGCGTTTTAATTGCGACAAGTATTGCCTTTGCTGCTCTCTAGCCTTTTCTTCACAAAATTCGTTTTCACTTTTTAACGCAAAGTCTTTAATAAATCCAAGGTTAACATTTATCATTGCATTCATTGAAATGTCGTCAGTTAAACTTGCAATAATCAATGCTTACTCCGCTATCAGCGTTTTTGCCCATGTCCTCAAATGTCTTTAGTTGCATTGCACAACTTTGACAATATAGGGCTATATCAAAAAAATCATTAGCATCTAAATTAAACATTTCAATGATTGATTTTATAGTTTCCACAGCAGGTGTAATCTCGCCTTTTTCCCAACGAGTTACTGCTTGTCGTGTTACAAATAATTTTTCGGCAAAGTCCTTTTGAGTCAATCCGCTATTTTTTCTTACTGTGGCTATTTTTTCTGCAAGATTCATTTGTGTCGTGCCTCCTAAGCACCATATCAAGTATACAGTTTTTGAAAGAATTAAGCAAAGAAAATAGCCCCTAATCAAGGCAACTGTTTGTTGCCCCAAAACGGCTGGCGTTTCGAGGCTTAGAGTGATTTTTATTTGAGTTTGCGGGGAAAAACCATCTTTGAAAATGATAAATTTTTTGAAGTGGCGGGAGAGTTACAGTTGAGTTAGCAGGAGAATTTTGAACAGTTTTTCGCCACTTTTTTAACTTTTTAAAAAAGTTTTTTCGGACAAATAGAAAGTAAAAAGTTTTTAGGCGGAGTTGTGAAGTTTGTTTAAGTTTTGTCCCATTCGGTACTGTAGCCCAGTTCTTCTCCATACACTCTTTCATATACCTCTTTCCATGCTTGATAATTTTTAGTACGCATCATTTTGCAGTTTTCGGGCGTAGATAAATTTGGGTCGGGATGAATAAGCGGCAGTATGTGCAATGTAAATTTGACTACGGGATAACCGTCTTTACCTGTTCTGTCGGTGTCCTCAAAAGTCAAAAAACATGGAATAATCGGAGTCATAAATTTTGCTGAAAACAAAAACGCACCCTTTTTGAGCGGGCGGGGCTTGCGGTAAAAAGGCCAAAAGCCTTGCTCCACCATGACTAGCACCTTTTTGTTTTTTTCAAGCAGGTTTTTGACAGCTTTCATACAACCGACGGTCAATTTGAGATTATCCTCCGGTTTTTGCGCTATTGGAATCGTGTTGCCGTTACGCATAAGCATTCCTAAGATTCCGGGCTGGCTATAATTCCCTTCTCTAATTACCTTATGCAATCGAAACCCAAAGCCGAACTCTTTTTTAAGTGCCAAAAAAGCCATATAGTGATCGGCAAGGTGACAGTGATTACAGGTGACCATAGCCCCGCCCTCAAGTCCTTCAATATTTTCAAGACCCTCAATTTTACCAAAAACAAATTTCCTTCGGCATATAAGCGACCTAAGATAAGCACGCCCGATAATATTGGCAAATGCCGTTTTAATCTTACTTAAAATTTTCCGGCGGTCAAAATCAATCCTATCGGCATCAAGCGGCTCAAAATGAGGGTTTTCTAAAGCGTCCTCCTCAAACTGTCCCAGTCTCTCTAATTCCTCTATGCGTATGTCCGTCTTTTGGCGGTCAATCATGGATGTAGTATACCACAAATTTGATAAGAATGTCAAATATAATAAAAACTTAAAATAAAAAACAAAAAGCGCTCCCCTTGAAAAAAACCGTTTAATTGATTTAATTAAACGGTTTTCCTTTTTTATGCTATAATTCAATTTTCGGACGGTGCGCTGTCATCATCATTTGGCGCAAGAAAAGGAACATCAATTTGAAAATTGAGAGTTTGACAAGAATTTTTCTTACAGCTTTTGATCGTCTGCACTGCTATTCTTAATCCCAGTCCCGCCACAAAACCGAACAAATGCCCTTCGTGGAAAATTAAACTATATGGATACCATACAAAGGCGAGAGAGCTGTCAAAGCTCATCCCGAGGTAAATGCAGACAAGGACTACCGCGCCGAATATTATTTCCTTTAGATATTTTTTTGAGAGTTTGAAGGCAAAAATATAGTCGACAATAACATAAGAGTACAGTAAGTATAGCACTCCAGAAAATCCTATCCAATGTACGGCGTTAAATGTGCTTGTCACCGAAACTATAGATGTGAAAAAGACAAGCGATAAAATCATCAGGCACAGTTTGAGACTGCCGGTTTTTCTTTCAAGATATATTCCGCAGACAAATAATCCTGTTACATTAAAAAACACATGTGCAGGGTTAAGGTGAGCAAAGGCATTAAGAGAAGCACGGATTGTCGGATTAAAATATAAAGAACGACCCCACTCAGGCTCTCCGCTCACATGTACAAAACTTTGCCAATTACTTCCGCCTATCGCGTACAATAAAATAATGGTGATACCTAAAGTAATTGTACACGCAAAGAAATAATTTCTTGTATACCACGCCTTTTTATTTTTGTCACCTTTTTTCTTCCAGTCAAAAAAGAAAAACCTAATGGAAAGCCAAAGAACCGCACCTAACAAAAAAGCGCTGGAGTGTCCTATATTATGGATGATGTTTCCTTTGCTAAAACCCGTGACTAAAATTATACAAAAAATGATTACACCGGCTATCGAGTCATATATTATATTGAAAATCTGATTATATTGTCTTTGCCTGTCCCGCCAAGTCGCAAAGATATAGCCGGCAACAATATACCCGAATAGTCCGTAAGCGGCTACCGAAAACCCGCTCCACTCAACCGAAAGAAAGTTGGTCGCAGTAGCAGTAGCCGAAAAAAAAGCTATGACGAGAGTCAGCACAACAAATCTAATACTCCCGACCTTTCTCTCCAAATAAAGCCCGCAAAGTAAAAAGCAAAGCATAGAAAATATTAACCAACCGACAGACGCATGAGAAAACACGTTAAGAAACGACCTAAAAATACGCTCCATGTCGGCAACGGTTGAGGGATTAGAGTTAGACTCAATAAAATTTGACCAATTATTCCCGCCAATAGCAAACAGCAGAATATTGGTCAAAATAACAGCGGCCGTTCCTGCAAAGAAATAATTTCTATCAATCCGACTTATAGGTTTTTTATAATTTAGAAAAATGATTTCAATCCTCTTCTTCCCATATAACATAACACTTTAGCGGAGGAAAGTCAAATCATTTTACGCAGGATAAGACAGAGTCGTGATAACATCGCTTTCCGCACAAAAAAGAGACTTGCTATTTCTGGCAAGTCCCTTGCTTCAAATTCTATCATTTCATCTCAACCTTACAAAAATTCCAAGCAAAGCAATAATATATCCTGTAATACCTTATTTTTGATGCTGTAAAAAACAACTTTGCCTTGCCTAGCAGACTTTACAAGCCCGCCTCTTTTTAGATTATGTAATTGGTGTGATAATGTAGTTTGATTCATCTCAAGCACCGCCGCCAAGTCCCCTACGCACATTCCGGATATAGACAGAGCCGAGATAATTCTTAAACGTGTGGGGTCACCCAAATGGGAAAAAAAATCTGCCATGCTTTGCGTGCTGTCCCTGTCAGGCATATAGTTAATCACGGCTTCCTCTGTTTTTTTATCAAGCAGCATAAGGCGCGAACGAGGCTTTGCGTAAGAAGCGGGCATAGCGCTAACAGGCTCTGAAAAGGCAGCAAACTCGGACACCCGCTCCTCTGCCGCCACTGCCGCGATTTCCGCGTCTATATCGGAAACCGCTACTTTCACCTTTATATTTCTTTCGGTCGCCCGACCAAAGGCTTCCGCTAAATTGCTATAATTGTAAGCTCTTTTTGCCATAATATTTTTGCCTCTTTTGTAAGCATACCGGCGCTGCAACGCAACTGAAGCAAAGCTAACACGGTGATGCCATTCAGGACGGGGGTTGACGCTAATCCTAAGCTAACGACCGCCTCATCGGATTATAACACTTGCAAGCTTAATCCGAATCCTCGAAAAACACCCCGCCCTTCCGACACTATATAATGCTGTTGTGTATTCTATCTATATACACACAAGAATATTATACACCAATACATGCGCATACGTCAATATAGTAACCTTATCGACTTTTGACGCATATATACCTTTATATTGTATATTTGTCAGTTTTTGGCGAATATTTTTTGAGGTGACTATGCAACAAAACGAAATCTTTATGCTATTGCTTGTAATACTGCTTATGAACAACGAAAACGACGGCGAAACCGAAAGCGGTCTTTTCGGCTCGCTTAACAGTATGATTATAGTTGTCCTTATGCTCACTTCGGGCAATTTATTCGGCGGCGATAGGCGGAATAAATGTGATTGCGGCGAAACATGTAGATGCGAAAACCTACGCGACAACGAAAGATTATCCCGCCCTTTTGTGCAGTAATATCGCACGGAGGTTTTCATATTTAAAATACTTGCTTTTCGGACAAGCGATATATTTTAAATTACTTCATAATGATCTTTATCTTTAACTATAAGAAATTTATTGTGCGGTTCGGTTTGATACCATACAGCAACCGACGAGATGTCATCTTGCAGCGGCAAGTATCTACCGTTGCTGCGCCAACCTAACGCTTGAATTGTAACACTAAGATTATCTTCAAACCTTATCGGGTCCATAATGTGCCAGCGATACATAGAAAAGCGTTGCTGACTCCTATAGAGTGCGTCAGGTTTTATAACATTCATTCCCAAAAAGGGCGTACTATACGAGCCGTATTCTCCTCTCGGATGCTCAAAATTCCATGCGCCGCCAAAATAATCCTCAGTACCTGTACCGCAAATAGTGGGAAATTCCCTATCCCCGTCAATAAAAAACTTGATTTCGCCCTCTCCCCACCATCCGCAATTATTGACTTGCCAAGCAAGGTATGTCCCTACGTAATGACCCTTACCCTTAATGTCCTCTATAATGGTGTACGGCTTTTTATATTTAACGGGGTTTTCTCGCCGCCAATAAGCGTGGAAATACGCGCTGTCGACAGAAACTTCTTGTAAAGAATAATCGATTTGATAGTACAAAATCGACGACTGGGTCGCAGTATTTTGTATAACGATTTTTGCTGACTTTCTAAAAGGCATCTCCCAATATGAGTTAAATCCGCCCGCCGGAACAACCACGACAGGGAGCGAGTTGACATTAGTACGTTCGCACCACCCGTTACAAAAGAAATCACCCGCCGGACAAAAAACCGACGGCTCCTTTTCTCCGTCCCAATATATTTTTATAATCATATTGCGCCAACGGTCGGGGCTCATAGTCATCCATATATGCTCTATTTTTCCCGGTCCATTAATATCGGCAATCACAAATTCGGACTCTGCAGGAATATCTACCGACGGCGAGACTTTCCAGCCAAGCCCCAATTCTCTCGCCGCTTGTTTCCCTGTACCCTCTGCAGCCATTCCGCCTTTTCCCTTTTCTCCCGAAAAATTCTCGGCGGAAATAGAGCGCGATTTTGCGTCGCTAAGCTTATATAAATTAAACATATTTTCAAACTTCTCCTAATTTAATTAAATAAATTATATCACATTAAGCAAAAAGCTGTCAATGTCTTATTCTGCAAAAATGCTTAATATATTAGCTTGTCCGCTAAAACTTGCTTAAAAAAGTGCCCAGCAACTATATCCTCATTCCTAAACTTTCACATTTTGCGCCAAGTCCCTTTAAATCTTTGGTTATATCCTCGTATCCGCGCAAAATATAGTGGACATTGCTAACTGCTGTTGTCCCTTTTGCCGCTAATCCGGCCAAAACCATTGCTGCTCCGCCTCTAAGATCGTATGCGGCGACTTCGGCTCCGCGCAATTTGTTTACGCCTTTAATAATAGCCGATTTATTAACAATATCAATATCAGCGCCCATTTTGACCAGTTCTCCGGCATGTTTAAAACGCGTCTCAAAAAGATTTTCGACAATTACACTTTCACCGTCGGCAATCGTTGCCATCACCATAAGCTGCGCTTGCAAATCTGTTGCAAACCCCGGATAAACTCTCGTCTGCACTCTCCCTATATTATTAAGACTGCCGTTACTTTTGACAATTATACAACGTTTACCGCCTAATACCTTTGCACCGCTTGCCTGTAAAATTCTTTTTAACGCGCCTAAATGCTTCAAATTTGCTCCTTCTAACCGTACACAGCCTCCGCACACGGCGCATCCAATCATATATGTCCCCGCGACAATCCGATCGGGTATGGGGATATAGTCTCCTCCGTTAAGACGCTTCACCCCCTCAACAACAATTGTCTTTGTTCCTGCTCCGCTTATCCTCCCTCCCATAGCATTGATAAAATTAGCTAAGTCCGTTACTTCGGGCTCTCTCGCCGCGTTGCTTATAACCGTACACCCCTTAGCCAAAACAGCCGCCATCATCAAGTTTTCCGTCGCACCCACGCTAGGCATTTTAAGCCGGATGTTTCCTCCGCGTAGCCCCGTTCCGTAGCTTTCACAATTTACTAGCCCGTTCTTTTCCTTGACGTCTACACCTAACGTCCTAAATCCGTCCAAATGAATATCAATCGGGCGACTTCCGATTGCGCATCCGCCCGGACTGCCTATAATACCGCAACCAAATCTCGCAACAAGAGGACCCAGCAAAAATATACTGGACCGAATAGCCGAAATCAACTCTCCCACAACAGTGGTTTTTTCAACCGTACGGCAATCGACAGTTATTGTCCCGTCATTAAACTCCGCTTTCGCCCCGATACTTATAAGTATATTAAGCATATCTTTAATGTCAGTAATGTCAGGACAATTATGTAGTTTAATCTCGCCGTCGCAAAGCACCGTACAAGCTAAAATGGGCAAAACCGAATTTTTAGCCGCCTTAATCAAGCAGCTTCCTTCCAGCCTTTTCCCTCCCTCAATTATTATTTTCTTTTGCATTTCTAAAGCTCCTTAGTACAAAGTAAAAAAGCAGGGGGATTTTCCCCTACTCTCATACTATGGAGCTATAATCAACAGCGTTACATCGTAATAAAGATAATCGAAGCGGCGGCAAAATACAAATAGCCTTTCAAATCACTTGACTTTTCCTTGCTATTTGAATTATACTGCTATACGTAAATGTTCTCGTAGCTCAGTTGGATAGAGCAACAGCCTTCTAAGCTGTGGGCCACAGGTTCGAATCCTGTCGGGAACGCCAAACTACATAAACAAAAAACCGCGTCATCGCAAAATCAAACTTTGATTGTTTGATTTCGCTACCGTGCTTTTTGTTTATTTAATCAAAATCCGTCGCAAATCCAAAAACATTTAATCAAATTGGTAATAAATCCGAAACTATCTCTTTACTTCTTCCCAAACATAACTATCGGCACTGAAAATATCACGCACGGCACAATTCGGCAACTCATTTGGGTCTCTTGATAACCTTGCATAAACCTTTTCCTCTCGCTTAAAGGTAATATGTGGGTCTTCTTCTAGCAAAACATACCAGCCACTTCTAGAGTTATGTGCAATTAGAACATCACCCTTTTTCTTCTTCCACAACTGAAACAAACTATTATATTTTGTCTTTATCTCTTTGCTAAATTTCTTCTTGACCATCTCGCCGTTTTGATTGAAAGAAATACCAACAACTTTGCCATCACTTTTTTTCACATCGACTATTGAGACAAATTCCTCATAAGTCTTTATACCTGATTTGCCAAAACAAAGAGCCTCACGATACGCGTATTCCCCGTCATTGACTTCTTCACTTTCAATTCGATACTTGCAATACATACACTCCAAGTCTTCAATGGTATCATTGTACAACGGGCAAATAAAATATGAATGAATAAATCCACCCGAACCAACTATCGGCTCACATATTGTCAGTAACTTCTCTCGGTCTTCGCCAGTCAAAGACGAAAAGTCGAATGTAGGTTCTTGCGATATTGCTGCCGCTACTTCTCCTGCTCCGCCTCTTCCATATACCCACTCACCTAATGCACTCTTGCCTGTGGGAACTTTATCACTTTCTGCCCACTCTTGCATGCGCTCCAGACAAACTTGAGCTTCTTCCTTACTTACTGTCCGCATCCATTCATAGTTTTTATCAACTGAGCCTTGCCTTAATTTTGATGGGTCTTTCAAAAACTCTTCAATGCTGCCACAAACCAATTCTATCCTTTTGACTGTTACGGGGTTCAGTAGTATGTTCTCCAGCTTTGTTATCCACCGCAAATTTTCTGAACGATTATTTCTTCGGTTGGTGTCAATGTGGTCGACAACATGTTGCGAAGTTGGCGCTTCGCCATGGAAAGCGGTTGCAACAATTCTATGTACTCTTTCGCTAGCAATTTCCATGTAACCTGTCTTTGCACTCGGCTTGCCAAAAGTCCACTTGTTATCTGTTACCCTAGGTTTATTTTCATCCTTAGGATGACGCAAAACAGCCCCGTTATCACGAACGGAGTATTCTTCGCCTTTGTAAGTGCATTTAAGTTCTTTTGTGAAATCGTTTACCATACTCATAATTATATCAAATTTCACAATATAACGCTAGCTGTGTTGCGCAAGTTTTTTAGTTCTTTCGAATTATTTTGATTTCTTTGCCGTTTTCAAAACTGACGAATAAATCAAACCCCTTCCATGCTGGCTTTTAAACAAATCAAAAAACCGCACTGTCGCAAAATCAAGATTTGATTGTTGTTTCGGTGCGGTTTTTTTGATTTTTATGGCTTTTTTCAGCGTTATTACTTAACAATAGTTTTTACATCTGTTTTCTCTAGTTTTTCCCATGCTTCCGCTACTGTTTTTGCCGTTAATGTAATATGTCCCATTTTGCGACCTTCCTTAACCTCGCTTTTGCCGTATATATGGACATTAACGTCGTTTACCGTATACGCTTCTTCTATCCCTGTATATCCCGCTTTGCCGTCTTGACCAAAGCCGCCGATAATGTTTTTCATTATTGACGCGCCGACTACCATATCGACACTACCTAAACCTAAACCCGTAATGGCTCTTATATGATTTTCAAATTGACTTGTCCTAACAGCCTCAATTGTGTAATGACCCGTGTTATGCACTCTAGGCGCGACCTCATTAACCGAGACCTCTCCGCGCTTTTCATTAACAAATAATTCGGCGCAAAATGTTCCCACTCCGCAAAAACATTCCATCACTTGCTTTGCAATTTCTATTATTTTGTCTACGGTTTTTTTGCTTAAATTAGCGGGAACAACCGTTGTATCCAGTATGCTGTTTTTGTGGACATTTTCGGCTATTGGATAAATTACGCATTGGCCGTCTTGTCCTCTCGTAGCGATGACGCTTACTTCTTTTTCAAAGTCGACTAATTCCTCAATCATCAAACGCTCGGCGGTATTTTGCTTTGCGCCTTTACCGATAAGCAGTTGATAACCTTTTTTAATATCCTCCCTGTCTCTCACCATATAATTACCCTTACCGTCGTAACCGTCTCTGCGGCTCTTTAAGAAAAACGGTTTTTTAGTGCGGTCATAATAGGCATATAAGTCGTCAATACTCCCCGCGCGCTCAAATTTGGGTACAGCAATTCCCGCTTTTGCCAAAGCTTCCTTTTGCCATAACTTGTCCTGTATTATCTTGAGGCTGTTAACCGACGGATATACTGTATGCCCCAATTTAACAAGTTCCTCAAGATGCGCCACATTGATATGCTCAAATTCATACGTAATAACATCACTCATCTTAGCAAGCTCTAAATATCCGTCTCTATCGTCAAAACTCTTGACAATATGTTCATCGCTTATAGCGTGACACGGGCAATCCAAAGACGGGTCAAGCACGGCAATTCTAAAGCCTAACCGCTTGGCATCAAGAATCATCATCTTGCCGAGCTGTCCCCCGCCGACTATTCCTATTGTCTTAATGCTGTTAATCATTTGCTTGTTTCCCCCCGATGCAAGCATTAATTATATCATTTTTAAAGCTATATGTAAATTAAAAAATATACCTATTATATTTTTTAACGGCTTTCCATGATTGCGAGGAGCATCAGCGACGCGGCAATCCTATGGGAAAGTGTTTCTGATCATAGGATTGCCGCGTCGCTGATGCTCCTCGCAATGACAATGATCGACGGGATTTTATAAAGTCTTATCTTGCTTAATATTCAATCGCCACTAATTCGTCAAGGGAAATTTCAAAGTATTTTGCTATTGCAACTAATGTCCCCAAATCCGGTTCTGAAACCCCGCACTCTAAAAAGGATAATTTTCTTTGAGTTATATTTAGCTTCTTTGCCACTTGCGCTTGAGATTGTTCTGATTCAAGCCTTAGCTTTTTTAAATTAGAGGCGAAAAATATTTCCACCTTAAAATTATAGACAAAAACTATCTAAATTGCTTGACTTAGTTAAATTTTAACTGTTATAATGTATTTATGTTTATCACTACGCTACTAATACTCGGGTCTGTTTGGGTTCTAATGACTCATGATGTTTTTTGGAAGCAAAAAACAAAAACCAAACGTTCTGTAATAATCGTTTGGCTTTTGTTGACTTTATTAGTTGTTTGCTTGCTTATTTTTACTATTTACGAACAGTTTTA
>Ga0123355_10010915_pt1 | contig 13978 bp, 10 predicted proteins | sample TergutEmb28metaG_3_FD_89872 | JGI IMG/M metagenome (GOLD analysis project Ga0123355, IMG submission 89872) | Embiratermes neotenicus P1 segment gut microbial communities from Petit-Saut dam, French Guiana - Emb289 P1 | ecosystem: Host-associated > Arthropoda: Insects > Digestive system > Gut ... | reverse complement strand
CAAATGCAGCAATCTTAGGATTAGCAATACCTTTTAACAGTGATTTCACTTTATCTACTACGTACGCTGGCATTGAGTCATTTGTCTCACGTGATAATTTGATAATTTTTGCCAGATCAGGTGATTTAGAAACGATGAAATGGGGATCAACAGCTAAACAGTGACCACCAACTCCTGGTCCAGATTGGTGTAAATTTACACGCGGGTGTTTATTGGCCATCTGAATAACATCAATCACATTGATTTCTAGATCATTACATACCTTTGTAAGCTCATTCACTAAAGCAATATTTACATCACGAAATGTGTTCTCCATTAATTTAGCCATTTCTGCAGTCTTTGCTGTTGTTTGAATGATTTCACCTTGGACAAAAAGCCGATAGACTTCCGCTGCTGCTTCTGAACATGCAGGTGTTATGCCCCCAATAATTCGGTTATTGTGGATTAATTCGTGCAGAATTCTACCTGGAAGTACACGTTCTGGACAGTGAGATAGGAAGATGTCTTCTCCGATTGCAAATCCTGCTTTTTCAATGAGAGGTCGCACATGATCATCCATCGTCCGTGGTGCAATTGTTGATTCGACAATTATAACATTTCCTCTTTTGAGAAAAGGTAAAATTGCCTCTGTTGCACTTAAAACATATGTTAAATCACAAGAGCGATATTCATCGTCTAAACTCGGCGTTGGTACAGTAATAATAAAAACATCCGCTGCTTCTGGTGTTAGGCGGGCTTTGAATTTACCATTTTTAACAACATTTTTAATAATTTTTTCTAATCCGTACTCTTCAATGTGAATTTCACCATGATTGAGCTTGTCCACTACTTCGGGAAAAATGTCAACTCCAATTACATCTGCCTTATGTTTTGCAAATATTGCTGATGTTGGTAAGCCAATATACCCTAATCCGATTACACATACTTTCATTACAAATCCCCTTCCTCCTATTCTTAAAATAATATTCTTATTGATTATACTACAAATAAGGTCATATGCTGAATAATACGTTTCTATTGTCCGGTCCCAATCTTGTGGATATTCTTTTGTGGCAACGTTTTCCCATCATCAGCTTTATTATCAAAGTGACGCCATTCTATACTGCGTGTATATGGTGTGTCAACATCTGTGAAATTGATTACCGCATTTCCGTGGTGGTTGTTGGAGGTGAATGTTTCAGTTTCGAAACGAACTAAACGATATTCAAGTTCTCCGTATCTGTAGTTGAAGAATACGTCGATCATCCCTGTATAACTATTTTGGGGAATTCTTGGAGATAGGTTTCTTTGACGTCTAGGAGAACCTTGCAACTTGTAGAAAAATCAGCTATAATTGAGGTATTAAACTAAGAAAACGCCAGACAAAAACATTTTTGCAACCGTTTTAAAAAGAAGGAGATTTTTCTTTTATTTCGTATTTATAATACGAAGCGCATAATTTATGAATTAGAACGACGTGATGTAGAAGGAGCAGTAGTTGTAGCTGATGCATTACGCTGTAAGCCTAAATCAGCTCAAGCCGTCATTGATGCTGGCGCAGATTATCTATTAGTGGTTAAAGATAACCAAGAATCATTAAAAGAGGAGATTGAATTGTATATTCAAAATGAAGAAGTCGAGACATATCAAACAATTGAAAAGAATGGGGGTCGAATTGAGACAAGAACAGCCTACGTGAGTAATGACATAGAGTGGTTATATCAGAAAGATAAATGGGTTGATCTTTCGTGCATCGGTGCGATTCATCGACAATTTGAAAAAGACGGCAATACTAGTAGCGAGTGGCATTACTATATTTCAAGTGCTGACTTAGCCGCTGAAGATCTATTGCGTCATGCAAGATTGGAGTGAGCAGTAGAATCAATGCACTGGCTTTTAGATGTACATTATAGGGAGGATCAGACAGGTATTTTTGACATGAATGTTCAAAAAGTAATGAATACAGCACGTAAAGCTGCTTTGAACATGGTTCGTATGTTCAAAAAAAGCAAACTGTCCTGATCGGATTCCTTTGTCCGGTATTATGGGAAATAACCTCTTTGACTTAGATGCTTTTACTCAGTTTTTAAACTTCTTCTCAGATTCAAATGTTCTTTTATCATGACAATGTAAGTGTTTTAGTGAATTAGAATGACGTGTGACCCCTTACGTGGACGTATTACCATGAATTATCATCTTGAACCGTTAAACAAAATAGAAGGACGTAACTACATTCAGGGTCGTTTAAATGCTGCCAAGGCAACACAATCAGTCTTTGAAGAGTCTGCTTTTGAAGCTATTCTTAATGCAGCCGGGGCATTCTTAGAATTATCAATAAGATTTGTAATGCTTGTTTGCTAATTGCTGATTCAAAGAAAGCTCCTACAGTCACAGATGATATTGTAATGAGCGCTGTCAACGAAGTCGAATTTTAGGATGAGAGGGCAATAATATGAAAGAACTAGTTTGTAAATTTGGAAAAGAGTCTTGGACTGTTGTAGTTCAACCATTAAAAACTGACGTAAGAGAAGATTTTTATGAGTTAATTGTTTCTGGAGATGGCTCACAGTTTCATCTTATAATTGGTACTTACGCTCAGGGTAAATTCTTATGTATTCCTAAGCTTAGCACTCAGTTTGTAATCGGTTCAATATTAGCAAATTCTTACCCGAGCGGGATGTTGAAACGATTATTTGTGTTCTAACTACTTTTATTCCTTTTATACAGGATTATGAGGCTCGCAAGTATCATGATAACTTTCGCAAATCTGAAGCTAGTTTTCCTAATTGATAGGAAAACTAGTTTTTCTTTTTTTATCAATTAATTTGAACTTTTAATTTCTTTTTAAAGGTTCACGCTTCAAATAATGTGACTTATTTCTTCACTTTCGATGACCAATTTGACTTTTATAGGGCTAATGCGCTTCATTTATTTTGACGATTGGAGCTTCAAACAATTTGCTGATCAACAGGCGAGTCTCTTACCGCTGAAATTCAGCCAAACTCAGGGGTTGAGATTTTCTCATTTTTTTATAAAACTTTTGACAGTACCGCTGTTTCTGCAAACTTATTGCCTCTCGGTGCATTTTTGCCTTGCACTTTTTCTCTCCATTATATCAGAAAAACACTCACTGGTGTTACAATGTTTCGATCTTTCTGAGCAGCCCCGATTTATGTTTGAATTTAATTTTTTATTGTAAGACGAAATTGACTGCTGAACAATAGCAAAACAGGGAAGCAGTAATTCATCAGATACACAAATGGCAGCTGAACTGTTACGTTAAGCGGATATAATGATAAATCAGATCTATACAGTTCTGGCTTTCATCCAGTATTACGCAATCCAGCAGTAATTCCAATAATCGTTAATAACGTTTGACTCAATAGTTCTTTTCGTAACTTTTTATCAAACTCATTAACTTCATGTAATTCTTTTAATAAATCAACTTGTAAATAATGAAGGGGATCTACAGATGGATTACGATAAAGAATGGATTCTTTAATGCGCGGGTAATGCTCAAGCAGTTCAGAAGTCTGAGAAATCTTCAGTACCATCTCTTTTGTTTTTGCAAACTCTTCTTGAATGATGCCAAAGATTCGCTTTGCAGCATCTTGATTAGTTGCAAGTGGAATATATGCTTTCGCAGCTTTCATATCAGCTTTCATTAATGCCATATGCAGATTATCAATAATCGTTGTAAAAAATGGCCATTCCTTATATAAAGCACACATCATTTCAAGATTTCGTGAATCTTTCTCAGCAAAAGCATGTAACCCTGTCCCAGCTGCATACCATCCCGGTAAAAGTTGGCGATTCTGCATCCAACTAAAGACCCAAGGAATCGCACGTAGACCTTCAAAGCACAGCTTATTCTGTCGTCTCATCGGACGTGACCCAATATTTAAAGCACCTATCTCAGCAAGCGGTGATACTTCGCTATAATAGTCGAAAAAATCTTCATACTCAAATACAAGCTCGCGATACTTTTTAAATGACGCTTTCGAAATTTCATTTAAAGTATCAAGCCAGTATTGTTCCTGATAAACTGGATTATCATCAGCAGAGATTTTTAATGATGCTGTAACAGTTTGTAGAAGAGTAGACGTTGCCTGTTCAAGGCTTCTAGTTGCTATATCCGTTAGCAAATAGCGAGATGCCAATACTTCACCTTGTTCGGTAATCTTAATTCCGCTCATCACAGTATGAATAGGTTGTGATAAAATGCATCGGTTTAAAGGAGCACCACCACGACCTAAAGACCCACCCCGCCCATGGAAGAATTTAATATGGATACCATACTCACTCGCTAAAGCACCTATCTCAATTTGCGCTTGATACAACTTCCAATTCGCAGTTAACAGACCACCATCTTTGCTACTATCTGAATAACCAAGCATAACCTCTTGCTTATCACCAAGAAGCTCAAGGTGATGTCTATACATGGGCATTTCAAACAATTTACGCATGATGAACTGTCCTACGGTTAAATCATCAATAGTTTCCAGTAAAGGTGAGATGCCCAACGTACTCGTTATGTGTCCATCTGGATGTAAATAGTAAAGTCCAACTTCTTTTGCAAGGAGGAGAACCTCAAGTATGTCACTGGCTGCTTGAGTCATACTGATAAGGTAAATAGGGATGGCAATTGAGCCAAATTCATCGTGGGCACGCTTGATTGTTTTGAAAGTTGCGATGACCTCGCGTGTTGTCTCAGAGTAACTTTCATGTACAAGAAACATAGGTCTTGGATCTGTAAGAGCGTTGTAGAGGGTGGCGATTTTTGCTGCTTCTGATAAATTCAAGTAATCTTTACAGATATTTATTTTTGCAAGAATTTCTGTAATAGCAACTTCGTGCTCTTTGCTATCATTACGAATTTCTAGTGATGTTAGATGAAACCCGAATAAATTGATTTGGCGAATAAAGCGGTTGATACGAAACAACTCACCATAAGTTGGTAAGTGCTCCTTTAAGCTTTCACGAATAATTTTAACTTTTTTTAATAGCTCGTCCGGTGATTGATAGCCATTTTTGGATCTATCGGTTTCTATTAAGCGATATCGCATAAGCGTGAGGGCGCGACGATACATTTCTGTTTCGATAGGCCACCTTTTATGCCTGTCTAAATATTTTTCTTCTTCTCCCTCAACAAGCTGCATCAAATCTGAGCTAACCTTGATTCGTGTTGTACAATGAGCATAACGCTCAATTAAATAATCAATCACTTCCAAGTATTTTTTAAGTATCAAATTTCGATGAAATTCGAGAGTTTTCCACGTTACACCATGGGAAACATTTGGATTCCCATCACGATCACCACCAATCCAAGATCCGAAACGAAGAAAATCAGGAATTTCCCACTCTTCTTCTGGGAAATATTTTTTAAGACTTAATTCCAGCTCATAATGGATATCTGGAAGAACTTCAAAAAGAGTTTGATCAAAATAATACAAACCACTTTTAACCTCATCCGAGACGGTTGGCTTTTTACTATGTAGCTCATTTGTTTGCCACAGAACAACAATCTCATTGAAGATGTTTTCTTTAATAAAGCCCTTTTCTTTTTCTGTTAAAATCGAATTGTCCAGTTCTTTTAAAAGTATACCAAGTCGCTTTTGGATTTCTAAAACTTGCATTTTTGCTGCTTCAGTAGGATGGGCTGTCATAATGAGTTCAAGAGAAAGATAAGGTAATGCCAGTTTAATGTCAGTAACTGTATGCCCAGATTCTTTCAAATTTAAAATAGTATTCTCTATCGAAAATGGTTGAGCTGTTTTGGCATCCTCTAATTGATACTGACGGTTTCTCCTAATGCGGTGGTTTTGTTCAGCAACATTTACTAAATGAAAATACGTTGCAAATGCACGAATTACATCTTGACGAGTCTTCCCAGACAGTCCTGCAATTTCAATCCTAAGTTTGCAGTAAGCTTCAGTATTCTCTTCAAAGCGTGCAATTTTTGAAAGTTTTCTAATTGTCCTGACAGTCTTGATAAGATTTCTTCCGCCATGCGCAAGTAAAATTTCACTTAGCATATCACTTAAGAATTTAATATCTTTTCTTAATAACTCAGCTTTTAACTTTTGCTGACCCATACATTTTGCACTTCCTTATTTGCTAACAATATAGCCTTAAACATACTGAAATAGGTTACATTATTGGCGACTAATTGATTTTGGATTGAAGCTTAAATGCATATTCATGTAGTCGTTTAGCATCATCAAACTTAATTGATATCTCGTCAAAATCCTCTCCCGATACCGATAACTGTACGACAATGTTACTCTGTCCTTCTCTTTCTGCACTGCTAACAAATGTGCCAATAAAATTACGATCAGCCTTAAAGCGTCCTGTTTTCCCACCCAAACTCGCTTGATAATGTCTTTCTGGATTTTCACTTTTGACTAAGATCAACTCGTTAGTCTGTCTAAACGTATACGAATTAGCAGAAGAAAAACATTTGTGTTCTCTTGTTTTAATTATTTTTCTAAAAGTAGGATTTTCCATTGCTTGGCGCATTAGTAAGCACAGATCATATGCTGTACTCAAATGTCCATCCTCATTTATACCATGGGGATTTTTAAAAATTGAGTTTTTCATGCCTAAAGATTCCGCTCTCTTATTCATTAATTTAACAAAATCATGTGTTTTACCAGCAATATTAATAGCAATATTAACAGCAATATCATTTGCATTATGTATCATTAGAGCGTATAAGGCATCTAAAACCTTAAATTTCTCGTTAATTGTAATTCTTTTTAATCTACTGCCAAAATGCACAAGTTCTACAATAGTTAGAGTATCATGTATATCCATACGTTCTAAAGCAATTAAGCAGGTAAGTATTTTCGTAATAGCAGCAGGAGGACATTTAACGTGCATGTTTTTATCAAATATTATATTTCCTGTCAGATCCATTATGGCAACATTTTCCGCACGTACTAGAGGAATTTTTTGTGCCTTATTTTTATAACTTAAGCTAAGCAAAACATTTGTTACATGATTGAATCTCAAAATCTTAGCAGCTTTTAATAATACAACATCATCCTGCTTTATTAAATCAGGCAAATCAAAATGAAGTTTGTAACGATCTTTATAACATTTTACATCCATACCCGCGTTGGTGAATATATACTCCATTTCTTCTGTATACTTGCCAATATAGATTGTAAGGTCAATATCTTTGTCAATTGTATATTCTGCGATTTTTTTATGATACAGCATATCTTGCTCTCCTAGATCCGCCATGTCGCCAAAAATTAAAACTTTACGTTTTCCATGTATAGTTTGTAAGGTATCTATTGCAGCTTCCATACTTGCTGGACTTGAGTTTGCTACGTCTTCTATAATATCTATAAACGGTGTTCGATGAATTTGACTTCTAAGTCCCTCAGGTTGGAAGTTGGCAATGCCATTTTTTATTTGCGAAGAACTTAATCCTAAGTCTAAAGCTATCTTTGCACAAGTTAGTGCTGTTTGAATAAATTGCCGTCCGATAATTGGAATAACCACAGGTACTGTGGTATCGTTTATAATCAGATCACAACTTGTACCTTCCAATCCTTTTAGTTCTATATTAGTCGCATAAATTTTATTGTCATTAATATAAACTACATTTTCCCTCGTTAGTTCAATCAATTTACAATTTTCGCATGAAGCATTTATATAGACTGCGTTTGGGTTGTTAGAGAAGTAGTTTGCAAATTTTGTCATAGTATTTATGATTTTTTCTACACTATTGCCGGGTTCTGCTAAGTGTGTTTCAGAAATTCTAGTTATTGCACCTGTGTTTGGCATTAACGAGTTTAGTGAAAGTTCTAATTCACTAGCTCTCACCATATTTTCTACTACTTCAAATATTCCGATTTCAACTGTGTCTGAAAGCATTTCATACATTGCCCTAACTCTGTGAGATATGATGTTTTCACTGAAATAGGAGTTTGAAATAACAAATTGCTCTCTAAGGATAGAGCATAGCATGTTAACTGTAGTCGTTTTCCCGACGCTTCCAGTTACTGCAATGACAGTTTTATTTGAAACCATTTCACGAAGGTTTTGTGTGAATTTAACGAGTGCTTTTTGAAGTTTATCATCATTAATTAAAATGTAAGGTTCTGTTATGTCGTGAAATTTTCCATTTTGCACGCTACAAAAGAATCCATCTTCTTTGGCACGTTGGTAGTAGGGTTGTTTGACAGCATCATTAGGAAAGTAGAGTCTGTTTTTTTTATGATCTGTGCTATCATTGTTGTTGGATTTAATGCTTTTGGATTCACCTAGTAGTGAGGCTACCTCGTCTACTTTTGTGGTTAGTAGAGAATGGTCTCCAACAAATTCACCTCCTAATATTTCAGTTATTTCTCCTAGTGTCAAAAAACTCATAATACACCTCATTTATTAATAGTCATTATTTTCATCTAGCTTTATCCCTATCAACCATATTATTAAAGACTCTTATTAAGAGAACGCCATGAGTAATTGTTGATCCGCAGAGCTTCCACTTTGTTTAGCTATTAACTATTGTTGTCCACTTTTGGGTGCCTCCTGCGCTTTGATTCATTTCGACAATTTATTGTACAGTTTATTAAATCAATTCTCACTTTACTCTGACAAAGTGCCCTTTCGATTCTCTAAACAATTTTATACCTTCATCAATAATGTATCCATCCTTGATTACGATCGCTTCATTTAACGAGTTTGAATATCTGTTTTCTATTATTTGATCTATATATGGCGAAAAAACAGAACTCAGTATTTTAGTCACTGTATGACCAAACATGGCTGGAGTGTTATCAACAGCATAATGAATTATGCCATCAACTTCGTATACAGGATCATCAATAGATGTTGGTCCAGATGTTTCAATCTCAAGGAATAGGTTACAGCTAACATCGATAATTAGTGTTCCTGGCTTGAATTTTTTTAGGTCTTCTTTATAGATCAGTCTATCTGTTCGTGTTGTATCCCACATAACACAGTCAACAATTACGTCATAGTCAAACATCTTTTTAAGAAACAGTGCTTCAAATTTTCGTGGGTATACATCGACATCAGCTCCTAATCCGTGGAGAACTCTAAGTGCGCCCTTTGCTGTTTGCCCGTTGCCAATAATACCAACTTTTGCATCGTATGGCATTTTTTTACTATATCTGAAAGCATGTAGTATTGCTGCTTCACCTGCTACCTCTCTATTTCGAAAGAATATATAGCGCCCATCTTCATAGATTTCTTCCCATGCTAAGACTGTGTGATTTCCGTTCATCACAGCACTAGTAAAATCTATTTGTTGAGTGGCATGTGCCCAACCTATCAAAATCCTTCCATCATCTATTTTATCTAGATAGTTGGCGTCGTCAAGCTTTACATCTACAAGAATATCACATTTTAACACTTCTTCGCGACTAACTACTTGTGCACCTGCGTTTATGTATTCAGAGTCGTCGTGTCCTAAGGAGGTTGCATAACCCGATTCAAACACTAGCATGTTTGTGTTCTTTACTTTATCTAGATCTTGTGGTAGGAGTGCTCTACGCTCCTCTCCATTTTTTTGACTAATAATAAATCCCATTTTTTGTTTATTGTTTTCCATTTTTACACCGTCCTTGAAATATAATAATATCTGCATCTTGTAGTGAAAGAGTCTGCACCAGATTAGTTTCGCTACTTTTTCTCATTATGGCAGTTAACACCAAAACACAGCTATAAAATTCGAATTTTTCGGCGGTTTAAGGCGCTTCTCACCATTTACTATGTTACTAGACCTCTCCCATTACTCCTAATTTAATTCAAAATTGATGGTGCCACAAATCAAAGACATACGAAGGTGATGTCTTTTGCTGCGATACCTGTATCTGCTAGACATACAACGAAAAACTTTAATTACAGCATTGGTATTTTCGATAAAGATTCTCTCACTTGACAGTTCACGGTTAAAAGCTTTTTTCCTCATCAGTTAGTGGCTTCTTTTTAGACTTTTTGATTGGTATTAAGCTATTAGCGTGGAGTTTGAGAATTCCTTGATAGCCACTGTCTGCCTTGATTTTAATTCCAGTCACGACCTGAGAACCAATGGTATTCTTGTGTTACTACTACGAAACCCACTAGGTGATTAGTGAGTCATATAATGATGATTTTCATAAAAAACCAATATTGAACTAAGGCTTAGATAAAACTAACTTTTCAAGCCCCCAGAAAATCATTTAAGGATAAATATAAGAATAAATATATGTAAAAAGGCTAAAATAACAATTGTAAAATTTGTTGGTTATGTTACTTTGACCGCTTTTACTTGATAGCCGAGACTTTTAAGTTTCTCTCGCTTTCTTCTCGGTGTTAAATTGGTTATAGTAATCAACGCCCAAATTTACAAAATCTTTGCCATATTTGAGCATATGGTAAATCCTGAATTCCCGCCAAAATTTTTTACCCTACTTTTTTACCCTACAGAATGGTTTTATACTTCTTCGAATTTCACGCTGCTGCTGATATGAAAATATAGAAAATTCACAGTCAAAGAGAGCCATTTTCGACATTTTTACGCTTAATACAGCTGGCATGTCGTGAAAATATAGAAAATTTACGTCTAAGACTAATTGCTTCGACAATTTCGTAGTTTATACTGCAATTTTAAGGTTTCGTACAGATGTTGTAGGTTAAAGCAATTTTAACCTACAAGAAGAGAAATGCCAAGGGAGTTGAGAGTTGCTTCACTGCATAATACCAGTGCTTTTAGGCACTTCCTAATTCCAGAGGTGACGTAGGTTAAAACTTTTAGCGGGAATTCAGGGTAAATGGCAATGAGTATAGAGTGAGCTACTGCAAGGTTCGCTCTTTCTTTGCCTCTTCTACAGCTATTCGCTGCTTTTGGGCATGAAAAAAAATGGATTTATTTCTAGAAACACTCATTGCTGATTGAACTAAAGTTAATTTTAAAGTTTTATTTCCTTTAAAGCTTTTTCCACTTTTTCGCTACGCTTTCATTATTACCAAGTGATACACCTGCCCATGCCGCAAGATGTCCAGTAGTCTAAAAACGACTCATATCTACTCTTGTTTCAGCGAGTATAATCTCTGCACTCTTCTTTCCAATACCTGGAATTTGAGTCAGTAATATGATTTCCTCTTGATAATCAGTCATCTGATCTTCAATGATTTCATCCATTTTTTTTATACGTATCGCTAGCCCATTCAAATGTTCAATGATTTCTTTTATCATTAGTTTTTGAAATGGTGTTATAATCCCACCCATTGCTTCTACAGCTTCGGCTACACCTGCCGATATTCGGGTGATAATTAACTCTTCTGCTTTCGCTTCATCTAATAATTCCTCATTATTTAGGACATAATCTAACAACTGTAATGCAGTTACACCATCAATATCTGAAACAATTGTACTCAACTAATATTTGCACCCTCTAAATAGCCTTGTGTAGTCGATTAAGACCTTTTGCACGTTCCTGTGTTAGTGATCGACGATAACGACACGCTGTTCGTAATTCTCTTTGGTCTCGTGTTGGTATATAACTCGCCCTTAACATACCATTTTGAAGTAACTCACATATCCATTATGCATCCAGTATATCCGTCTTTCTACAGGGCGATTTTTTACCTCTGCTGCATTGACTACCATATATTCCAGACACTCTGTCTCAAATATATTTACAAGTGGCTTCCAATATACACTCGTTGATTCCATCGCTATCATTTCACACTCATTTGCTTCTAACCAACTTGCTATCCTTCAGATTTCTTTACTTGTTGACCCAAATTCTTTTATCCCCTCCTTTCTTCACTCACGTAAGCAAGCTACTATCTTTTTTTTGTGTACATCAATTCCACAACATTTTTTATATACGACATCCATTTTTGCCGCTCCCTACAATATTTTAGATACAGTACTATCGCCAAGTCAGTTATTCTACTACACGTCCTCTATGTGACAAATTGTGGTGCAAAGAGACGATAACTGGACAGTCTATTCACGACCACAAAGAATGGACTATAGGCTAAACAGGATACGCAAGAGGGACTTAATCCTTTTTTTAATTAATTATCTAACTATGATTTATCCACAATTTGAAAAACAGGCTCAACATAAACAAAAGGCAATTCATTTTCTTTAGCATATATCTCGGCATAAGAATTTCTCTCTATAATTAGTGTAAGATTAGGACATTTTTCAAATGCTTGTTCACCTATTCTTCTTACTGATTTAGGGATGATTATTTGGCGCAAATTTCTACAGTTAATAAAAGATTTATCGCCAATATCTATCACATATTCACCCAATGTAACTTCTTCTAAAGATGAACATGAATTAAAAGAGCTGCGGGATATTTTCAAAAGATTTTTTGACAAATTTATTTTCTCTAGATTACTACATTTTGAAAAACTTGCAAACCCAATGTGAAGGATAGAGTCTGGAAAGGTCACCTCAATTAAATTTCTTTGACTGTGGAAAGCTTTATCTTCAATTATTGTTACAGGTTTTCGCGCTATCGAATTAGGAATAGTGATATGACTTAATTCATTATTAAGCACTTTTTTGAGAGAAGCATGTCTTGGAAAGGTCAAAAATAGTAGACCATTCTCAGCAATTTCAACTTTTAAACCATGATACCCAGTCATGTGTCTACTAAAATTAGTTCCAAAAATATCATCAATTAAAAAACTTAGATAATCTCTTCTAGAACCCTTAAAATAAATTAAATCCCCAGAGCTTATTTTATTTAATATTGTTTTTTTGCACTCAAAATAATCTTCTGCGTATAAAACTTCTATATCACTACACTCTTTTAATGTATTGGCTATAATTTTTGCAGACTTGTTCTCACCACCCCAACAGATAGCTGTATCTAAGTTGTACTTAGATAGTTGTCTTCCAATTTCAGCATGAATATCACTAGCTTGCTTTCCGAGGTCTTGAACAGCTCCTAATACTGCTATTTTTTTGCAACACTCACCTACGACTATTCTTTCAAATGCATCAAAACCAGATTGAAAAGATTCGGGTGTTACACTTGTACAATCTAGATACAAATTATAACCTCCTATTTCAATAAAATTTTGGCGCATACCACTTGTTTTAAAAGCTGATAACCCTGATTTTATTTTGCCATCCGATATTCCGAGTTGCTTAGCTACAGCAAAAGCTGCAAGCGCATTATATATATTGTGCTCACCAATGCAGTCGAGGTGAATATCAACAATTTTTTTAACTTGATTTACATCGAAAACAACAGAAAAAATTATTTTGTTATTTTTGTATTTTATATTAGTTGCTTGATAGTCGGATCCCTTATTTATTCCGAAAGTGATAGTTTTAGTTTTTACTTTAACATCTTGTTGCAATTCATCATCAGAGTTTACTAATAATATTCCATCAGGTGACATTCCATCTGTTATTCCAAAGCAACTTGCTGCAATATCTTCTTTTGTCCCATGATCCCCTAAATGTCCCGACCCTACGTTAGTAATTACAGAAATATTTGGTTTAACCATTTTCGAAATCCTACTCGCTAATCCAAAAGGGGGAGCCTCAGCAATTTCTTGAATATAGAATTTATGAGAATTATCTAAGCGCTGTATTACATATCCAGTATTTTTAGTATTATTTACAACAGTGCCATTCAAGGTTAGACCTTCTTCTTTTAAAATGTTATATATCATTCGTGAAGTAGTGGTCTTCCCAACAGTTCCTGTCACACCAACTGTAATCGGTTTAAAATTTTCTCTATATTTACCACAAATATCAATAAATGCTTGGTATACATTTTCAACAATAATGCAAGGATATCCTTCAATCTCTTCTGTTGAAATAAATTGCGTTGCTCCTTTTTCCGCAGCAAGGTGAGCTAGGTCTTTTGTTGAAAGGTTAGACCCCACATCTAAATCATGTAGAAGTGCTGTACCATTTTTGGTTGCATCTTTTGCAAATCTTACCCCCCCCCCCTTCTTTATTTTTTTTTATTTTTTCCAATTATTCTTCTTTCTGATTTTT
>Ga0123355_10010913_pt1 | contig 13979 bp, 8 predicted proteins | sample TergutEmb28metaG_3_FD_89872 | JGI IMG/M metagenome (GOLD analysis project Ga0123355, IMG submission 89872) | Embiratermes neotenicus P1 segment gut microbial communities from Petit-Saut dam, French Guiana - Emb289 P1 | ecosystem: Host-associated > Arthropoda: Insects > Digestive system > Gut ... | reverse complement strand
TACTACTACTACTACTACTACTACTACTACTACTACTACTGAGTCTATGAGGGGAGTATAAAGACATTTAACTGAATAGGATTTTAAGGTGTATTGATGCTGAGATGCGCTATATTCAGCATACATGGAATTCATTTGATAATGGCCGAAACATGTAGTCACAGTTCATTTCATAAACATAACTTGATATTGTACCTATAATAGGCGTAAAATCTAAATTTGGATTTATTCATTTTGAAAAAGAATATGTTCGTGCTCTAAGCATACCACTCAAATGTGCTAAATTAGTTACCCTACAGGTTTGTTTTTCTTGCCTTTTTGTGGTACAAATGTTGCCACCGATTTTTCTATATCCAAGAAATGTGCAGTTTCTCTTTAGTTTGCAATCTGTACCAATCCAATCAATCGTTCATGCATCAAATTCTAAGCGACTGGACTTTTTTAAATATATATATATATATATATATATATATATATATATATATGTTTCGTTTCAGTGACGGTCCTGTCATTTCGGGGCCCCCAGCAGCTGCGCTGGTTGCCATAGACTAATATCGCCTTTGGTCGTTGTTACAAACTGTTTCGTCCACACGTCGAACAACAACCCTGACAGTCTGTCAACTGTGAAGCCACGTCATGAGCGACTGTAGATTGTATATAGCCTCTTTCCTAATCTCCTAGTACCCCTAACAATTTGCTGTTTCGTTTGCTAGTACGTGTCTGTTGAAACAAGACGCAACTCTCCATTACTACCGAACTGGTGGGCTTGAGCCCTAACGCTACGGTTTGTTCGAATGTTGGGGGGGGGACACCGCCTATTCTTAATGAGATTTTATTTAGATTTAATCAGTTTCTTGAAGCAACTTTCTGGGTAGTACATAAAACTGGGCTAAGGTCGTTTTCTTCCATGTCTTTCCAATATTTTCCGACCGTCATAACAATTAACGCTATCGGCCTATAAAATGAGCAGTTGGCATCACAACAATGCCAATAAATAAATAAGACGCAAAGACAAATGAATATGTACACGAAAGAAAGAAAGAGAGAATAAATAAATATCAATAAATAGACAAACGAATAATAGAAAAATTACAAAGACAAAACAATGTACATATAACAGAAAAATATATGGATAAAAGAATATAAAAATGAAAAGACAAATGGACAAATGTATAGGCGGATGAATAAACAGATAAATAAATAAATAAAACAAACAATCTCCATTAACTGAAAAACCGAAGTGTAGCTGTGCAGGAGTTAGTACAGGAATTTTCACACTTCATGTTCCACAGTTACGATCAAATATAAAGTGGTTCTACTCTTTTTGCAAATGTATTAAATAGGAGAAATTGATAAGACACTCGAATAGTTTTGTTGTCATTATTGTGGACGTACAGTAAATAATGAATGACGAAATGAAATGTAAAGTTGCACAGTACCTGTTTCTGAGCACCACGCAATCAAAGCACCTAACAGAACAGTAGATATAAATACACGCCTTTTTTGCTTGGACACTCGATGGATGCGGTCGATAGGAACAAACCTCAGTACCCACCGGCCAGAAGTCTGACTAGTGCCGGCCTTGGTCTAGATGCGAGTGGCAAGCGAATTTTTCTTCTTCTGCTGATCTTCCAAAAACCGATGGCTCATCCTAGATGCAGGTACAGAGCTAACCCGGCATGTACGAAGTAAATAATAATTGTAATTGTAACAAGAATGTTACCGGTAACAGTGACAAAACAGCAACAGTAACAACAGGGTGAACCTGACGGCTACTGAGTGACCAGTGGACGGGAAGAAACGTCGGGAACTTTTCTATTCGTTACTTAGTCCGGAAAGGATAAACGACCGCACATTCATCTTTCACAAGAATGACACAAAACATTTCTTTGCTCTTCACAGCACAGATTAACCTCACTTCCTCTGTATTGCTCCTTGGCTTCGTATTTGGACACAGCGACTTCTTTACTTCACTCATATTAATTAGGCCAGGGATTCACAAATGCCGGGGGCCAGGTCGCCGTGGAGTCTAAATTTTGTACTCTGGCGCCTAATATTAGTGGGGCGTCAGTATGGAACTTGCTTCTTGTCTCTCTTCTGGAGCCTAGAATTTTGGAAAATTTTCGCACCACTGAATTCAGTCCTATAGTTATAAAGTTAAAACCATTCCTGTGCTTGATTAAGGAGCGCTGTATGATGAAGTACGTGGGCGTGGAGGTACAGTTCCACGCATTCATAACAGCGGTATTAGTTGGAGGCGGGTTGTATGTTCAACCCGCTTAGTTCTTGAAGGATGTGCTGGTGGTACACTTTCGGCTGTAGTTTGGTTGGGACTTAGACGAACCCAGGAATCGGGGCCTAAGAATCAAGTCTACTACTACTACTACCACCACCACCACCGTACTGCTGCTGCTGCTACTGCTGCTGGAAAGGAAGAACAGCGACTAGTAGGAGCTATATTTAAAAGAGGTGGCAGTGTAACAATTAGCGCAAGTGCTCAGTATGCGGGTGGTCCTGGAATCGGGACTTGGATTAGGTCTTCCACAGTTCCATTCAGTCCTTCGCACACACAAGGTTACTTTAAATTACAACCATCCTTCCTTTCGACTTCTTACGATAAACATTTCGTGAATTGAAGCCGAGGTTAAATTTGAGATGTATGTGCAAGTTGTGTCGATGTTTTTTTTTTTTTTTTTAGGGTAATGTGTATGGTAATACACGCGGTCTCAGATTATAAAGTAAAGTAAAGTTCACCCTAGAACAGGCCACGAATGCCCAGAGGGGGAGTAGAGGTATAGCTCTACTCTTTCTTTAACCTCGGAGCTATATGGGATGGGTGGTCAACGCCACGCCCCGGCCGCTTTACCCCCGGTACCCATTGTACAGGAGGCTGGTTGGGCCTCAGGGTCGATCTGGACGGGTGCGGAAAATCTCGTCCCTACCGGGATTCGATCCTGGGACCTAGCGAGTCGCTATACCTACTACGCTATCACGGCCCGGTCTCAGATTGTATGTAATTAAAACAGGCTGATTTTCGATGACACCGACATTTTAGCTTTCTCGCAGCACGCCCTGTCTCTAAGCGCCTGTCATTAAACTGACGCTGTTTATTAATTACCTACTGCAAGTGAAACTTAACTCGCAAAAAGAAAATAAAAAGAAATATGTTTTTTATCAATTCTGCAAGCAATTATTGCATACAACTATATTTGCTTGCTGAATTTCATCGAGAATTTTTTGCAAGACTCCGTTTTATGAAAATTAAAACCGTATAGCAAAGTTTGGGACAAAATCTGTGATATTGACTTCTGGTGGTGCAGTAAACCCCGGTCAGGTGCCTCAAGCTCTCTACCGTGCTGTTCGTATCTACTTCACCACTCCCCAAGTGGATCAACTCTTTGATATTTGTCCTCGCACGTGCTTGGAAATGTTAACCACTTTTATTTAGTAGACACATATAAGACATTCTTAGTAACATGACTCGAGTTCCTAAAATGTGAATTTATTATTGTATTATGGGAACTACAATACAGTTTCTGTTAATCTAAACAGGAATCGTGCACATATCGGTGGGGACAGAGCAATGAATGGAATAGCCGGGCTCTATAATGGTTCAGCCAATGGCAGGGGATCGTCTATCTTCCTTGCTTACGCAAACCATAGTAGTGAGGTTCCCTACTGCCAAATGAGCAGCAGAGCCAATCAACAGTTCGCGTTTGACAGGTCCCTTGACGTTGCCATGGTCACGGGGTCACTGACGGCCTTGGTAGTCTGACAGGTGCGTGACAGTTGAAGTCTACAATATGTACGCGAAGGGTAAAGGTTCAGCTGTACCTTCAGATGCTCAAGCACGTGAAAAGTAAGTATGCCTAAGTGATACGGCGTGATAGTAGTGGTTTGTGAAGCAGTGATTTCTACTTATCGATCAACTGTTTGGTGAACCTGAAAGAGAAGTGTTGTAACGCAGTGTGTCGCCTTCGTGGACTTGGTGACTTTTTTTCTGTTAATTTGACCATCGTGTGATGTTTTCATGTGACACCCAAGATGGCGTTTTAGTTACGCAACGTGTGTCAGAAGTGGAATGTATGTTACTTCTAACTGCTTCAACAGCTGAGATGTGTCTGTGTAAATCTAAGTGATATCTCCGAAAATGATAACTGTCTTGCTTGTACGAAACCAACAGTGTTGGCTTGGTATGAATTGTTTACATTGTTTTGTAAACATGGGACATCGCTTGTTACGTGATACCGGTACTCCTACGGTCTACTGTATGTTTACGCAGAATACTCGTCTCTTGCAGGATATTGTAATGTTTGAAAATAAATAATGTTCATATTTTATTAAGTCAACTCATGTTGGAAAATTGATGTTCTTGCAAAAGCTTATTCGTTTGGACATTGACTAGGGTTTCCGTTGTAAATAACTGCAAATGTGTTTTCGTATCGAGTATCAATTGCATTGACTGGTTGGATTATAGCCGGTTTGGAAATCGAAAATTTACACACTATTACAAGAGGTATATACCAGTCGTATATAAACTTACCAAACCTTTTGCGGAATATAATATTTCTTACTGAAGTGCGTTTATTTCTTCAATGTTTCTTCAAAGACTCCTGATATCAGATATTAATCACAGCAAGTCTTGCGAGTAATACAGTAAGATTGTTGTTTGGTTCCATATATTTACGAGCCATAGTGTGTTATTCCGAACAGTCTGAAGCAACTTCTGAACAGGCATAGACTGTTTCAAGTTCTCACACATTGTTGATTGGCCGTCATGCATTTTGTGTAACCAATACGAAACGGAACGCTTTGAAGCAATACTTTAAAAATGGATTTAACTGCGTCAGCAGTTATCTCAAGAGTATATAAAATGATAGATTAGTTGCACATTGGTGAAAGCTTATTATTAAAGCTTCAACTGTGCAGTGTGATGAATTAGAATACATGATGTTTTACAGTAGTAAAGATTTTAAATTGTTATTAACTGAACGTGTGTTTCCTTCTAGGTTAGCGTTATACGTGTACGAATATTTATTACACGTAGGAGCTCAAAAAGCTGCACAAACCTTCCTGTCAGAGGTATGTTGTTACAATTAAATATAGTGTACATAAGCATATGGCTTTGTAACTGTACTTAGCATGAAGTAAAGTTGAAGTACATTATCCAAATCGCAGTGACTGCCGAACCCAGGGCCAGTATGCGCTGTGCTGCTTGAAAGTAACAATTATGTACGTTCGGTCGCCAGCCCTAGTGCATGAAAGCGGTAAAGAATTGGCTGCAGTCCAAAGATTTTCACTTGTTTTTTGTATTTTAGTCCAGTTACCGACGGGACGTGGTGTGGATACGTTTGGGGAGAAAGTATGATTCTCCTAATCAACAGTAGGAAAGACCTGGATGCAAACCACAATGTTCCATTACATTTTTAGATGTTAGACCACTTGACAATAGAAAGGGGTGTGTGGGTACTTGGGAGGGAGGGGGGGTGAGAGATCTCGTCGTGTAAACGCTCCCTGCAAGCAGGGAGTGCTAGGCCGTTAGCTTGCTGAACAACTTTTGTTCCGCATGCTGGCACAGAAGGCCTGGTTTCAGGCACAGACCTTTCCATGCCTGCATTATTCGAAAGAGCAGGAATCTAAAATTATTACACGAACAGTTTAATGACAATACGTGGATGTGGGAAAAGTTGCTAATGTTGAAGTGTCGTCTTGCTTAGTTAAAAGTACAAAATGGTTGAATTTATAGGAAAAGTTGCATGATATGTAAAATTGTGCTAGCCCTTAATGTTAGTTAACTGTTCGGCGTTGCGAAGTCGAATGAAAGGGGGTGAAGTAGGGTGGTGGTAGGGGTTGAATCCTGTACAAAAATCAATACTGGGTTTAGCGTGGGACGCCGTGTTCTCTCCGGCTACAGGAAAGAGAGGGGACAACCACTGAATTGCCGCAGCCAGCCGGGATTTTTAGAGGATTTAAACATTCGCGGCCCCCATGCCAATGCATAGACATAAGTTAAATTTATGAAACCTACGTAACTTACACTTAGTATGTAGAATATCTTGATTAAAATGTACTCGAAACAAAGAGTTGTAAATGTGAAAAATTGGTAGAAAGCATGGCACACTTCCAATAGTCTGTAGTTGAAGTTCTGCTAAAATACCCCTCCTGCAATAAACTCATATTTACATGTTTTGTCCTGCTCCATTTTCAGATAAGATGGGAGAAAAATATAACATTAGGAGAACCTCCGGGGTTTCTGCACTCATGGTGGTGGTAAGTGTAAAGTTATTTTCTTAGTGTTGTGTGACAGTGACACTGAAGTAATGCCTGTTATTACACTATGTGGCTGGCAGTGCCTGTACACATCCTACATTTGTAAGGAATTGGTTCAACTGCATGACCCCTTTAGATACAAAACAATCGTTAAAGCCTAAATTTGGTTTAATCATGGCACCAAAACTCAAAATTTGGGCACAGTCTTAGCAGAGAGATACTGTACAATAACATACTTTAAGACTCCCAGGAATTTGTAAATAACTGAGAACGGGTTAGTAACTGTCAAGGGACTAATGGCATTACAATTTAAACGATGACATTCTGGTATGTAAATATAATTGTTGCCAATAGTTACAAGATATAAAATAAAGTGGAATTATTAAAGTGTACTTCCTTCTGTCATAAAGCATAGTACAGGAAATTGTGGACTTCTGGATGTTTGAATTCCCTACAACCCATGCTTTTGTACATTATAAATTCTTATACATAATTCATTTGTATGCCGAATTCAGACTTTTGTACACGTCTGATGAACGAACATTTTGAGTTCTGGTGCTATCTGTCAGTAAAGCCAACACTTCAGTCTCTGAGGCAAAGATGGAAGTTATAAGGCACGCAGAAAGCGGCGAAGCTTTAGCTTCAATCGGATGCTTATTGAGCTAGAGTTGGTCGACTGTGCATTCAGTTGTGAAGGAGAAGGACACATTTTAAGAATATGTATATTATGCTGGCAATATTTTGTTGAAAATTGTGTTCGAATGTTGAGTGTAGTGATGGAGGAAATGTAACGATCATTAACATTTTGGATTATGGACCAGCACAAAAAAAGGAACACAGCAATGAGTCTTTCAGTAATTCAAGGAAAAGGTCTGAGTTTGAGTAATGACTGGAAGAAGGCTGAAATAGATCATTGTGGTGGCAATACATATTTTGTGTTAGCATGATATGGCATAACGTAACGTTTGGAAGGGTTTTTTTTTTTTAAACAACACTGTGAATGTTACCATTTGCTTATGAAGTATCAGTTTCATTGGCCATCCCTTATATAGTCATCTGAAGTGTGGAGGATATTCACTCATATACTGGCGGAAACAATAACACTTAAGTTTGGTTGAATTCATGCATGAATGTACAATAATTTTTGGTGCTACTGTTTTGTTTTTTGCTTGTAAATATTTTTATGTACTTTTAAGCAATGGGAAGAGAACCCCCCCCCTTTCTAACATATAAGCCTCTTGCTTGAGTTTCATGCATTTTGACTTTTGTGCACATTTTTGGAACAAGTTACGTATGAAAGGTGGGGACTGCCTGTAATGTAGGTTCCTGTTTGAGTTCCGACATTTGTAAATGTGTTGAACACCTTGCAATAAATGTGAACAAATTTAATGACTTTGTTTTATTGGCTGCCAAGCACCTAATGACAGACTGTTTTGAATCCCAACCATGGGAATGCATATAGGAAAACACCCGTAGTAATTCATTTTGTATATTAGGCAATGGGGATATTTACAGCATTTGTAAGACATAATGCATAATTTTTTTTATTTTCCACAAAATAATTTTTTTCATAATTTCTTTTTCTGTTAAAATAATATGTTTCTCATAAAGCATATGGTAAAATTTAAATACCCTAACCAGTGGGATAAATGTTATGTTTCTATAAATCTGATGAATTTCTTTGGTTAAAAGACACAGTACAGCACATACCGTGATTTATTCATAGTCTGCAAGTGAGGTCAAGACCCAGAAACGTAAATGCTGAATAGTTGCCTTTGGGAACTGATTGTAATTTGAGTCTTGATATGGAGAGTATAGGACAAACACTGCTTGTTCTATTTTATACTTACTGTAAGATTTGGACATATTTTTTTCATATCAAGGAACCTGTGGTTTGACCCCAGGCTAGTCTGTGTGGGACTTGTGATGGACAGAATGGCACTGGGACAGTTTTTGATATCATATCATATCAAAAACTGCAATTGGGCTGACACCTGGTGGCAGTAGTAAAGTACATTCTGAGCATGTCACTTTTCCCCATTCAGTATCATTCTATGCTTGCTTCACATCCATATTTCATTCATGTACCAGGAATGCTATAATCTTAGCAGCTGACAGCCTCATTCAATGAAACACCTTTCTCAGTATCCGCATAACAGTGATATGTACATTACTGATTCAGCAGCACTAATGGTATTAATTGTGTTTTTGGATATTGGTACCATGTGGAAGTGGGCAGTGCAGCCAGCGCTGTCGAGAATGTGCTCTTTCTTTCTTCAGAGTCAAAGTTATTTGTTTGATGATACAGTTAAGTTACTTTTGCCAGGTGGCAAAATGGTGGTCACTTAGGGGGAAGGGCCGCTGGTGGAATGGGAGTTCAGCGATGAGCATGGAGGCAGCATAGTAGTCTGAAGTGTTGGCAACACAGCCATAACCCCAAAACGCGATCATTTTCAGGAATGCGATGTAAATGTTACTTTCTGTTGCATTCCCGTATATTGTATTTTCTGACCAATGTTTATTATTCAGTGTTTGGTCTCTTTATAAATTTGTTACTTTATGAAATTTAAAATTTAAGCATGCATTAAGTGTATGTGCTGCTTCACTCACTGCTGAAGGCAGAGTTTGGTGGGGTGGGGGACAGAACTCCCATAAGCTGGAAACCCTGGTGGGTCCGCATATCCATCTCATACCTCTGTGACATCACCAACTGACAGGTCCACACTTACCCAATGATATAAGTTAGTCAGATGGCACTGTGACAACTGCTTCTTAACTAGTCAGATATAGATAAACCAGCTGATTAAGTTTTATGTAGCTATCGTATACCTGGGGGAGAAAATGACTTCATCGATTGTTATGAAGAATTAATACACACAGTGTTGTTAGTCATCTTACAGGGAAATAATATGCATAAAAAACTATGGGGTGCAGCTGCACTTGATATGAATTGGCAGTTGTTTTGCATATTTGTGTACTGATTTATCCTTTTAAGCCTAAAATTCTTCAAAATAATATTTGAAAATTCAGATCTGAGCTCACAGAAAGACAGTTGTGTCTTCATTACAAATGCCAGTCACTTACCATCACTTTGGGAAATGTTCACTGTTGAGTTTGAGAATCTTAAGAAACCCAGACATACACCCTGTGGAGAGGATGCTGGGTTTTTCACCAGTATTGCAGATGGTACCTCTATGCATTAATCAGCTCAGTGCAGAAGAGTCCTCCTTAGATGTTAATAATTCTGTAGCTAGTCAAGAAATTTTCCATGTTTTGCGGAATGCAAAATTTCATTACTATGTTCACAACAGCCAGCCATTGGTACTTGCCCTGAGCCAGATAAAGTTGGCCTACACACCCTCCCATTAAGATCCATTTAATGCATGGTGTGTCAGGAGTCAATGTCAATAGTTTGTGAGGGGATACCATTGGTCATAATGAGAAAAAAGAAGTTCATATGAACATGGATCTAATTCTGACTGGTTAATTAAGTAGAGCTGTTTGAATGCACAAATATGAAAAACATTGTGTATGGTAATAAAGAAAGAGAAATTACTCACTTTTAATTTTATTTTAATTTAAACTTAATGTTTAAATGACAAGTTTGTTACACAGAAATGGCAAGTTTGTTACAGTTCACAAAAAATGTTTGAAAATCCATCAACCGCAATGCATTCTGAAACTTGTGTGTGAAGATAGTGTGTTGTTAGTCTGAGTTGATCTTCGTGCATGCATGCAGCAGCATACAAAATCTGAACAAGCAACTCATCTTGTGTGTCCATCATTCTTTTTTAAACATTGCTCTTTATCCAAGCACAGAAACAAAAATCTAACAGAGTTAGGTCTGCAGATTCAAACATGTCTATCCCAGTAACCATTCAGACACATGTTCATATGAACTTTCTTCACACAGTGACCGACACTGTCATCACCTGCCAAAATACTGACTTTTATTCCTGAATCACTCTTCATATCCTGCGATCTGTGCCAGTTTTCCCAAGTGGCTTCCTCAGGTTTTCACACATCCCATTAATGCATTTCTCTTCTCTTCTACTGTGCAACATATCATGCACTTTTCATACTGCTGTGCAGCGCTGTTTCAAAATGAACATCTTTTGAAAATACATTATTTTTAGGAAATCAAAATACAATAATTGTTTCCAGTTCAGTTTATGTTAGATTACACTATCCATAAAATATTGCTCTTATGTTGTTCCTTTTTGTCAGAGATTCACGCTCCTTCCAAAATAGCATATTTTACTTAGTCCATTACCAAACAGAAGCATTATCACTCTCCATTCTCTTTAAGCATTACTTCGTTAGACACTTCCCTCGGTTACCCTTTGCCCACTTGAATATGGGGTTGTATTTACTACCTTCTGACCTGGAACCTTGTGGCCGCACGCACTGTAAATTTTCTGAACACTTCTCGTGAAACGGTAAGTGTACGGTACAATTGTTGCACCACCTTAGCAGTATCCGACCCCGTTTTAAATCAGCGCAGTCTTCGACCTCGTTGTTCGGTCAGCGACATGTCCGACACCATTGTCTCGTTCAGTGCATTGCCCAACTTTTCTCTTATATCGGTACGCAGAAGTTTGAACACTGCAGCATCAGCCTGACAGATTTTCCTGGTAAGTGTAATTCCTGACCCACATTCCCTACACTTCCTACTGTATCGCACTGTGTTGTCATGGTTTCACTGTATGTACTGTACGACCCCGTTGCCAAGGCACAGTAGGCGTTGTCTCCAGAAACCTAGTTTGTCCAAAGCCTTACTCCGTGTGCATGTCAGCGCGAAGGCCAACGTTCATTACCCCCGATCGTGCATCGTCCAGGATGCACTCTTTAGCGTCAGCGAAAAATTGGGCTCAGTGTGTGTTTCCTTCGAAACAGAATCCCAATACACATTTCTTTATCGACACAGCACAGACTTTGGAACTTGCTTTCCAACGTTATCCTATAATCCTCTCTCTCGTCAGAGTACTGTTCGGACGCATGTAACCCTGCCCTCAGAGCCTCGATATTTTTCGGCAGTTTCAATGAATCGACTCTATGTTAATGTACAGACTACCGCCTTGCCCGTTAATGGTGTTGCTGACCGACGCTTTCGCCATGAACGCAGTCACAGCTATATATTATTCTGTTGATGCTGATTTCCGCTAGCTCTCTGTACTGTTTGTCGCAGCTGTAACACTCGTCATCGCATCCCCGAATATCTTTTACCCCTTTTTTTCGCAGATTGCCATCGACCGTTTCGCGATATGCTAAAAGCCTGGTGTCCGTTTCGGCATAATGTCAAGAACCCCCCATTTACGTTCGGACCTCCATTTTACCGTGATGCTTCTCGAATTGTCATCCCAATGACCACATCCGTTCACAGTTCTTTCACCCGTCGCCTCACAAACTCGACTCCCACCTACTCCGCCGTCAGATGAGATTCGTGATACCTGACGAGGATTCAAGTGCAGAGTTACACCTGAATCTAATCATCCGGGACGTGTTTTCCTGTTAACGTTACCTTACCCTGAATTTCCCTAATCTGCGAGCTTTTCCCGACGAGTTTTTAGTCTTGTTCCTCACAAAGGTGTAACGTCAGGGCTTGTACGTTTTGTACGAATTTCTTCCTCACTTTCCGCGCATTTCTTCTAGATCTGCAGCTTGATCCATGCCTCTCCGGACTTGCCGCTACGCACACCCTCTTTTTACTGCATCGGCACCTACTGACTGACCTCGCCAGCGGCGATCCGGCTCTTTCCCCTCCGCTTGTACTGGGCTACGTTGGTTCGAGTTAACTACACCATTCCACGATGAAACCGAGTGTCATTTTCTAAGTCGCTGCAGTTGTCACGGTTCCGTGGTTTTACTTCATCCAGAAATTTCTCTGCTTCCCACGTTGCCTTCATACTGTAAGGCGCACGATCGCCAGACCGAACAGTATTTGTTAGTGTATCATCAGAATGTAGAAAAATTCGTATGAATATACATAACAGATCTTAACAGAATTGTGGCAAATTACATATATTTGGTAACAAATGTAACAAATCAGAATTACATGCACGAAGATGCCAGTAATTGGTTAAATTCTAAGGATGTATGCTACCATTTAGTTCAGACTGATATGTATTTCAGTTTTTATCTAGAGGCACAAAGGTTGAAGTACATAAAAACATAATACTGCATGTCTCATACGGCTGCGAAACTTGGCCACTCTCCCTGAAGGAAGACTGGAGATTGAGGCTGTAAAGAGTAATGTGTTGAGTGGAATGTTTGGATCTGGCATAGTGGAAGTGACACAAGGATGGAGTTTGTATTCATCATCATCATCATATTATTATTATTATTATTCCGGGGTTAAAATCGAGGAATATGAGAAGTGCATTATACTGAGCACGAACAGGGAAGACATGTATGTATGTAAGTAATGTATGTATGTACGTATGTATGTTTGTATGTATGTACATAGTTTTACTAGGTAATGTCCAAAGGAAGATACTTTGGGGACGTGGGTGTAGATGGGAGGATAATATTAAAAGAGGTCAAAGGAATAGGATATGTGTGGACTGAGTTCATGTAGTTCTGGGTACGAACCCATAGCGGGATGTTCTGAACAGGTGTTAACGACAAGCTGCTACAGGGACTCCGAACTCCGTCCACTACGGATGACAGTTACGTGTCATGCAGGGCTTCTTAACACAGAGGACGGATGTATTAAGCTGACTGACATTACCTGACAGCTAGACACTTGGCGTGCACAGTAGTGTCCACGACCAGCTGGATTACAGAAACGTGTGTACACCCTGGGTGCCAAAGAACTCCCCCCCCCCCAGACGATCACGAAACTCGTCATATGAGTCTCCAGTGTAGTGGACACGTTACCCAGATCAAGGAGAGTTCTGCAATGCATTGTTACAGGGTATGAAACATGCGCAATCACGCGATATCAGAGACCGAAAAAGCATTCGTGACGTAGCAACGCCCATCTGCTTCGCATCAAATGAATTCCAAGTTAACATCCTCAGTAAGGAAGATAATGGCAACCGTCGTTTGGCACCACACAGGCGCGCTTCTTGCGGATGTGCTTTTTCGCGGTGACTCTGTAACTGCGCAATTATTTGTAGTACTCCAGGTCACTGGTAGCACAAGGCCTGGGTTGCTTCGCCAAGGCTTCATCGTGATAAATGATAACGCCAAGCCACAGACTGCAGCCGGACTTGCGGCTGGTTACGGCGCTTCGGCTAGGAGGCTATGGACTACCCTTCCAAAAGTCTTTCTCTCACATGCAGCGATTTCCGTCTCTTTGGTCCCAATAGCAGCAGACGCAGACATGACGAAAGCTGTCGCCTCGTGGCTACAGACATGTATCATCGATTTCTTCTATGCCGGGGTAGAAGCCTTGATGACTACGTGGAGGTTTGATGTATGGCACACCATCTGCTACCCATGTGCCACGTATACTTTGAAAAAGTTCTCGATACGGGAATGCTTTTGCCCGCTTTTTAGGCGCATTCGCAAAACTGCGAAAAACGACTATTAGCTTCGTCACGTCTGTCTTTCCACCCGTCTGTCCGCACGGAACAACTCGGCTCCCACTGGTCGATTTCGTGAAGTTTGATATTTGAGTTTCCCCCCCCCCCCCCCCCCCCACCACCAAACAAATAAAATCCACGTGCTAGTTTCTACAAAAATACGCATATTTGGTGTTTCTC
>Ga0123355_10010912_pt1 | contig 13979 bp, 11 predicted proteins | sample TergutEmb28metaG_3_FD_89872 | JGI IMG/M metagenome (GOLD analysis project Ga0123355, IMG submission 89872) | Embiratermes neotenicus P1 segment gut microbial communities from Petit-Saut dam, French Guiana - Emb289 P1 | ecosystem: Host-associated > Arthropoda: Insects > Digestive system > Gut ... | reverse complement strand
ATGTTATCCGAAATTATGTGGATAATTTTATTCCAAAAGCGATTGAGTTAGCAAATCAAGTAAATACAAAAGATGAAACAAAATTTGTTTGGTCAGTAGGGGCATGGATCGTGGATTATTATCTTCGACATGTTGATGAGACACGTCGTGGTGAAATGATCCGTGCAATTGAAAAAGGATACATTTCTTGGCATGGTATGCCATTTACACCTCATTGCGAAATTATGGATGAGGCGTTATTTGAATTTGGGCTTTCTATTGGGCAAGGTCTGGATGATCGTTTTAAGAAGCGAACGATCGCTGCAAAAATGACGGATGTACCAGGTCATACAGTGGGGATTGTTAAATATTTAGTTGCTGCTGGCATTGAGTATCTTCATATCGGTGTCAATGATGCATCTGCACTTCCTGACACACCAGCTACGTTTATATGGAAAAGTCCCGAAGGATGTGAGCTGCTCGTCGATTATTGTCAAGGCTATGGTAATGAAAAAGCGCTTGATTTTGGTGAGGATCTCTTGTATTTTGCCCATTCAGGGGATAACTTAGGACCGCCAACACGGGCTGAAATTGAAGAGATCTATGCGTCAGTACAAGATAAATATCCGGATGCGGAAGTTTTGGGTTCCGGTTTGAATGAGTATGCTGAGAAACTGCTACAATTTAAAGATCAGTTTCCTATTATTCAAGAAGAAATTGGTGATACTTGGATTCATGGCATTAGTAGTGATCCATTTAAAACTGGGTTATACAAGGAATATTTGCAGGAGATGGCTCGGATAGGAGATGTTATTTCTCAGAAAGAAAAAATCGGGTTTTACCGAGAAATGCTAATGGTAGCTGAGCATACGTGGGGACTTGATTTTAAAAAGTATTTAGCTGATTATGTCAATTGGGATAAAGAAAGCTTTAAGCAGGCAAGAAAACGAAATGAATTATGTGCTGAATATGCTGGTGATTATCCATCAATATATCAATTTTCCAAGGATGAGTTTGAAAAGCAAGTCAAAAGTTTCAATTGGGATGACCGATCTTATGCATTGTTTGAAAAATCACACCAAGAGCAACGCGATTATCTTGAGAAAGCTGTACTGGCTTTAAGTGCAAAAAATTGTCAACATTTTTTAACAGTTAAAGATAGTTATATGCATATGAATCTGATAAATGAAATTCGTTTATTTACCAAAATAGAGACGAAATTTCTCATTTTAGATGGTGGCGAATTGAAAGAAAGCTTAACTGAAGGGAATATTAAAATTGAGCAGGATGGTGGAATCAATTTTAATGGTCATACACTTGGGAATTTTTCTTATTTACTTTACGGAACAGAAATATTTGAAGCATATAAACAAACTTATAGTCATGATCTTGAGGAAAATTATGACTGGGCGATGCCTGATTTTTACAAGTGTGGTTTTGAAACAAAAGGAGCATGGAAAGAAAATCGGGAATATTTACCAACATTTCATGGGGCGTATATCAAATCAAATGAACTTATTTTGCATTTAAAATATGCGCATTCATTATGTGAAGAAACTGGATGTCCACGTGATATTTTTATTAAGTATATCTTTAGCGATCACGTTATTGATGTTGAGCTCAACATCACCCGCAAAGATGCACATCGAATGCCAGAGTCGTTGTGGATTGGCTTTTTTGAGAATAATGACTATGATTCTGTTACACTTCAAAAATTAAACAGTGTTATCGATCCTTATGCTGTCGTTCATCGCGGAAATCGCAATTATCACGCAGTAGAAAACATTACTTTTGATCAAGGGAGTGTGGTGATTGAACCGTTGCATTCACCTATTGTTTCATTGGGTGAAAAAAGGCTTTATGACTTTAATCAACGCTATGCTTCACACAAAGATGGCATTTATTTTAATATTTACAATAATTTGTGGGGTACGAACTTCAAAATGTGGTATGATGAAGATATTAAAACGTGCTTTACCATAAACTTTAAAAATTAGGATGTGGATTAGGTGGCAAAAATTAGTGATGTTGCAAAATTAGCAGGTGTTTCAAAAGGGACTGTGTCGAATGTTTTCAGTATGAAGCGCGGTGTGAGTAAAGCTGCTCGCGAGCGGGTATTACAAGCTGCTCATCAGCTTAATTATACACCCAATCATATCGCTAGGAGCCTGACAACAAAGCAAACGATGATTATTGGATTAAAGATGCCGAAATCACACGGTTTAAACCTTGGGGAGTTTCATGCGAATTTATTAAATGGCGTCGTTATTGCAGCAGCAAAACAAAATTATCGTGTTTTAATCGATACACTTTTACCTGAAAATGTTGGTTTACCCTATGCAACGGTTGAGCCCCTAGATGGTGTAATTATATTGGATCCTGTTGAAGATGATGATCGAATTACACAGCTACATCAACGAAATATTCCATTTGTTGTGATAGGCGCGCCAAATAATCCGGATATTGAGGAGAATATTTTATCTGTTGATAATGATAATGAAGAGATGGCTTTTAATGTTTGTCGATTATTAATCGAAAAAGGGCATCGAAATATTTTATTTTTAAATGCCTCTGAACAACAAACCGTTGCGAAAGAGAGACGGAATGGTTTTTTTAAGGCATTTGAAGCACAGCAGTTGCCTTATTCAGAGGCATTTAACTTCTATAAGCCGAGCAAGTTAAAAGACTCGATTGCTTATGGGTATGAAGCAACTTTAGAACTTTTCAAAGGCAAGACACATGAGGCTTACACGGCTATTATCGCTGATGCTGATCGGGTAGCCTTAGGTGTGTTGCAAGCTTTAAAGGAACTTGGAAAAAAGATTCCAGAAGATATTTCTCTAATCGCTTTAAGTGATGATTTGCCATCAGCTAAAGAGCTAGGTTTCAATTTAACAACTGTCGATCTACAAGCATTTAATTTAGGTGTAGAAGCTGTTCATCTTTTATTTGAAAATATGACCCAAGGACCGGGTTCTAAACACCATAAAGTAACGGTGTCTGCTGTTTTAAATCACGGCGAATCATTACGTGATATTATTAGAAATGAATAGGGCGAGAAGTATTATTAGATAAGTATAAAATTAAAGAGGTGGAAGTAATGTTTTTTACAGAACAAAAATTGCAAAGTCGCATTGGTGAATTAAAAAATTATCGTTATTTAAAACGATCGCCGATTGAAGGTTGGTATATGAAAGAAGATTTAAGTAAGGTAGAAAAATATCCGCCAAGTATGGATGATTCTTGGGAGAAGATAGCGGTAGGTTCTGGGTGGGAAGGTCGTGATTATTATATATGGTTGCAAACAGAATTTTTAGTTCCAGAATTGCAAGCTGGTGTTGATCCTGTTTTATTATTTGATTTTGGTGTAACAGGTGATCATCATAACTCTGGCTTTGAGTCGCTGATTTTTATTAATGACGAACCTTATCAAGGTGTGGATTCTAATCATAAAGAAGTTTTTTTAAAGCCTGAGCATGGTGGCAAAAAGATTAAACTCGCATTAAAATTATGGTCTGGTTTAGAAGGAGGTGGACCACCACAGGTTCAACATCATCGCTTGTTGTATGCGGATTATGGTATTTTATCGATTGAGGTTGATGATCTTTACTATACAGCAAAAATGATGCTAGATACGGTGGCTATTTTAGATGAGAATGCACCTGAGCGTCAAACGATGTTAAGTCTTGTAGATGCTGCTTTTAAAGAGATTAATTGGCAAGCACCAGCAAGTATGGAATTTTATAACTCGATTGCTACAGCTAATGACCAATTACAAAAAGGTGTCGACAGCCTTGAGAAAAATACACCTGTTACAATTACCGCTATCGGTCACACCCATATTGATGTGGCATGGTTATGGCAGCTAAAGCATACAAGGGAAAAATCTGCCCGTTCTTTTCTAACAGTTCTTCGTTTGATGGAGCGCTATCCAGAATATATGTTTTTGCAATCGCAACCACAACTTTATGCTTACATTAAAGAAGACTATCCGGAAATTTATGCACAGATTAAAGAAAGAATCGCAGAAGGGAAATGGGAAGTTGATGGCGCGATGTGGCTTGAGTCTGATTGTAATATTCCGTCTGGCGAGTCGTTAGTTAGACAAATTTTATATGGGACGAATTTTATCAAAGAAGAGTTTAATCAAGATGTTAATTATTTGTGGTTACCGGATGTGTTTGGTTATTCGTGGGCGTTGCCCCAAATTTTACGCAAATCTGGTATTGATACTTTTATGACGACTAAGATTAGTTGGAATCAGTATAACCGCATGCCACATGATACGTTTAGATGGCGTGGTATTGATGGAACTGAAATATTAACGCATTATATTAGCACACCAGATATTAATAATGTTAACCCTTATCGCTATACATATAACGGTATGATTGAAGCCAAGTCAGTTAAAGGGATCTATGATGTTTATCGCGATAAAGCTTTTAATCAAGATTTATTGCTTGCTTATGGTTATGGCGACGGCGGTGGTGGTGTCACTCGAGATATGCTTGAACAAAGAAAGCGGCTAGATAAATTACCAGGATTGCCTTACATTAAACCAGGCATAGCAAAAGATTATTTTGAAAGGCTTCATCAGACAGTTGAAACGACAGACCACTATGTTCATACATGGGATGGAGAGTTATATTTAGAATATCATCGTGGAACGTATACTTCACAAGTATTTGTGAAAAAATGGAATCGAAAGTTGGAGCTTGCTTATCGTGAGGGTGAAATTTTAAGTGCGTGGGCAGCTTGTTTAGATCCTGACTGTGTCTATCCGAAAGAGGATCTTGATCAAGGGTGGGAAATTATTTTAAGAAATCAATTCCATGATATTATCCCTGGTTCGTCGATTTATGAGGTTTATGAAGATGCTCAGCTAGAATATGAACAAGCTGATGCATTATCAGAAAAAGTATTGACATCCTTCGAAGCGCGTACTGTTTTAGAAAAAGAAGATCATTTCACATTCTTTAATAGTGCAGGTTGGGAAAGAGAAGATACCGTTCAAATTTTGGTAAAGGATTCAGGATATTTTGTTGATGAGGCTACCGGTGCGCTTCCTTCAGTTAAAACAGAATTAGGCTACGAAGTGAGGTTACCAAAGCTTAAGGCGCTTAGTTCACAAACGATACAGTTTATTAGAGCCGCAAGATTAGATGAGGCGGAAACTGCGTTCATAGTAAAAGAAAATCAAGTTGAAACACCTTATTATATCATCCATTGGAATAAGATTGGACAATTGACAAAGATTTTTGATAAGGAATATAATCGCAATGTTTTAACGGAGAATGGTTTAGGGAATGCTTTAGAATTGTTTGAGGATAAGCCAATGGAATTTGATGCATGGGATATTGATTTATTCCATATGGAAAAGAAACAGCTATTGGCTGCAAGTAAAATAGAAGTTTTACATGTGAATGAATTTTCATTTTCAATTTGCTTTACTTATCAATTTGGAACCTCTGAGGTTACACAAAACATGATCTTGTATACACATACACGTCGTATCGACTTTAAAACGAGTGCTAATTGGCAAGAACGTCAGCAATTATTAAAAGCAGCGTTTGAGGTGGATATTCGTTCGACAGAGGCTACTTATGATATTCAGTTTGGTCATGTTAAACGACCAACCCATTGGAATACCAGTTGGGATATGGCGAGGTTTGAAACGGTTGGTCATCAATGGGTTGATTTTTCGGAACGAGGTTATGGCGTTGCATTGTTAAATGATTGTAAATATGGTCATAGCGTCAAAGATCAAACCATAAGCTTATCGTTGTTAAAAGGTGCGATTTACCCAGATCCTGATGCTGACCGTGGTGAACATGAATTCACATATAGCTTATTGCCTCATGGTGGAGATTTTATCCAGGAAGGCATTATCCAGGAAGCGTGGCACTTAAATCATCCATTACGAGCGTATCATGGTTATCTTGGTGAAGAAACGTTTATTAAGGTTGAGGGTTCAGAAGCAGTGATGATCGATGCAATTAAAAAGCAAGAAAGTGGTACGGGAATTATCATTCGTTTGCATGAACATACTGGAAGCACACGTAGTGTGATGCTAAAACCACAGTTTGAATTTAGCTCATGGCAAGAAACAGATTTAATGGAAAGGGCATTATCAGATGTGAATATTCAAACATCAAAAACAATTGTGCTTGAATTAAAACCATTTGAAATTAAGACGGTTTTAATCGTGCCTTAGGTTATAGTAACATCATTTAAAGGTTCTTAGTGATAGGTGATGGTGCGTGATATTTCGATATCGGAGGGTGAAAGATGGAATTTGAAATCATCATTCGAATTTTTTTAGCAACAGTCATAGCGGGGATTATTGGTTATGAACGCGAACACGAAAATAAGCCAGCGGGAATTAGAACCCATATTTTAGTTTGTGTTGGTGCAACAACAATCGCTGTGATAGAACGGCTACTTATATTAGAAATTTCCTATGATGGGGGCGATACTTTTTTACCGACTATTAGTGTTGGTAGGCTTACTGCACAAGTGATAAGTGGCATTGGCTTTTTAGGTGCAGGAACCATCATTATTAACAGGCAAAAGATTTTGGGATTAACAACAGCAGCTTCGATTTGGGCAACGGCAGCCTTAGGGATTGCTGTTGGCTATGGTTTTTATACATTAGTTATCATATCTTTTATCATTATTATTATCACACTGACACTTTTAAAGCGTGTGCTTCAGGTAAACTCACAAAAGAAATTGAAAATTATGTATACCAATCGAGTTGAAACGATGGATTTTATTATGAATCATTTCCAAGCATTGAACATTACGATTAAAGATATTGATTTTAATGTGGAAATAACGGAAACTAAAAACATCTATACCAATGTCTATACGCTCGATATTAAAAAAGGGGTGAAATTGGCTGAATTGCTTGATTATTTTTCGCGCCACCCCAATATTACACGCGTTCGTTCGGGTCCAATGTAAAAGAAGTAACAAAGCAAATTATTAGATCAATCTAAAGGAGCGACTATCCTATGAGTTATGAGACAATCCCAAAAAGTGTTCAACATTTAATGAATGAAATTAAAGAAAAATGTGGGGTTAAGTATGCAAGATGGGGAGAAATTTTCGAATCATGCTTTGCAAATACGTTATTAACAACAGTTAAAAAACTAGAAGATCAAACGACATATGTATTGACAGGAGATATTCCGGCTATGTGGTTGCGTGATTCTGTGGCACAAGTAAGACCGTACTTAGTCTTAGCAAAAGAAGATCAAGATCTTTCTGATATGATTGCTGGGCTTGTGGAACGTCAATTCCAATTTATCGCACTTGATCCATATGCAAACGCCTTTAATGAAACAGCCAACGGGGCTGGGCATCAAGATGATAAGACGGAAATGACCCCACATATTTGGGAGCGCAAGTATGAAATTGATTCTCTTTGCTATCCCATTCAATTATCTTACTTGCTATATAAGAATACAGGGCGAATAGATCAATTTAATAAATCATTTTTAGCAGCTGTTGATGAAGTTTTACATCTCTGGAAAGTTGAACAATATCACGATGAAAAATCACCTTACCAATTTTTCCGTAAAGATACGTCGGAGTATGATAATCTAAGGTGCGGTAAGAGCAGTTATACGGGTATGACGTGGTCTGGATTTAGACCATCAGATGATTCTTGTACGCATGGTTATCTAATTCCATCAAATATGTTTGCAGTTGTTGTTCTTGATTATTTAAAAGATATTTTTTCAACCCTTTTGAAGGATGAAAAACGTTTTGCAAAAGCGGCTGAGTTGCGTGATGAAATCCAATCAGGATTAGAAAAATTTGCTAAGATTAAAAATAAAGCTGGTCAGGAAGTTTATGCGTATGAGGTCGATGGCTTTGGAAATGCTCATATTATGGATGATGCAAATGTTCCAAGTTTATTATCAGCACCTTATCTTGGCTATGTAGCCCGAGATGATGATATTTATCAAGCAACACGTGCAACGATTCTCTCGGAAGAAAATCCATTTTATTTTGAAGGTGAATATGCTAAAGGAATCGGTAGTCCACACACTCCAAATCGCTATGTGTGGCCGATTGCGCTTGCGATGCAAGGGTTAACGACGGATGATAAATTGGAAAAAGAGCGTATTCTTAATCTACTTGCGGCGACAGATGCTGGGACCAATTTAATGCATGAAGGGTTTCATGTGGATGATCCGACAAAATTTACACGTGAGTGGTTTTCATGGGCCAATATGATGTTTTGTGAACTTGTGATGGATTATTTTGATATTAGAGTTGAGCAGTAGAAGGTTAGGAAAATAACAGCGAGTCTATAGGCTCGCTTTTTACATATTTCGATTATCAGAAATAGTGGATTTTTGTTTGCAGAGCAAAAACATTTGTTTATTCTCAACTAATTTGCTATAATGAGAGCAGTTGCATATAAGGAGGAGTTAAGAGTGGATAAGAAGTTAGAGTTTTTAAAGGAGTTAACTGATGCCAATGGTATCGCAGGTAATGAGGGAGAAGTGCGTAAACTTTTCAAAAAATTAGTAGCTGGGGCAACAGATGAAGTAATGCAAGACAAGCTCGGATCGGTTATTGCCAAAAAAGTTGGTGTAGCTGATGGTCCAAAGATTGCCATTGCTGGTCATTTGGATGAGGTTGGATTTATTGTTCACTATATTGATGACAATGGGTTTATTAAATTTACGCCAGTTGGTGGTTGGTGGTCGCAAGTTTTATTATCGCAACAAATGACGATTACGACTGGATCTGGCAAACGCATTCACGGGATTATAGGTTCGACGCCACCACATGTTTTAAAAGAAGAGCAACGCAAAAAAGTTGCTGAGTTGGAAGATTTGTATATTGATATCGGTGTTGATAATAAAGAAGAAGCTGAGGCATCTGGCATTAAACCGGGAGATATGATCACTCCATATTTAGAGTTCCGTGAATTAGAAAATGCAAAATATTTACTTGCCAAAGCTTGGGACAACCGTTTTGGCTGTGCACTAGCAGTTGACGTACTAAACAATCTAAAAGGCGAATCTCATCCGAACGAGTACTTCGGGATTGCAACTGTTCAAGAGGAAGTCGGTTGTCGTGGCGCTGCGACGGTTGCTAATATCATTAATCCAGATATCGTTATTGCCGCTGATGTTGTTTTGGATGGTAAAATTCCTGGCGCAGAGAAAATTAAATCTAAAATGGGTGAAGGCCCGGTTATCATGCTGATGGATGGTGGAACAGTTGGGCACAAAGCACTACGTGATTATGTTGTCGCACTTGCTGAAGAATTAGAAATTCCGTACCAATTTGATGTACTAATGGGTGGTGGGACAGATGCAGCAACGATGCATCGTGCACATGATGGTGCACCAGCGATGTCATTAGGCGTTCCAACGCGTTATATTCATTCAAATGGGTCAATTATTCACAGAGATGACTATGACAACGCGGTTAAATTAATGACTGAATTTGTTAAGCGATTTGATGCAAAGGCATTAGAGCGTGTTGTATACGGAGACTAATTACAATAGGTAGGTAAGTAAGAAAAGGGCTGTTGGCTCTTTTTTTCTTAAATCTTGGAATTGTCTACTGGTTTTCCTATAACATTTACCCATTCTACATCTTCATTTTTCAACCGATCTATAAATAAGCTATAACCTACCATTTCGCTATTCAAAGTGAACATTTTCTTATCATTTGAAAAAATATCAGCAATGATTAAGCCGAATACTTTCGTTATTTCAATTTTGTTGATATCATTAAAAGTAAAATTTGCACGTCTGATTATGCTTTGAGAGTTGATTGAGTCGCCACTTATTTCGACTTTGAAAAAAGGTTTTTTTATCGACTCAAATAATTCAATAACAAGTATGATAATTGCAGTAATGCTTCTACTATCAAGAGAACCTGATTCGGTGGTAAAAAAATAAGCAAAGGCGATTAAGCTGCTACACATAATCGTGCTAAAAAAGATAGAAAAGCCTGTATAACGAACATTAAAGATATAAATATTAGCGTGCATATCAGCAGTTCTTATAATAGAGCGATTTAGCCAGATGGCAGTAAGTTCAGCGATAACAACATATGCAATAATTAATATAACTCCAAACAAAAACGACACCTCTTTTCTAAAAAAAAACCCAGTTACTCGAACTGGGCAAATATCATATTGGTAATAATTTATTAATGGGCCCATTAATAAAAAAAATTACTCAGAAGCTGCTTCTTTCATTCTTACAACTGCACGACCTTTGTATTCACCACAGCTTGAACAAGCTTTATGACCTGCTGTTAATTCACTACAGCTTGGACAAATATGCATACCAGGTACAGTTAGTTTAAAATGTGTCCGACGCTTCCTTTTACGAGTTTTTGACGTCCTTCTTTGAGGTACTGCCATTGTTATTCACCACCAATTCTATTCACAATCGTATATTTTACAACAAAATGAAAAATAAATCAAGACCTATTCTTCAAATTGATGCGATTCTAAATCATTAAAGAGCTTACACTACTGGTATAAAGTGTCAAGAATTATCAAAATATCATCAAAATTGTTAAAAAATTGAAATTTGCTGACACTCACCCTAAACTAGGGCTTGCTCACTTAGCGTAAAGCTCTTTTATGAATTAGAATAACGTGCTTCAAGTTTTAATCCTCTATGCAACAGCTTATCGGTCTCTACTCTTCAAATTTTAAACCTTTAAGTACTGCGAAGCGTGGATCAGCCTTGGTTTTAGCTTCTTTTTCAAGGTCTTCTTCAGTTAAGATTTCGATACCTTGACGAGCCAGTTCCTCATATGCACCCTCTTTTACAACACGTAGCGGAATTTGGAGAAAGATTTCTTGCCAGATAGCTGAAGCCAGTTCAATTGTATCTCCCGCAAGGTAATCGTCGCTGTCCTCATCATATCTTTCCCTGTCCCAGCTGAATACAGGGTTAAGGGTCGCCTCGAATGGGTAGATGACATCGTCTAAGGTGAGCGCGCAAGCGAGCGTCAGTTGACCTTTGATCGTTAGATGGAATGCCACTGTGCGTGTGGTTGGGTAGATGAATCCTTTACCTGTAACGAGGATTTTGCTCATTTTTCGGATGTCAGGGTTTCGTTTTACTGCGTCTGAGAAGTCGACTTCCTCGTTAATTTCGATTTCTTTTGCCCGTTCTTTGATTAGTTTTGCGATTTGCCATTTCATTTTTTATCACCCCAAAAGATTATAGTATAGTTTGAGCCAAATTGTCAATTATAATAACTTGTATAGGGGTGGAAAACATTTTTTTATGTGATCTATCGGGTTAAGAACGTTTCCATGTCAAAAAGTGTTTTATTTTTGTGTCTGTTGTGTTAATATTGTTCTTGGAATTTAAATCTTATGTAAGTCCAAGGCTTACTAAATAGAAAAAAGGAGTGTTGAATGTTTATGGCATTTATTGAAAGTGTAACTGCAATTGAAGTATTAGATTCACGCGGAAACCCAACTATTGAGGTAGAGGTAACGACTGAGGATGGATCGTTTGGTCGTGCTTTAGTACCATCTGGCGCATCTACTGGTGCTTATGAGGCTGTTGAGTTACGTGATGGTGATAAGTCTCGTTATTTGGGGAAAGGTGTTTTAAAGGCTGTTAGCAATGTAAATGATGTGATCGGACCAGAAATCACAGGTTTAGATGTTCGCGATCAAGCTGGAATTGATAAGTTGATGATTGAGTTAGATGGAACGCCTAATAAAGGTAAGTTAGGCGCTAATGCGATTTTAGGTGTATCTATGGCTGTTGCATATGCTGCTGCTGATTATTCAGGATTGCCATTATATCGTTATTTAGGTGGATTTAATGCGAAGGAGTTACCAACGCCAATGATGAATATTATTAATGGTGGAGAGCATGCAGATAACAATATTGATTTCCAAGAGTTCATGATCATGCCTACGGGAGCACCAACTTATAAAGAGGCGATGCGTATGGGTGCTGAAATTTTCCATGCGCTAAAGGCTGTTCTTCATGGAATGGGATTAAATACAGCTGTTGGAGATGAGGGTGGATTTGCACCTAACTTACCGTCAAATGAAGCTGCGATTACTGTTATTTTAGAAGCAATCGAAAAAGCTGGTTATAAAGCTGGTGCTGATATTATGTTGGCAATGGATGTTGCTGCTTCTGAATTCTATAACAAAGAAACAAAGAAGTATGTATTAGCTGGTGAAGGTGGGAAAGAGCTAACTTCAAATGAATTAGTTGATTTCTATGCTGAGTTATGTGACAAGTACCCAATCATTTCTATCGAAGATGGATTAGATGAAGATGACTGGGATGGTTGGAAATATGCAACAGAGCAATTAGGAAATAAAATACAGTTAGTAGGTGACGATTTCTTAGTTACAAATACTGAGCGTTTAGCACAGGCAATCGAAAAAGGATTAGCGAATTCAATCTTAATCAAAGTTAATCAAATCGGAACTTTGACTGAAACATTTGATGCCATTGAAATGGCTCAAAAAGCTGGATATACTGCAGTCATCTCTCACCGTTCAGGTGAAACGGAAGATGCGACAATTGCTGATATTGCTGTTGCAACTAATGCCGGTCAAATCAAAACTGGTTCATTAGCAAGAACTGATCGTGTTGCAAAGTATAATCAGTTATTCAGAATCGAGGCTCAATTAGAAGATCTTGCTAAATATAACGGGAAGAAGTCTTTCTATAATCTAGGCGAATAAAATTTAGGCACCTTGGAGTGAAGCTCTGGGGTGTTTTCTTGTTATTTCTATATAATTTTAGAGTATTTTAGAGTATAATTAATGTTGAAAGGTGGTAAACTAATTTACATGATATTTGATTAGGACTTGGATTCCTATGAAATAGAATGTTAAAGAGGGCACCACAATGCGAAATAAGTTGTGAAAAAAAAAGATTGCCTGATGCAGGGGGAATTGAAATGGAAATAGAAAATAATATAAATGGTCGTGGAAAAAGAGTAGAAATAGCTCAATCTAATTTTAAGACTACTTTAATAAGTGAGATTATTACAGCAAGGAGTAAAAGGGGAATAACTCAAAAAAAATTAGAAGAAATGAGCGGAGTGAAACAGCCTGTAATTTCTAAAATAGAACAAGGTGTCGTTACACCTAATTTAAGCACTATATTGAAAATTTTGGCTGCACTTGGGAAAACTCTTTACATAGACGATGTACAATCTTGAAAAAGCGAACGTAGTTTAAATCATTTTCGCTTTTTTAATGCTGAGGTAGTTATTCGACATCAAAAACTGTGGGTGCTGAAGCACACTGACAGCATTTGATGTCGAATGACTACCTTTTTGTGGGGCGTTGCTGGTGGTACTAAATAGTAACTGGAAGAAACCACTGGAAGACCACTTTACTATTTTGAAAAGTATGCTAAAATAGTAATATTGAGTTTGAATTAATAAGGATCTGATTTAAATGGATTGGTTAACAACTGATATTGTAAGTGTTATATTATTTTTTATTGGTGTTGCTGGACTTGTTATTCGTAAGAATATGATGATTAGCGTTATCTCTGTCGGCGTTATGGATACAGCAATTATTTTGTTCTTTATATCGATAACGTCAAGTGCAGGTCGTGTTGTACCAATGATGGCTGAATATGATGCTGCGCCTTCTGTTGATCCGGTGGGGCATGCATTGGTATTAACGTCGATCGTTATTGGTGTCTCAATTAAGGCTGTTATTCTAATCATGGTACTTAATTTGTATCGTAGTTATGGTACGCTTAATTGGGATGTTGCTAAAAGGATTCGTGAAAAAGAAAATCATGATTTTGATATAGAAAAGGCACACATTGAGGTTTAAATTTCAATGTGTGCTTTTAATTCATTATTTTTTCTCTTTATGAGCAGTTGATTTGCGACAACGTTGGCAATACTTGTTCGCTTCCAAACGATCAGGGGTATTACACTTGTTTTTCCTAGAAATATAGTTCTCTTCTCCACAAACTCCGCATTTTAAAGTGAATCCT
>Ga0123355_10010909_pt1 | contig 13980 bp, 16 predicted proteins | sample TergutEmb28metaG_3_FD_89872 | JGI IMG/M metagenome (GOLD analysis project Ga0123355, IMG submission 89872) | Embiratermes neotenicus P1 segment gut microbial communities from Petit-Saut dam, French Guiana - Emb289 P1 | ecosystem: Host-associated > Arthropoda: Insects > Digestive system > Gut ... | reverse complement strand
CAATCCACCGGGATGCAACCGCATGGAAACTCCCGCCATGCTTTCCGAGATGGGGAATTCGTCGACATTGGCTTCTTTGGCCGAGCCGCCGGCCGTTACGCGTCCCTCCGACGCTTCAATGTCATACTTGAAAGGCTGCAAGGGTGCGTGCTTGGCGTGCTCTTGCGGCGCGGCATTAAGTTCTTGCGGAATCGCGAAAGATGCTGCGGCAACCGCCGCTGTCGAGGAGGCCGCGGTGAACCATTCGCGACGACTCCATCCCTTTTCGCTCGAGTTCAATTTATCTCCACTCATGGACATTTTCCTCTTTCGTCGAGATTGCGTGGCTGGCGTCTTGGATTTCCATTTGCCGGGCGGCGAAACCGGAAAACCGCATTCAAGAACGCCAGAAATTCCCCACATCATGAGGAGGCTTACGCCGGCCAAGATACCACAGCGTGAGGTGCTTCGGAGCCGGGGAGCTCTTAGAAATTTACAAGTCTCGAAATTTGGACGAAGCGCGGATCAGAACGAAGGCTCCCCAGTTCAGGATCGGTTCGGAGGAAGACCATCGAGGTCGATCGATCTTCGACCGCCTTTTCGAGCCAGCGGTAGGCTTCATCTCGTTTCCCGAGGCCGGCGTACACCAGCGCGATAGAGTACGGCGGAACATATTGGCGGGCCGAGCGTTCCTCGAGTTTCTGAAGAATCGCGAGCGCCTGACTGCCAGCTCCGGAGGCGCCGTATCCATGCCCGAGCGAGCCCTCATAGTACGGATCGTCACCCCCGAGGCGGACCGCTTCCTCTAACTCATGAATGGCCGGGGCGTACTGGCCGCGCTGCTCGTAGATTTGCCCGAGGCGGAAGTGCGTGCGAGGAAAACTAGGGTCGATTTCAATTGCTTTCTGCAGCGTTTCGACGGCTTGATCGTATTGACCAGCGAGAGCGTAAGTCCAACCGGCATTGCTGCCGACAATCATCGAGACAGGATCGTCCCGCAATGCCCGTTGTGCTTCTCCGAGCGCCTCTGCGTATTTGCCTTGTGCGGCCAAACTCTCCGCATACCAGGAGTGTGCCATGGCATAGTGGGGGTTTGCCTCGAGAGCGCTGCGAAACTCATCCGCGCACGCCGAGGGATTCCACTCGTAGTAGAAGTAAATGAAACCCAGGGTCGCATGCGCGGCGGCCAGGCTGTTATCCATCTGCAAGGCCCGCGCGCCGGCATTCTTGGCCGCTGGGAAGGCTTCCCTTGGCGGCAGTACTGCATACAGGCCGAGCGTAGCGTAAGAGTCGGCCACGCCCACGTAGGCGTCGGCAAAGCTGGGATCCTGCTTGATCGCCTCGCGGAAGTAGTCGAGTCCTTTTTTCAGCCCCGTCTCGGTCCGCTTGTTCCAGAAGTATCGTCCCTTCGCGTAAGCCTCGTAGGCGGAGGGACTTGCGGTGGAGCGCTTGGTGAATCTCCGGTTCTCCTCGCCGGTGAGTTGCAGGCGAATCGATTGCGCGGCCACTTCGGACAGGGAATCTTCCAGATCAAAAACATCGGTGAACTGCTTGTCGAAGGTGTCGGCCCACAGCTGCAAGCCGTCCCGCACGCGAATCAATTGCACCGTCACGCGCACGCGGCTGGCGTCGAACTGGATTCTTCCGTCGAGAACCGCGTCGACTCCTTGTTCACGGCCCGCGGTCTGGGGTGTCAGTCGATTTTCCGCGTATTGTTGAATCGCGCTGGTCGGTCGAACGATGATCTTGCCGGTATTTGCCAGCTTCGTGATGACCGCATCGGCCATGCCGATCCCGAGATATTTGTCCCTGCTGTTGGTGCCGAGCATCTGGAAAGGCAGAATCGCAAGCGAGCGGATACCCAGATCGGTAGGTTGCGAACCCGCAGCTCGATACCGGGTGATCGCGATCTCGATCAGCGTCAGCAGGCCAATCAAAACGCTGACCACCAAAATGGACCGCACGAGGTTTAGGTTCCGGCCCAACCAAGCAGTGCGAGGATGGCCCAACGGTGCCGCGTTTGTGGATGTGGATTCGGGTGTGACCTGGGCCGGGGTGCCTGCGACGGCCGTCAGCAGTTCGTGATCGTCGCGCCGTTTTACGTCGGCCACGAACCGGTAGCCCTTCTTGGAGACGGTTTCGATGTAACGATGCTGTCCGCGATCGTCGTTGAGCGCCTTCCGCAACAGGGAAATGGTAACGGCTAGATTCCCCTGCTCCACGAACGAATCCCGCCACACGATCCTCAGCAACTCCTCTTTTTCGATGAGGTGCCCCGATCGTTCGACCAGGGCCAGCAATAAATCGAATGCTTTGGGGGTGAGCGAGACCGGCAGGCCTTCGCAGCGGAGCAGTCGTTCTGGAGGGTCTAGCTGAAACGGTCCGAACTCATACAAAAAATTGACCGACGTTGCCATAGCAATGTGCAAAAAGAAATTCTTAAGATTTCTTTTGCCATTCTCACAGGACGCTCTGCCTGGGAAATCGCTAACATCTCTTCCGAACGATAAGGCAGATCCGTCTCAAAAGGATGCCATTATAGCTTAGTTGTTCCGAGCCCAGTCAACCATGAAACTCGGCGGGCTATACCACGGGTTCTTTTATTGTCGGCAAACGGTGGGGTTGCGAAGCACCGGGGATGCATGGGTTCCGAGAATGAGATTCGGTCGTAAGCTCGTGCAGTTACGGTTGATCCCGGCGATCTCGAACGTGCTGCCCCCGACTTCCAAATCTGTTCGCGCTCATCCTGGCGGTTCACGTGAACATCCCGCACTCGCTCGGACTGGCCATGCATTTTCTGCCCGCGAGGGGGACGCTTGAGCTCACAAAGCTCAACTTCGCTTGCCGCACCTCCAGACCAGGTCCCTGATCTGGCCCCCATGCGCATCCGGAAAACGCCTTTCTACGCCACGCTCTGGGTACAGGTCGTAGCCGGCATCGCGATAGCCATACTCCTCGGACATTTCAGCCCTGCCAAAGCTGTTGCCATGAAGCCGCTGGGTGATGCTTTTATCCGCTTGATCACCATGATCATTACCCTGGTTATTTTTTGCACGGTCGTGACGGGTATAGCCGGCATGCAAGACATGCGCAAGGTGGGTCGCGTCGGGGGAAAGGCAATTCTCTACTTTGAAGCCGTCTCTACGCTCGCGCTGCTGGTGGGTTTGATTGTTGGCAGCCTGGTCAAAACCGGAGAAGGTTTCAATGCCCAGCCTGCAACCTTGAATGTGCACGAGGTCACTTCCTTCGCCAACCAGGCCAAAGCCCAAAGCCTGTCCGAATTTCTCATGCATATCATTCCCAACACGCTGGTCGACGCCTTTGCCAAAGGGGATATCCTGGAGGTACTGCTGGTTGCGTTGTTTTTCGGCTTCGCGATGTCGGCGGCCCGTGAGAGGTGCAGGCCGCTGCTGAATCTTATCGAGTCTCTCACCCAGGTCGTATTCGAAATCGTCAAGATCATCATGCGGTTCGCCCCCATCGGCGCTTTCGGTGCGATGGCGTTCACGGTAGGAAAGTACGGCATTGCATCTCTTGGTCCGCTGGCCAGGCTGATTTCAACTTTCTACATTACCTGTGCGGGGTTCGTCGTTCTGGTCATGGGCTTGATTGCGTGGATTGCGGGGTTCGATATCTTTCGTTTTCTCGTCTACATCAAAGAAGAAGTCCTTCTCGTGCTTGCGACCAGCTCGTCTGAGACTGCGCTGCCTACCCTGATGTCGAAGCTCGAAAAGCTGGGATGCTCCAAATCGCTTGTGGGCCTGGTGGTGCCCACCGGGTATACCTTTAATACCGACGGCACCAGCATTTACATGACCTTAGCCGCACTCTTCGTGGCCCAGGCAACGAACACGCATCTGCGGTTCGAACAGCTGCTCGTGATCCTGGGAGTCGCGATTCTAACTTCCAAGGGCGCCAGCGGTGTGCAAGGGGCCGCCTTCATTGCCCTGGTCGGCACCCTCATGGTTATTCCGACGATTCCGGTGGCGGGCATGGCTCTGATTCTCGGCATCGACCGCTTTATGAGCATGTTTCGCGCCTTGATCAATATGATCGGAAACGGAGTTGCTACGCTAGTCGTGGCGCGGTGGGAAAATGAACTAGATCGTGCAACCCTAAGGCGAAATCTTGCCTAGGGGCCCTGGACGCCGACCAGATAGGAACGAATGGATGGCCGGAAAACAGAATACCTCTCGCCGCTCTTTTCTCGCCGGTAGCTCTTCGTGCGCCGCGGCCGGCATGGCTGTCATGTCCGGCATCCCAGCCCTCACTGCAGTCGGCGGCGGCAGCGCTCTTGCCGACACAAGCGGGGAAACCATCTGGAGCAAGGACTATTTGGCCAAGAAGTCCGATGTATCTCTTTATCTATTCCGCAAGCGGAGTGGAGACCCCGCGGCAGATCATGAATCTCGCCCCGTGCTTTTCCTCGCTCATGGTTCATCGGTTTCTTCGCGGCCAACCTTCGATCTCAAGGTGCCCGGCCGCAACGACGACTATTCGCTGATGGATCAGTTCGCCGAATATGGATTCGACGTCTGGACGATGGACTTCGAAGGATATGGCCGTTCGTCCCAGGGATCGGGGAATTCGGACATCAGCTCAGGGGCCGAGGATTTGAGGGCGGCTGCGGAAGTCATGGTTCGCGAAACCAGAAAATCGCGATTCCATCTCTACGGAGAATCTTCAGGGGCACTGCGGGCGGGGGTATTTGCCATGGCCGCTCCCGAACGCGTCGAGCGTCTTGTTCTAGCCTCCTTCACGTGGACGGGACAAGGTTCTCCCACGCTTCAAAAGCGCGCCGAGTCGCTCGAATTTTATCGTACGCACAATCGCCGGCCCCGCGATCGGAACATGATTCGCAGCATCTTTACCCGCGACAAGCCGGGTACGTCGGATCCAGCCGTGGCGGAAGCCATGGCCGACGAGGAGTTGAAATTTGGGGATTCCGTTCCCACCGGCTCGTATCTGGACATGACCACGAAATTGCCTCTGGTCGACCCATCTAAGCTGCAGATGCCGGTGATGATTGCCCGGGGCGAATTCGATGGAATCTCCACCGAAGATGACCTGCTGAATTTTTTTAAGAAGCTTCCTGTCCCCGATCGTCAATTCGTCGTCCTTCCCGGCGCGTCGCATTCGATTGCCCTGGGCACAAACCGACGTCAGTTCTGGCATGTGATGCGGTCATTCCTCGAGATGCCGAAGAGGCTCGACATTCCAGGTGATTCGGCAGATGGAAATGTCCGATGAACTTGCGCAACAAACTTGCCCTGATCGCGTGCCTGCTGTCCGCGCACTTTTCTGTAGCCCAGCAGATCCCCACGACTGAGCAACCCCTCGTCCTGGACCGCATCATCGCCGTCCCGGAAGCCGAAGGGCGTTTCGACCACATGGCGGTTGACGCGAAAACAGGGCGCGTATTCGCTGCGGTATACGGCAACGACACCGTCGAGGTGATCGATGTTCACCGAAGCCGCGTGGTTCACACCCTGCGAGGAGGCCTGAACGAACCGCAGGGTGTGGCTTATCTCCCTGATTTCAATCGCATCGTGGTCACCAACAGCGGCGATGGCTCCTGCAAAGTTTTCGACGGATCCACATATGAACCACTCGCATCGATTAAGTTCGAAGACGACGCCGACCAGCTGCGATACGATCCCGCCGCACATCTGATCTATGTAGGGAACGGAGACGGCGCGCTCGGAACGATCGACGCTTCGACGAACACAATCGCGCGAGGCGTCTTTCAACTGGGAGCGCACCCGGAGTCGTTTCAGCTAGAGCAATCTGGGCCATACATCTTTGTAAATCTCGCGTCCAAAAACGAAATTGCGGTAATCAATCGCCAGAGCAAAAGCCGCACCACATGGAAGCTGGCAAAGGCGGGGACGAACTTTCCCATGGCGCTCGACGAGAAAAACCGGCGCCTTTTCGTTGCTGCGCGCCGTCCGGCGGTGCTCCTGGTGCTGGATATAGAGACGGGGCGGGAAGTAGCGAGACTTCCGGGAGCTGCGGATTCCGACGATATGTGGTATGACATGACCCGCCGTCGAATCTATGTTCCCGGCGGCGAGGGACTGATTTTCGTTTATCAGCAAGGCGACGCGAATCACTACTCGTTATTGGCCAAAATCCCGAGTGCAATTGGCGCTCGCACCAGCGCGTACTTCGGTCAGGTCGGCAAGCACAACAGCCTTTATCTTGCAGTGCCCGGACGCTCCAACCGCGGCCCTGAACTCTGGGTATACGAAACGCGCGACTAAAATGTCCCCAAGCTAGTCCCTGAGCTGGGGCACCGTGAAATCAGCCATCGGACTATCGGACTTGGCTCTGGGGGCCAGACGAGATGAGGCCCGGCGAGGCCCAACATTAGAAGTACAGCCTGTCGGCCCGGTCCCAACTGACGGTCATGCCTTTTGGAATCCAACCGAGCGAGACTTGCGATGGACTAAATTAAGCCGGCAGAAACTTCCCGAATATCACAATCTGTGACGCTTTCTTGCGAGTATGATCTCGTCGTACTCGTGCAGATGAAGCGCCACGCCGCGCCCAGGATGAGATTCAAACCAGAAACATGTGTCGCGCTGTAGTTAAATCCCGAAATTCGCACCCAAAGCCAATTGTCGGCACTTAAAGCACAAATGAATACCCCGGGGAATGCCCAGCCAGGGCACACCTCAGTGGGTCCTTGTGCTTTTGTAGACCGTTCTGGACAGGCGTGGCTATACTTCCGAGGTGGATGAGATACTTGGTGCGATCCTCAGTGCGATTGCTGAGCTTTTTCTAGAAGCATTTCTCGAATTGATCGCGGCGGCTGTTCTGGAGCTTGCGTCGCGAGCGTTCCTGGTCTTATTCGCAAGTCTTGCCGAGGCTATCAAAAAAGACCGGTTGCTCGGGAGTGTTATATATGCGCTCCTCGGAGCATTGGCAGGCGCTTTAAGCCTTGTTTTCTTTCCACGTCCTCTCATCCACCATTCCACCAGGCTTCATGGTATTAGCCTCCTGGTCAGCCCAATGATTACAGGTTTTGTCTTGTCGGCGGTTGGCGGCATTTTGCGGAGAATGGGAAAGAGGATGACCCCGATTGCCACCTTCGGGTATGGCTTCGCTTTCGCGCTGGGAATGATGCTCATACGATTCATGTTTGCCAAGTAAACCGTTGGAGTTCGTGAAGAGGTTGCCGCTAACTGGCATTGCAAGAGGGCGGCCGACTAAACTAAGGTGGTAGATGAACAAGCATCCGAACCCTACCGATGCCAAACCGTGCTGCGAGATGTGCGGACGGCCGATTACGAACGGGAACCGGCAGGCTGGAGCCCAGCACCGCAGGCGGTATGACCTCCATGTGTGGCTCCGGATCTGGCAGTTGGTTTTTCTTCCCGGAAGCGCGAAGGGCGGGGATGCTGATAAGATTCCCCGCTGGACTGCTCTAATCGGCAAACTACTGCCTCGCGGCGGAGCCGGCGATCTCGCCTTCGGAAGGCTGGTAGTCTTACCGCTGGTGAATCCAAATGTTCGATTACGAATCGCCCAAGGCGAAAGAACCTACTGATTTCACAGGCCTAAAAATTGGGGCTTTGGTGGCACCGGTATTTTTTCTGATTACTTTCTTGTATAACGCCGATGCGGGTCTGGTCGCCTGCATTGTGTTAGGTGTGATAATCCTCGCCATCAAAGTCCACTGGAATTTAAAGAAACGAATCTGGTTCTCGGTGACCATTGCTGTTATCTTGGCGCTCCACATCCCTTTAGTGTTCAGCGTTCGATGGCCCACGGAACATGTGCCTACGCTTTTTTTTCCTGCCAATCGGGATTACGGACTTCTTGATCATCTCCGGGGCTGTGAGGCTCGCAGAAATACTTTTCTCGAAGGATTCTTCTTAGGAATGACCGAATGACCCTATCCGAATCGCGAAAAATCTGTTGGCGCTGCGTGCAGGCGTGCTGATTCGGCTGAGCGTCAAGAAAAGCGTAACGGAGATCTTGGAGTATGCCGTTCATGGTTTCTTCCTCACTCGTACCTCAGGGCGACCATGGGATCAACCTTCGCCGCGCGCCGGGCGGGGATGTAGCAAGCCGCCAAAATCGTGAGTATGAGCACAGCCGATGCCGCAAATAGAGCGATGGGGTTCAAGAGGCTAACTTCATAGAGCAGGCTGGCAATCAATCGGCCAACCACCAGCGTCGCCAATAGGCCCAGCGCGAACCCAATACACGCGTAGTTAAAACCCTGGCGGAATATGAGACGCAAAACGTCCTGGCGAGTCGCGCCCAGTGCGATTCGTACGCCTAATTCACGGTTGCGGAGGCGAACGGTGTAGCTGATGATTCCGTACACTCCCAACGCTGCGAGCACAAGAGCAAGGCTCGCGAAAATCGTGAGCAGGACCACCAGAAAGCGCCGGCCAGTCAGCGACTCATCTACCCGCTCGGACATCGCCTTGAAATCATAAAGAGGCAGGCTAGGATCCATGGCCCGGACCGCGGCGCTCATGGCATTTCGCAGGCTTTCGGGACTACCATCGGTTCTCGCCAAAGTCCCGACCGAGGAAGTCGGCACTTGCGCGAGGGGCATGTAGTAGACGCCTTCCGTGGTGTCGGCGTTCAAGGAGGAGGCTTTCGCGTGCCCGACGATTCCGATAATCGTCATCCAGGGCGAATTGGGTCGAAACGAGAACTGGATATGCTGGCCGACCGGGTCGACTCCGGGCCAGTAGCGTCGTACAAGAGTGTCGTCGATCACGCATACTCTTTCGGTGTTGAGGCGGTCCCGTTGGGTGAAAAGCCGTCCGCGAATAAGTGGAATTCTTAGCGTCGCAAAGTAATCCGGGGAGATGCTCCGGTCATTGCCGTGCGGTCCAGGATCAGTGGGCGCGAGCTTCTGTCCTTCAATGCGAAAAGATGCGCTTTGAACCGAGTTTGTAAACGGTAAGGCATCGGCGATTGCGGCATGGGTAACGCCGGGGATCTGGCTAAGGCGCTCCTCTAAAGAGTTATAGAACGCCACCTGTTGTTCGTCGGTTTTGTAAGCCGTGGTGGGCAAGCTCAACTCGGCAGACATCACACCACTCGGATCAAATCCCGTTTTCACTTGCTCGATCTTGCCCAGACTCCGGACCAGAAGCCCGGAGGCGAGCAGGAGAACCATGGCCATGGCGATCTCTCCTATGACCAATCCCGAACGAATCCGTTGACGACCGCGGCTGGGGGCGTCGGAACGCCCACCTTCCTGCAGCGCCTGGAACCAGTTGCCGCGCGTCAAGCGCCAAGCCGGGGCCAGACCACAGAGCAAAGCGCACAAACTCCCGAGAGCAACTAAAAACAGGAGCACGGGCTTGCCCATGTGGACAGAGATATTCAACATCAGGTCAGCAGGAGCCAGTAGTAGCAGAAGCGGAATCAAGCCGGCCGCCAGCATCAAACCGAGCGCGGTGCCGGCGATCGACAGGCACAACCCTTCCATCACCGCCTGTTGTGCCAGCCGTCGGTTTCCAGCGCCCAGCGCAATTTGAATCGAGAGTTCCCGCTGCCGCCCGGATGCCCGCGCCAACTGAAGGCCGGCAATGTTTGCGCAGATAATAAGGAGTATGGTCCCCACCGCCGCGAGCAGGACAAAAAGTGGCTGGCGAAGATCGCCCGATACAAACTCGACCAGCGGCATCGAGAACATGCCCCAGCCCGACACTTTGAGCAAATGCTGTCCTCCCTCGGAGGCGACGTCCTGATCCGCGCGCATATGGAGGTACGTGTTCGCTTGAGCGAGCGTGACACCGGGTCGGAGCCTTGCGACGGCGAACAAATATTCATTCATCCTGTTCTTTGGATCGAAATAGCTCCCGGGAGGAAGGCCGATCGGAATCCATAACTCGGCCGGGTTGGGCCAGGCAAAATCTGGTCCCATTACTCCAACAACTTCGTACGATTCCTGATTAAGTTCGAGGCTGCGGCCGACTATGTCTCGATCGCCGCCAAAGCGTTGCTGCCAGGCTCGATACGAGAGCACGACCACGTGATTGGCTTGGGGCTGGTCCTCTTCGGGGCGGAATACGCGTCCCAGAAAAGGCCGAGCCCAGAACACATCGAACCATTGCCAAGAGACTTTCGCTCCGGAGAGCCTTTGTGGAGTGGAATCGCCGCTGCTGTAATTGAAATCCCCTCCCGCCAAAACGGCGGCTGATGTGAAAATGTCCTTGGCTGTGACGGCGTCGCCAAAATCAGCAGGCGAGAAATTGATGTTGGCAAGGTCGCCCAAGGCGTACTTGGCGCGTAGCGCGACGACATTTGCGGGATGAGGAATCCCGCTGGGGTTCAGCAGGACGGCATTCATTACACTGAACACCGCCACCGTAGCGCCGATACCCAGCCCAAGCGTAAGCACCGATATGAAAGTGAACCCCGACGCTTTCCGCAACTGCCGCAGCGCGTAACGCAGATCTTGAGCCAACGATGTTGTCATTCGTCCTCCCTCGCTAAACTCGACAACACCCCGATGAGAGGGCTTTTCGAGTACGGCGACCACCGTAGCAGCAAAGAATTAGGAACCTCCAGCTAAGGCCTCCCGCGACAATCCGTACGTTCCGGTTCAAGTAAAAAGTGCACCTTGCATGCCAAACTTTGGTACGGGCTTGGCTTTGTTTTTCTACTATTTAGCGGGCCAATCTCGGATATTAAATTGTCCGAAATCGACGGGTGCCGTCCGGAACCGGACACTAGTTCAGGTCGAGAGATTGAGGACTACGGCCCGCTCTCAACAGCTATGATCTCCCCACGAACACGAACACCACTCTCCAACCGGTCGCCGGAGGATCTAGTCCAAGCCCTCACAGGCCCGAACGCAGTTGTTCCAATGTTGGAAGTTCAGTTCGGTTTCCCGTTCACGCTCGAACAACTCCTGCCGGCCAATCCACTGGCTGTAGCGACGATTGCGAATTTTCAACCAGCCGCTCTTCTCGGATGAGTAGGGATCAGCCCTGCGTTTTGCGACGACCCCCTCGAGGTCATGGTCGCAGGCGAGCCGGAACAATCTGTGATTTGAACCATAAAATGGCAGTGGCTGCCACTTTATGCTTCCCACACACACGCGCGCGCGACTCCGAACTCTCTCCTCCCTGGCGGACGGCTCGACCTGAGACACGGATTTTTTGCCGCGCAGCGGCTGGTATCGACGATTGACTCCCCACATGGCAAAATGATCCGATACTTCCCATGAAAACGAGGGTTGACGAAGCCATTTCACAGGTGTGGCTCCAAGCTGGGGCTGACCTTGGAATCCGTGTCACAGCGCCATTTACGCTGCATGTGTCTGATCTCGAAGCCATTACTTTTGAGGCACACGTTCTGGACTTCGGTGGGCCAAGAGGTACAGTCACGGGGGTTCTTGACGACAAGCTGGGCGACTGCCGGTTCGTCCAAGGATATTACGGCTCCAATCTATTCCTATTTCCCTATTCCTTTTCCGCCAGAAGACGTAAGCGCTTCCCGTAGACCGTGCCATGAACGGTCAGTACCGGTGCGATGAGAAAGTAGCTCCAGCCGGCCCACGCCGGGTTTTTCATCGCGAGTACGAACGACAACGCGCCGATCAAAGCCATAATAATGTTCTCCTGAACTTCCTGGCGGGTCTTGAACGATTCGACTTCATTCAATCCAAGTTCCTTGCGCAACTTGTAGGCGTGTGTGTACATCAGCGCAAACAGCAGGAACACCGATGTGAAACCAGCCGCGTAGATGCGCATAATAACTGAGGCTTCATGCCATCCCCATTGCTCCGCGGTTGTACTGCCCATCAATCCCTCGAAAAGCGTCGTGAACACAAACTTCAACGGATAGACATAGAACAGCACTAGAAAAAGCAAAACAACATTCAAGAAAACCGTGTAACGATCTTCCAATCCGTAGCGGCGGGAGAAACGGTAGTGAGCCTTCCAGATCAGGATAAGCTGCGCGAAGCAGACGGCGAAAGGTACGAATCCGCGAATCGCCCCCATGAGTTCGGCGTAATTTCGCGGCACCTCCAGCGACACCACCAGCAGCGTGAGCGCGAACCCGAACACGACGTCGCAGAAAGCTTCGAGCCGCGTTATCTCGCCAGCGCGCCAGCGGAAATAGAGTTCCGGCAGCACGCCCTGGCGATGCTCCATTGGCATTTCGTGATGCTCGGCAACCAGCTGAGCGGAAGTCCGATGGTGATGTTTGTGGCTCATGGTTTCCCCCAGAGCAAAGACGCGGCCCCCCGCTAACGCGGACGGTGTAACCCCCAAAAGTCCGCTGCCAGGATCCGCCAGCGGCATTGTTTTAAGAACTCTGACCGCAGATTTTCAATAATTCTGACAACCTACAACAAACAAATCAAAGGCCCTTATGTGGGCATTGCCCGGAAAGAAACACATAAGTTTGGTCGAATGATGGTTACACCAATCCTCCAGGTCGGCGCGGATGCCGATCTGCAAACTGCAATCACTTCACTCTTGTGGGCGGCCGAGAGGCCGAGGTCCGTCGCTAGTCTACATCCTCGACCGCAAAACCGGAACCTGGCCTGGTACTCCGTCGACTTCGACGACAAGCAGTACGGCGGGAACGGCGCACTGCCTATTACCCCCATCTTCCGGCAGGTAAGTACGTGTTCAGGGTGATCGCGGCCAACAGCGATGGCGTTTGGAACACGAACGGCCAGTCTCTGGCTGTGGTCGTGCTGCCGCCATTCTATCGGACGTCGTGGTTTTTGGCGCTTGCCTCGCTCATTGCGGCGTGCACCGTGGTGCTGGCCTGGCGCAGCCCCAGCCAACGCCAGGTCCTCATCGGTCCTGGAGCGGGCAATGGGTCAGGGGCACACGACGCCGCGGTTAATTGCGAAGGTTGTCAGCATTGTCATTACACGACAGCACGCCAAAACAATATCACTTCACGCCTGCTGCAAAACGAGAAGGATAAGTTTGCCACCGACCTTGTACCCGGGAGGTCTTCAAATGACCTACCTACGCGACAGCAAGAACTGCCGTCGCTCGCAACGAACTCGACTGCCCGCTACCGGGGCCGGGAGCGGGAGATCGTAATGGAAGCTTCTCCGGAGGGTGCCTCAGTGAGGCTGCTGGGGACACGGACGAGGTACCAGGTGAGCTGGCGGGCGATCTTTGACTTGGCACCAGAGATTCGCGCGCGAAGAGAACGCGAGCTTAAGCGCGGGGAACGACGGAAGCAGCAAATATCGTGAACAGACGAAAGCTGATCGAGGATGCAGCGTATGTTTAGGACCAAAGCGCAACAATGCAAAGCTATTGTTGTCACCTTTGAGGCTCGAGCACCTGTGGACTTCACAGGGACCGACTGAGCAAGCTTGCCAATTTCTCGAGAGTTCGCCATTGTCATCTGGCGCGCAAATCCTGTTGCGTTGTGCGTTCGATCTGTGGAACGGCGCCGGTAAAGTGTTGCTCTAACGAGCATTCCGGGTTTTCCGGGACGACGCACCTCCACATCAGCCTGATATGGGGGAAGCGGCGAGGCAGGCGCGTCGAGGGGTCGGAAAGAGAACGTCAGCTGTCAAAGTAAGTTCAGAATTCCTCACTTCTAAACGTTCGGCGTAAACCAGGATCCGAGTGTTCCCAGCATTCCAGTGCTCGCCGGGGGGAAATTAGCTCAGAGCAGCAAGGATCGGTTCGGGGCATTTTGCGCGAGATAGCGATGTTGCGCCATCTGACTTCCGAAGATCGAGGCGAAACATCGGTATACTCCCTTGGATGGAACCGGGTGAGAAGTTCATACGACGTCTTCTGAAGTTTGTGCTGATGATTCTCGCCTTCATCATCGCTATCGTTTTCGGCGAGGGCTATCGTGGTTTAGGCTGGCTTGGAGCTTTGGTTTTCGTGACGTTGACCCGCAATCAGATCCTGGAGTTTCCCTATATCGGAGCTTCTATGGGCGCACTAGGTATCTACCTGTTCAAGCGTCTGAGAAGTTGACCGGCCAGTTCTCCAATGGAGCAAGTTAGCTCCCCGGAGCAAGGGT
>Ga0123355_10010908_pt1 | contig 13981 bp, 10 predicted proteins | sample TergutEmb28metaG_3_FD_89872 | JGI IMG/M metagenome (GOLD analysis project Ga0123355, IMG submission 89872) | Embiratermes neotenicus P1 segment gut microbial communities from Petit-Saut dam, French Guiana - Emb289 P1 | ecosystem: Host-associated > Arthropoda: Insects > Digestive system > Gut ... | reverse complement strand
TAAATTAAGTTTTCGTCTATATTTGATCTGCTTAGTGTTGTGTTTATCTTTTTTTGTGATAGATTTAATGGTTTGCATTGATTTTGTGTTCAGAACTTGTGCACAAAGTACTGTTGTAAAAGTCTAAATAAGCCATCACCTGGGGTCCAGTAACGGATTAATCCATTTTACATTAATTCCTATAGGGAAAATAGTTTCGGTTTACGAACATTTCGGTTTACGAATGACCTTCAGGAACGAATTAAGTTCGTGAACCGAGGTTTGACTGTAGTATACTTGTGATGTAGTGCGGATGGTGAACTGCACGGCCAGGCCACTGTTCTCACTGGAGAAGAGGCCGCATGTACTCAATGGATAAAAGTCTGGTTGGCCCCAGAAATGGTATGGATGCTGAAGAAAAGATTGAGCTTCCTCGGACCTTCAAGGAATCGAACCCCGATTCCTTGCATGTCCTGTACTACACCGACTGAACTATCCCGGCTTATGGATAGTGACAAAGAATGAAAATATCTTGGGTTCCTGTCGCATTGTTCTTTACTTTCACGTCTGGAAAATAGGCTTAGTGCTCGTTGTAACAGACTTTGTTTGCAGCGTGAATCTTACATCTGAACAGAAAGCCGTGAAGCATTGCTTCATCTCCGGTGCCCATTGTTGCGTGACTGCGACTGAGAGAAACAGACGCGAATGTGTTCAACCGGAAAACTTGTGGAGGAAGAAAAAAGAAGAATTGTGATCCGGGGTTCATTTAGTGTTCTGTCTAAAGTGTCTTCGGCGTTGACTTATGGATACGACCTACGTAATTACGTCACCGATGTATCACACGGAAGTGCAGAATGTACTTCTGGGCCATTTCATTCAAGCTAAGCCGTACATGTACTGAAAGCCTAAATAAGCTTTTGAGTCTATAATGTTCATGAAATCTGGAACAAAAATACACACACTTTTCGGGAATAAATACTTGGAAAGTTTTGAAATGTGACGCTGGAAAAGGACGGAGGTCAATTGAACCAGTCGTGTAAAAGTGAAGTGTTACACAGAGTCAAGGAGGAAAGGAGTATCGTTCATACAATAAAGAGAAGGAAGGCGAACTGTTTGGTCACATCTTGCGTAGGAACTGCCTTTTAAAACACGTTATTGAAGGAGATATAGACTGCAGGAGAGGCAGGCAGCTACAGGCTGACCTGAAGGAAATGAGAGGAAACTGGAAATTGAAAGACATAGCAGTAGATCGCACTGCTTAGAAAACTCGCTTTGGAAGAGGCTATGGACTTGTCGTAAGGCAGACTGCGGACTGAATGATTGAATGAATCAATGAATGATGTGTTTTTTATGTATTATTTGTTAAAAACGTTGAACTGCTGAACAGGAAGGGTGCCTTTGTATGTCCGCACACATTTTTAATCTCTAAAACTACAAGTACTTGACTCTTGTTGATGAGTTTCGTGATTGGAATCTGTAATTACAGTCGCAGGGCAAATTTGATTATTATACATATCAGACCAGCATTAGTACAGTAGACGAGATTTAAATGATTTCTCAATAACACCTCATGCTGCAATAGGTTTTTTGGATTTTTAAAGTAAAGTAAAGTAAAGTTTTCCTTGTCCACACCGGGAATGTACATAGGAGGAGTAGACATATAGCTCCACTTATTCATAACCTCGATGCTGATGAGTGGTCAGCATCACGTCCAGGCCACTTTACTCCTGGGGAAGAAGCCCAGTCAGTATCCATTTAATAGTAGACTAGTTGGGTTTCATAGCCAGTCTGGACAATTTGGAGAAGGGAAAAGCCTGGTATTCTTGCCAGGATAGGACCCCCAGATTGTCTGGTTCATAGCCTAGTCACTGTACAGACCACCCTGTACTGGCTGTCAACAGATTTTTGTGGGATATAAATATCTGTTGATTTCATTTGATTTTTTCCCCCTGGTGTGGCGAAGTTTTAACAATGTCTGCCTTTGCAGTGTGATACCTGTAAGGTGATTGGCCATACATTGAACACTGCAGCAAATTAAGATGAAAAGTGTGACATGCAATTAGAATTGCACATGAAAAACTGTGTGTGTGCTCTTGGATTATGCCACGTCAGATGTGTGTGTTGCCAAGTCTGAGAAACATTGTAAAATTCTGTTTGATTAAGCATTTGTTATATCTCTAAACAAGTATAATTGAAATTATTCTGTATGTTTTCTTCATGAAATAAACCCTTAAATGCTCAGGTTAGAACTTCCACCTGCCTTTCTGCCCTCTGTGAAACTGCCAAATGAATTTTGATGAGATTTGTTTACAGAATTCCACTAAACTTTGTTCAGCAAATTTATTTTTTGTTTGCTAATATTGGTGTTATATAAGCTCCACTTTACATGCTGCTTATATCAAACCTTATCAGTTTTGTCAGAGTAGCTCATTATGCAAGGAAACAAGTGAGCATCAGGTTTAGGGAGTTAAATAGAAGCATAGAACACATTTATATCTTCCATTTGTCCTTAGCTATGCATGTTTCAACATATGTTTTTAGTTCCACTGTTGATAATGAAATAGTTGATGGTTTCCTAGGCTCCTCAAAGTAGGCATTGCATATAAATACTTTGACTGTATTCTCCCATGTTTGTTTCATGGACCTTGAGTGCTTGACATTGAAGGTGGTATATTCCTTAGCACTGGGAGCCACTTAGTGATACACTGTCAAATCTCAGAACACCAGATGGAGGTGACTCATAAGGAACATTTCATTTGTAAAATCAGTGGGTTAATGCACTGAAACTGTAAGTACTAAACTTTCACGTGCTTTGTGGGGGGGTTTGAATGCACGTGCGCGCATTTATGTGGAGGTGGGGGGCTATAAAATGAATATGTAAATAATTATTTGGTTGCTTAGAAATTGCTGTATGAAAGTGAAACAAATTGGTAAGGATGTTCGTAAAGTCAGTAGGTCTGTTGTGGTATCCACTGCGAATTGTTCATGGCCCTTGTAACATACTGTAACATGAAAATTATATGTTACAATATGCAATAATGTAGGACATTCGTTATAGCAGCTAGGTGTGTACGTACACTATGAGACAGTTGGCCTACCAAATGTGAGCGATTATTGCTCGAGAAGCCAGGATTGTGCATTTGCTTGAGACAGATATAAATTTCAAACGAGACCATTGTCACAGATCCAGAACTTGTGACACTGATTCACAGTTGTACAGAATTTGCCCACTTTGGTTTTAATACACCCAGTAGTCACATTATAATGACATTAGAGCAGAATGTTAAGAATGCTGGAAATTCTGCAACCATTGCAGGAGAATGTGAGGAGCTTCACTCTCCCTTGATCTTATTATTATATAAACCAATTGTAACATAAGGTTTATGGATGCTCTTACACATCATTCTTGATCTATATCAGTCATCTTCATTTGCACCTCACACTGCTTACTGCATTATAGAGCTCACCTGTGTCACACTGTAGAAATAACAATCAGTCTAGCATGGTACCTAGTTGCTTGTTTGTAGAGGTTTACAACCAACCCCATCAACTCTGTAGAACATATCTCCACGTTAACTAGCAGGCAGTATCACACGACCTACCATCTTGCCTGATGTAGCCAAGAGACTGGCTTTCGTGGAGTTAGGGATACAACACTCTTTTACTTTCTGTCTGGAGAAGAACTGCTTTAATTTATCTGCCATAATTTTACTTTTTAATAATGTTAGTGAAGAAGAATGGGATCACAATAGGCTTTCTGCAATTAGACATATTGAAGGTTGTGGTCACAAGGTTGGTACTCTTGCTGTTTGTTATTCAGGAGGTATAAGTTTCATGTCTTGGCCCAGAGACTGGTAGAGTTTTGTCACCTTCTTCAGTTCTGGAAGGCAAATTTTGGACTAATACCACAAATTATTCTCAAATTTTTGTGTCATTTAATCTGAATTATTGCAGGCATTGTTAAATAAGGAATAATTGATTGAATAAGTGCACCTGGGCCAATGCTTGTTTATTAGTTTTTTGAAGCCTATCAAACCGTAGGTCTTTTAAACATAAAATAGGAATGCTGATCATGACACAGCAGTGTTCAGTGAGACTCCTATACAGTACTTGGTTATTTACAGCCTGTAACCTGTTGTATTCACCATAATCCTGGTATCATTTTTATCAGTAATTGTTTCCATGGGTAGGCATATTTTGGTTTGATACATACTTTTTGTTTGTTTCAGCTACAAGACTGAATGAGTACATCCAGCACTATGAAGAGCTGACATATGACCGTGAGGATGTGCACCGAAGTCACATTCGAGCTCGACGTTCAGTCACGCGAGACAATTCTGTCCATCTGCGGTTCATTTCCCACGGCCGTTCATTTAATATTCGGCTCAAGAGGGACTTATCCACATTCAGCAATAACTTGGTTGTGGTTGGACCAACTGGTCAGGTGGAGGATGTTGAGACATCACACATTTATCATGGCCACATAATTGGTAAGCACAGTTGCTGATTTCATGTATCCTGTTTTATATAGAGACAAGGTGCTCTGCACTGTTAGGAACAGCAATGCTGGCTCCTTGTTATTAATCTGGGAAACACACAAATTTTTTTGAGGTTGGCATCATTGCCATTATTGTCATGGACGTTGTCATCTTTGTTGTCATCGATGTTGTCGTCTTTGTCATCATCGTTGTCGATGTCACCACCACTGCCACCACCACCACCACCACCGCCACCACCACCACCACCACCACCACGACCACCACCACCGTCAGCAGCAGCAACAAACTTCTTGACTCTTGTTGTATGTAATTACTCATTACAGTCAAAAATATGGAGACAGCCCTAAATACAGTGGCAGTGTGGTGTTGATAATACTGTTACAGTATTAACAACACCATATTCAATTTTTAGCTCAAAGAAAGCAAAGTAAAATTATAATTGGCAGAGACATCTACTATAGAAATCAATATAGATAAATATGGTAATTGCTAATTCACAGGACTTGAAAGATTAGTATGAAGAAAATTCTGTTAAATGTTATGTGAATGTGTACTTTTATTTTGTGAAAATACCTGTTCATTCAAGGAGATGGAATATCTGTCAGTATAGTGACTAGACTATAGGCTGGACAACCAGGGAACTGGGGTTTGATTCCCACAAGGGCCAAAAGATCTTTCTCTTCTCCAAAGCATCCAGACCAGCTCTTGGGGGGTCCATCCACCTTCCTGTTCAGGGGGTAGAGTAAAGTTGCTGGGCCATCAAGCTGACCACTCACCTCCATCTCATTACAAGGTGAAGAGTGTGATGAGCTATACCTCCATTTTCATTATGTCTTTGTGATGTTTAAGTATGGAATTAAGCACAGGGACTTCATGTATACCTTTTTACAAATCTACTGAATTACTGAAGGGTAAACAGGAAGTTGTCTTTTGGTAGGTGATAGAATCGAAGGATTGTTATGTTGATACAACATTACACAAAAATGTAATTCTTTGAAACTGTAGATGGAAAAGGGTGAAATTTTAGTTACTATATTTAGAAGATGCTGAAGATAAACACATATGGTACATTTGCTCCCCCCCTTCGCCCCAACAGAATTATTTGTGGTTACACTCTAGAAAATCTTGCCAAAATGTGTTTATCAGCTGCAATAAGAACAGACTGCATTTTGTTTTGTTTAGGCTGTTCAAAGTGTTCTGTATGTCAGATTCACAGAAATACTGTTCTTAACATTTGTGGGACACTGTGTGACTTACACATTCATTGGTTTCCCACACATGTATGTTAGAAAGTAATACTTTAAGACACTTGAAATAATATCTGTGTTGCATTCATCAATTCTTCTGCCTTTCTTTGTCTCTTTGAAGAAGTAACTTACACAAGTGACACTGTTTTTGTGTAACTGTTTTTATAAGTGATAGAAAGCATGTGGTGCATGTTGTCTTTCATTTTTTGTGATTATCAAAACTTTTTGAATTACTCTTAAATTTGTTTGACAGTCTGTAAACGTTTAATCCATGCTCTCTTTATGTATATGTTGTGTAAATCTGTTGCACTGTTTGTTTCTAGGAGAAGCAGGAAGCTTTGTTTTTGGATCTGTAAGTGATGGAGTATTTGAGGGGAAAGTTATATCACCACATGGATCTTACTATGTGGAAAAAGCTCATCGTTTTTTTCCAAACAATTCAAATAAAAGTTTCCACTCAGTAATATATTCTGAGGCTGACATTCAGGACCCATATGAACATTTACGAACTGGTAAGTGGTCATGGCTTATCCTGTCATGAGCCTTTGTGCTGACTGGACAATAAAATGATTAATTCATGAAATTTGTGTTACATGATCACTTGGCATCTACAATGACGTTTACTTTGACTGTTGTAACTATAATATACCATATGGCAGGAGTGAATTTTGATAAGCCACCAGCAACTTGCTTTTACTAAATTTACTTGAGTGTGAGATGTTCCATTCCACCATATTAGAACTTACATATGAAGGGAAAAACATTTAGTGATAGCTTTATTATGAGTCAGATTTTTACCAACCCCATTTAACATAATCAGGAAACAGAATACACATAACTATGCCTTATTCTCAAAATATTATAGTCATTATTGGCAGCATATAATGAATCATTTTGCTTTGTTTGTAATTAAAACTTTCTAAATGAAGAGAAGAAACTTATTTTCCCAGTACATTAAAATTTTAAATAAAGAAAAATAAAAACTGCAGACATTGTAAAACATTTCTATAAACTGTTCTAAATTACACATTATGTAATATACATGTATTTATTACTATGTCTAAATTACATGTTGTTTATTATATTTAATACTATTATCACTCGTGTGTAGGTCACGTAGGTGGCTGTGGAATCAGTGATGAGATAGTGCAGTGGATGGATCACATCCAAAACTCAGCAGATGATGATCCTGCCCCACCGCCAGAACCAGCCCAAAGGGCCACAGAGTCTGAGGCCCCTGAACCTCTTGTGATGGAGCCCCTTGCGCCTCACAATAAGTACAGCCGCGAATTTAATGAGGGTAGCAGTAGTTATCACAGAAGTAAGCGTGCTACCAAACCCAAGGAGGAAAATAAGAACACGTGCTCACTCTTCATACAAACTGATCCTCTAATATGGAGGCACATTTCAGAACAGGTAAGAGAGGGTGGTCGGCAGTGAATGTAGTCTGTATACAGGAACTATGAGAATGTTACAAGAATAGACAGGTTTTAATGTGCCTGTAAGGTCTGCATTTATCACATATTTACAACTGGAAATGATCCTTCATTTGCTTAGGCTAGAGAAACAAATGTGTGGCAACAACGTTCCTGGAGGAAGTTTTTAAGCCAAATAGTTGAAATACAAGATTTAAACTTAAAAAATTAGAGTGTTTTTCTGAATTTTATTTGTCTATTTTCACGCTGTCATGAAGCTTGGTTGCTAACCATTTTTGTGATGTATTAATTATTATTTTTAACTTTTTTTTTGTGTCAAAAGTGACCACATGCTGTTCTCTAAAATATATTGGCAAATTGCCTAGCATGCCTCATGCTGGTCTGTGTCTCTATTTATTGGCACACAATGGTAAAATTAACAAAGTAAATTATTTTTGTTGTATACTTATTTGTTAAGATTCTTGTTACTCTGAAGACCTGCCAGCACCTGTTGATATATTAGAGTTTTGGTTTTGTGCGACAGTCATGGAAACACTCTCCAAGATACAGTTCCACATCACACTTTTTGCATGTGACATGAACTCTTGTTTTTTCCACCCTCATACAGAACAAATGTGCAAATACAGTCTGGAGGAAGGATATGGCCAGTGACTACTGAATTTTACTTCAAGCAGTTGTTTCTGTGAAACTCAGGATCTTCCCAGGGGTTGACATGGGTGAAGTAGAATCTCTGTCTTTTCAGTCAAGTTCCACACCACAGAAAGTCAGAAGTCTCTGTAAGTCATTTTGGTCCCACATTCAGTCATGAGGAGGAAGCTGTTTGGAGTTGTCTAAGAAGTTAAAAAAAAAAGTCTGCTTCAATGTATGGCATTGTGTCAAATAACTGTCTACCATCCTGTCCAACGTAACACATATATTTGTTGTAGCCTTGTATGATTTCTGGCTTTATAGCATTTCTTTCTTCATTACAGAATTGCTGTTTGTTGCTGATTGGTGTATGTATTTTGTCATTATATGTATGTTTCATTCCAAACTTTTGCTGTCAGATCATCTCTAGTCTAGGTGAAATGTCACCTTGTTTCAGTCAGTGTTTTGTGGCACCAAGTCTTGTGTAGGAATGTGTCACATGTCATATTTAAGCATGTTTGCAAAATAGCAAAAAGCGACTGTTAACTTCGCAATGTCTGCCCATCTGTCCGTGCATTAACAGCTTGGCTCCCACTGGACAGATTTTCATTAAATTTGATATAAGTATTTTTCGAAAATCTATCAAGAAAATTCAAGTTTCATAAAAATCAGACGAGCATAATGGGTACTTAAACGAAAACCAATATACTTTTTTTTTTTTTTTTTTGGGTATCTTGCACATTTCTTCTTAGAATGAAAAATGTTTCAGACAAACGTTCTAGAGGAATCAGAACCCATGTTTTGGGTTCAATAACTTTTTTTTAGAAACTGTGCCCTTGGTGCGATCCTGTGGACACACCTATTGTAGAGCAGGGCAGGCCACAGATGACAATATGGTGTATGTGCGATACATGTTATATACCTAAGGCTACAAATACACACTCAGGATATGTAATACTTATTGCCGTACTACTGCAAGAATGGTTGCATGAACATGCCTCACTGTTGCGTTTTACGTACATTGCCTCTCTTGTTTCCATTACATTACTCTAAGGTACTACTCAGTCACAGTCCATTGGTCTTTCAGGCTGTCTTATACAGGGTCTGCCAGCGAATCGGGCGATTTTTAAGTTAAAAAAAAATTAGAAGTATTGGATATCATGATATAGTTACATTTATAAGGAAGTACATACTTTAGCATTTGCAGAAATAAGTGAATCAGTGGTCTTGAAACATAACACAAAAAACACAACACATCATTCCCCTTGAAATATTACATCCTCAAGATGCCCTCCATTATGCTGCTCACACTCAGCAAGCCGATCGTGAACACTACTCATGGCCCTACGTAACATGTCGACTGGGATTCTTGAAATCTCTTCCTGTATCTGCAGCTTCAGTTCTTGAGTTGTGCGAGGTGATGGTGCAGAATACACCACACTCTTAAGGTGGCCCCACAGGTAAAAATCACACACCGAAAAGTCAGGTGATCTTGCTGGCCATTTGATGTCGCCATATCTGGAAATGAGATGTCCAGGAAAAAGTGGGCGCAAAATGTTCATTGCAATTTTTGCAGTGTGACTTGTAGCCCCATGTTGTTGAAAGTAAGTGGTTTTGTTCACTGGAAGACCTTGGAGATGAGGAATGAAGAAGTCCTGTAACATATGTGCGTAATGCTCAGAGGTCACAGTGCAAGGATTTCCACGTTCGTCCTCAAAGAAGTAAGGACCGATAATGGTGAAGGCTGCAACAGCACACTACACCGTTACTTTAGAACTGTGCAGTGGTTTTTGTATGAGTTCCCATGGGTGTCAATCAGACCAATATCGGCAGTTCTGCTTATTCACTAAGCCGGTCAGATGAAAATGTGCCTCGTCACTCATGATTAGATTGTTGAGAACTTCTTTGTTCCTGTTTATCAAGTTCAACATTTGTTCACTGAAAACCAGTCTCTTAGCTGCATCACCCCCCTCCAGTTTCTGAACGACTTTAATTTTGTACGGATGGAAGTGCAAATCCCAGTGTAAAATAGGCGTGACACTGTTTTCTGACAGTACCAGTTTCTTGGAATGACGCACAACCAACCGGTGAGGACTTTGATCGAATGATGCTCTCACAGCGTCAATGTTCTGTGGGGTGCGAACTGTTTTAACACTACCACTTTTCTTCTTAACAGTTGAGCCAGTCTCTTCAAAGTTGTTTACCCACGTCTTTATGGCATGAGCTGGTGCACTTTACTGTTTCGATGAATCCCGAATTTCTTGCGAAATTCATGTTGGGTGGCAACGTAGCTATCGTTGTTCTTATAAAATGATTTTATGGTGAAAGCACGCTGTCCACCACTCCATGACTCCATTTCAAACTGAACGCTATTCACGGCCACGCCACCTGGCAGCATCATTCCCCTTCCCCGCTCACGTTAAAAATAGAAAAACGCTGTTGCCAAATCACCTGATTCACTGGTGGACCCTGTATATCATGTCCTGTTTGAATAATAATTGCCAAAAAAAGAAACAGTTTGGTTTCACTAATGTCTGATACAGTAGTAAGTCCATTCATTGCCTTATATGCTCAAATACAGTTGATAGTACTGATTGCTCAACTTCACCAACAGAGTGGTGACTGTGCAAAGTACAACATGAAAACACTGTCTGTGGCAAGTGGTTATTTGTATGGGGTGCGATGTTTAGTATTTTGCCAGTTCTGTAACCAGGGAGCCAATGAATCCTCGTGTTTGTTGCATATGCTTGTTGTCTTCATGCTTAAGAACATGGAGGTGTATGTGGGAGTAGAGCCTTGTCACTGTCAGAATGTGTTCTTCTGTGTTCTAGTGTTGGGCACCATTGTGCCTCTGGTTTTTCAGTTGACCCCACCTGTTTATGCTGTGATGGCATGAAACTGGTTCTTCTTGTATGTCACGTAAGCCAGTTTCAGACATGTCCTCTGGAGATTGTTTGTTAAATTTCAAATAGACAATATCTTCGCTATTTAGCCTTTTTTTCGTTTTGAATTCAAATTCTGTCTTTGTGTGTGTAGAAACTTGTAATGTGAGTGACACATAGATGCACCCGCTAAAGCATCTGCAGAGACAGTTGGTTTTTTCTTCACTGAGCAGATTAGCCTTCAAGAAGAAGTGGGTAGGGCAAAATTGTTTTTCTTGACACACAGTGCAATGGGAAGAAGGTGATAAATCTAAATCATGGGGCTAAAATTTTAAGACAGTAAATGTACGGCCTTGTCAGAATTGTGTGGTACATTTTGGAACAGATGAAAATGGTTTCTTATAAAGATTGAAGGCAGGAGACAAAAATGTAGAAGAAAGTGTAGAAAGATGCAGTCTAATAAAAAGTGATATGGAGTGAGTAATCACACCTTCATATACTTATAAACGTGTTTGTTAATTCTTTAAAAAATCATTTTTATTTGGAACCTATAACATTAAAACTGTAATATATACAGTGTAGATAGATATACATTATATTTCTAAATTTCTACATTTGAAAAATTTAAATATCTGTGTTTTAGCCAGAAAACTTGGGCCATTACAAGATACACTCAGCATTTAAGCTTGTCAGTGAAAGGTTAAATGTAAAGGAAATGTAACGTCAAGTCAGACTTATGTGTGCTTAATGTTAATTAAGGTGATGCAAGTTTAGTTTAAATGTGGTCTGTTGTGAGATTTGAGGTTTTTACACCATTGATGTTGAGGATTCTAGTCTGCATTATTTATTGTGATAAAAAATACAAAATAAGATATACCTATTTTAAGAACTTTTTGTGTTGACATTCCTTAATATTTTTTGTAATTACTTACAAGAGGGTATTGGTACTTGCAGTGTTGTCATATCAATTTTTGAGTGAACAGTTATGTGTAAACAAAGTGAAAATGTCTTCTCATTGATTTCAGTACAGGTTTGCCCATCTCCTTGGCTTTGTGTTCATTTATTGCAAATACAATCCTATTATTTGAAAAGCTAATGACACTACAGATATAACAGATTTATACCTGCATTTTATTCGTGTTTCAATATGGAGAGCTTCACTTTTTTCTGAGGTGGTAAATTAGGTTTCAATTTAAGTGAAGTGAGTGTGTATATGCTTGAAGGTGAACAATGATCCAGAGAAGACACGGGAGGAAATTTTGTCACTGATAGCTCATCATGTTACTGCTGTCAACTATATTTATCGGGACACCAAGTTTGATGGCCGAGTTGAACATCGCAACATTAAGTTTGAAGTTCAAAGGATAAAGGTATCTCTTAAACATTACAGATATTTTATAGTGGTTGTGTTGTGTGAAGTTATTGAGTTGATTATGACATTTAGATAGTCCTTGTAACCCTGTAAGATATTGTATGGTATGTAAGTAAAGGCTGCTATAATTCTCATGAACAGTGCATCAGCGTACATGCCAGTAGTGTCTGTGAACATCATCTGTACACTGAGGTTGAAGGTAGTGTGTTCCTTGGAAACGTTGGTGCTGACCAATCTAATTACAACATTATGTCATAACCCAGAAGATGGCAATATGAATACATTCTCTCACAAAGTAAAGAGTTGGTATTCTATATTTTTCACGTGATGAAGTATTTTTGTGTGCTGACACATCTTGGTAGAGCTCCTGTAAAGATTGCTGTACCTGGCTGTTTGTGCTTATGAACTTGAGAAATTTTGAACACATATTCGTGAAATACGATGTTGGAGAATTTTGACAAAAATTTTTATGTCTTTTTGAGTTTTAAAACCATTCACCAGTAACAAACAGTCTACATGAAGACTGAATGTTCTGCTTGCATCTCCAGCAAACCTTCCTAAATATTTATGAGAGCAAAAAATGGTTTCATTGAAAGTCACTGATGAGAGTGAAACATATGTATTTATGTCCAGTCATTTTTGCTTTAAATCCTATGGTCTTTAAAGTGTCCCCTGTAAGTGAATAGTTTGCATGTGAATTTAATATTTGTTTACTGTAATGGAAGAGTTCATCATTGTCTTCATTTACTTTTACTTCACATGATTTTAGTCCTAGTTTGTTTGTTGTGTGAACAGTATAAGATGCGTTTAAGGTGCATTTATTATGGTAAAGGTTGAAATCACGAGTTTTGTGCTGTAGATATCAGCATCACAACTTAGAATCCACAAACTAAAAATGTTACTTTGGTAACAGAGAGAGTGCACTAGAATTGACATGCTGTATATATAGGAAGAGCCAAAAGTTGTTTGCGGCCTAGATGATGTGTCTGCAAGGCAGATATTCACCTACAAGTACTGGTGTATCCAGAAATGAGCATGTACAGGTTTTGTGCCAGAATTGTTTCAAATTACTAGTGTTGCAAGCATCTGCAATATTGTAGTTAGAGTTATGACAGTACTTAAATGTCCAAATATTAAGCATGTATTTTTGTAGTGTATCGAAATTGAAGTGAGGCATTTATTTTTGCAAGTACATATTTAATGAAGAGATGCCATAACAAGTCCAAATTGACTGTTGTTTGATGTACATATGTTCTTTGTTGATGTTTAGATCGATGATGATTCACCATGTCGGATAGGGTATCATGGGGAACCGAATCCATTCTGCCATGAGAACATAGATGTAAGCAACTTCCTGAACCTGCACTCTCTAGGGAACCATGAGGACTTCTGCCTAGCTTATGTGTTCACATACAGAGATTTCACAGGAGGCACTTTAGGCCTTGCATGGGTCGCTTCTGCCTCAGGTGTGTGTTTTCAGATGGAATTACTGCATTATGTGTAGAGAGTACTTAAGTTTGAAAAAAATGAGTTATAACTGTGGCTGCAGAAAGGATAAATACTTGCATGTAATCTGTGTCATGTAAATGACAAGACAGTATGTTTACGTTGAGAATGCTTTTATTAGCTTTGCAGGAATCAGTTCTTGCCATGCACATAGAACTGTTGGGGCCCTTTATTATTCACTCTTGAATATTTGACATGCAAAATCTAACAGGGTGTGGACAGTGGACTGCAGTGTGTTGAAAGTCATTTTAAATCCAGCAACAAAGAGCTGTGGAATTCTGATATGCTGTGTAATTAATGTCAACAATGCCTAACAAAAAGTTAAGAGGTATATATTACAGTAGGTTTATTGTGCCGTGAAGAATGACAGTATTGTAGTTTAATTGATGTAATATTATCCAAGCAAACCTTAATGCTACCAGAATATTCATTG
>Ga0123355_10010907_pt1 | contig 13981 bp, 14 predicted proteins | sample TergutEmb28metaG_3_FD_89872 | JGI IMG/M metagenome (GOLD analysis project Ga0123355, IMG submission 89872) | Embiratermes neotenicus P1 segment gut microbial communities from Petit-Saut dam, French Guiana - Emb289 P1 | ecosystem: Host-associated > Arthropoda: Insects > Digestive system > Gut ... | reverse complement strand
TCACGATTTATGGGATATTTGTTGCATATTCAGAGCCAAAATGAAAGATATGGAGGAGGTTATCCGTATGCAAGCCGTTAAAAACCCTATTGCACTTGATTTAGCTGATGGAGTTAGAAAAACCGTTGCGAGAAATGATGTTGTAAATGATACGCTCAATCGCCAAGGTGAGTTGTTGCAGTTACAGAATTATTTTAGGCGTAGGGAGCAGAAAGCGGCACAAAAAACGGCAGAGGATATATTAGTATCTGCTTTTCAAGCTAACTTGCCGCCAGAAGCGATAGATGTTATTAAACAACAAGCGGGGATAACAGATGCCCGACTTGTCGAATTAAGAAAGCAAGCCAACGAAGTTTGACCCAACTTTAACAAATACCCCAACCCACTAAAGTAATCTTTGAGGGATTGGGGTATTTACAATTGAGGTACATATTTGAGTTTCTAATGCGTAGATATTTTCTCCAAAATATCCTTGACAAGATAGGTTCAAGAACAAGACTTTCTATGCAATAAATATCTGAACTATTCAGCCGCACAATGCTGCTTTTAGAAAGATAGCCCGAACTTGTTGTAGTATCTTCTGCTAATTTTATCTCCATTTCAACTTCTGAGATGGTGGTTTTTGTGGCATATCTGTCATTAGCATTTTTTATACATGCTTCAATACGCTCTTTAAAATCGGGCGAGTCTTTAATGATGTAATCCATTGCCTCTACTGCATATTTAAATATAAGCGATTGTGAATCTTTGTCACCAGTTACAATCACAATAAAAGCTCGCGGGTCTTGCTTTCGTATTAACGCTGCTAACATATATGCATCAATTTCGCACTTTAAGTCTATATCAAGAAAATAAAGTCCTATCTCTTTTTGCAACGGCAAAACAGCTATTATTTCACTTGGATATTGGGTGCTGATGGTTATAGCCATATCAAGACTATTTTTTTTAATACAAGAATCAATTAAAGTTGTAATATCTGCTAATTGCGTAGCATTATCATCGCAAATAAATATCCGTAACACACAATACACCTCCATGCCAAACGCTACTCGCTTAGGCGCGTAAATTCAATAACTGTATTAAACTATCAGATTCTATTTTTGTTTCAAGCGAAAGTTTCTCGTTTTTTCTTATAATTTGGGATACGGTATGTAATCCTATTCCACGGTCAGCACCTTTTGTACTGTACCCCATTTTGTACATTTCTTCGATATTAGGATGCGGGACAGAACAAGTATTTTTGAATATAAACACGACTCCATCTAGCGTAGACATTGCGCCAAGTGACATCTTTGAGTTGACATTATCTATACAAGCCTCTATAGCGTTATCAAGTAAAATCCCAGCCGCACGACACAAATCAACCAGACTGTCAGTGTCAATACATTTAATATCGTGTGGTATGTCGATGTATATAACTATTTTAAGTTGTTGGGCATACAATATTTTTGCAGTAAAAAGTCCTTTGAGTATAGGAGGTGCTATTCTCGCAAGCGTATCCAATCGTTGGTCTGTCATGTCTATCGTTTCTTCGTTGAAAGACGCGATATACGCGTGGTAGTAATTACGCAAACCATCGAAATCCTTATCGACTAAATAGCCGTTAAACCCCAAAATCAAATTATAGTGGTCGTGACGAAATCTTCTCATTTCCATAGCCATATTTTCTATATTACGAGTATAATCTTGCAGGTTTTTAAGTAATTCTTCCTTTATACGCAAATCAGCGTCTTTGCGTGCATTATTAGTAGAAGCAATTAACGCAAAGACAAAAAGCGCAAACAGTATCGAGAAGAAAAATGCATTTATTATTGGAGAGATGGGGTCAACGAAAATAACATCCCAAAGAAAAGTGAATGCCCAAAAAGGCAACAATGTTATCACTGAACTAAGGGCAAGAACACCTATCATTGGTTTTTTCACACAATCTTCCAGTAATTCGACTTTCGCATGATATATTCGACCAATCCTTCGTGAAACAGAAAAAGCTAAGATGAACACCATGAAAGTATACATAGTATATAGTATTAAATCGCCAACAATAACATCTCTTCTCACATAGTCAAGGAATATACCCAATATTGGATTTAATACAGCACTTGCAATAGATGCCGACAATATAAAAATTATATTTGAAAAAACAGAAAAAAACACACTATGTTGCAAATTTCTAACTTTTATATATGCGGATATAATCATGATAACTATAAATAGTGTATTAGCTGTTATTGCTGCAACATGCAGCATAGGAGCAAATGTGAAAGCACTAAACGAAACGATTGATGACACTAAAATAATCGAGATTATTTCAAGCCGTCTAAACACTACTTTACAAATATTTGTGAACACAACACACATAATAACAGATTCTATCAACATTGCAACAAGAAGAGGTATAGGCATATACAACACATCCCAAACAAAAAAAGGATATAACTAATACCTATATCCTTTTTCTATTAGTTTACATAAATGTACTACATATCTCTCATTTCGTCAATAATTTCATTTGATAATTCTGGCTCATACAGAGCAAAACCCCAGCATTGAAACGGGTCTATAGGTATGTCTGCAAGACGACTACCCACATTAACAGCGACCTTCTTTAACAAACTCTGTTGATTATCATGACTTACATTCGTACTTTTCATAGTTTTTTCCACTCCTTCCAAGCAATTTATATGTTAAAGGCAGTATTGCTATACTTTGGTACACTGCCCCCAAAGCCAACATAAGTTTTACAGTTTCGTTTGGGATTAATAAAGCCACTAAAAATACAATAATTCCACTGATGACAGCCTTAATTTTAAGACGTTTTCGATTACGCACTCCAATTAAAGGTCTAGCCTTGGTGTCTGCTGGTGCAAAAAATGATAAAGAAATAATAATACCTACAAAAACAAGCACAACGCTTAAATTCTTAATACCAAAATCAGATAGTGCCCAAGGAATCAACACAAACATAACACTACTAACCAAGGTGCATACGGTGCTGTTAAGCGCGTGTAGCCCAAAAGAATATCGTTTCACAGCAACAAAGGAAAGATGAGTGATAAGGGTCAAACTCAATGTCCCCATAATTACCGCCAAAGAATATATAGCAACCAACTTAACCACATTGATAAGAAGAACTTCCATTCCTAGATTCATCTTGGTAAGTTCTGAACTTTCTTTGCAAGCATGTTGGTTAATTATGCCTACTAGCCACACTGCAACTATGCGAACTAACTTGCCCTCCATAGAATCTCCATCTCTTAAAAGTGCAATTTATTAACTGCTACTGCCGAAGTATAGCACAAAATAATATACAAGAAACCAAATTGTCGTAATCGGTTGGTAATTTGTCGCATTTGGCGCGGGATTGAATTTTCGACGATAATGCGACAAGCTATGACAGTTTCATTGACATATGTTTTTTTTGTTTTAAAATTTGACTAGATGTTTGATTGGAGTGTGTTTACTTAAAATGAAAATGAAATTACTTATTGCGACTACAGATAGAGACTATGCTGACCATCTATCAAGTTACTTGTCTGATAGATATGCAAACACATTTGAAGTAAGTATAACGTCACAGCGTAAGAGGTTCGACGAACTGCTTGAAACAGACCACTTTGATACTGCCTTGTTAGATTACGAGTTTGCAAATGAAGCCGAACTTAACTTCATTCGCCTCCCACTGATTCTTGCTGAGGACGGCGTTGCTTTAGTGAGTAGTCGCTTAACACATGTACGTAAGTATCAACGTATTTCGTCTATAGTAGGCAACATGTGGGAATCATTTGCAGCGTTGGGCTTAGACATGCGAAACTTTGGCAGAGGGGGACGCATTATTGCTGTTTGGTCGCCTGTTGGTGGTGTTGGTAAAACAGCAGTGGCTCTCGCGTATGCGACAAACAGGGTATCATTAGGAAAGCGTGTAGTTTACCTTAATATGGAGAATTTTGCAAGTATTCCAGCTTATTTTAAACAAGATGGCAAGAGCATTAGTAAAGCATTCGAGAAGCTGGCATCTAAAGATACAAATATCCAGATGTTGTTTACGGGAATCCGTCAACAGGATAGTAATTCAGGAGTTTATTATTTCTGCGCCCCCGAAAATTATGAAGATATGAACATTCTTACGGAAGAAAATATTCATACGATATTAGATGCGTGCGCACATGAAGTGGATGATTTAGTCGTAGATTTATCGGGGCAATACAATGCAAATATGATGAAAATTTTTGATATGGCGCAATTTGTGATGATAGTTACAGATTCCTCGGACACATCTCAAGCAAAATTGCATCAGTTTGTGAACCAACACAATGCCTTTGCTCAAATAAAAGAAAAAATTGTACAGGTTAATAACAAGGGTGCTAAAAATGCTGAAATTGTTTCCGATATAGTCGTAAACCTGCCTACAATACCTAATTCTGATTGTGTTTCTGTTTTTAGAAAATTAGCAAGTAACAGTTTTGATTTTTGAGGTGACATCTTGTGGTATATGAAGACAAGGCCGCTCTTGTAACTCAACTTAAAACCGAAATGCAGGAAAGACCAGACATCACAGACCTTTCCGATGAACAAGTGTTTTCCGAGGCGGCAGAGGCACTGGAGAATAAAATTAAATGGGCAAGAAGTAATAACGCAGAAGCATATAGAATCCTTTCATCTTTAAATTTTATAGATAAACAACAAATTACAGAGGCAGTGTTTGGATCTGTTCGTGAACTCGGTGTGTTGAGTCAAGTTATTAGCGACCCTGATGTCACGGAGGTTATGATAAATGGTTACGAAGACATCTTTGTGGAAAAAGCAGGGAAGTTACTAAAACTGGAAAACCATTTTGAAAGTCGTCGCGAATTGGAAGTTGTAATAACCAAGTTTGTATCGCAGGCTGGACGAGCCGTTAATGAGAGTGAACCCATTGTAGACACTCGTCTTGAAGATGGTTCTCGTGTAAACGTGGTAATGCCTCCTGTCGCTTTAAATGGCCCGATTGTGACAATACGGCGTTTTCCAAAGGAAGCAATGACAACGCAAAAGTTAATTGAGTATAAATCCATAAACTCTGAAGTTGCCGAGGTGTTGGAATTGCTGGTTGCTTCAAAATACAATATTTTCATTAGTGGCGGAACAGGTAGCGGCAAGACCACATTCCTTAATGCACTCTCAAATTTCATTCCAAGTGATGAACGCATTATTACAATTGAGGATTCTGCCGAACTTCAAATAAAAAGCATAGAAAACATTGTGCGCCTTGAAACGAAGAATCCAGGCCCAGACGGTACGGGCGGTATTCCCATACGCGAACTAATCAAGGCTGCATTGCGTATGCGTCCAGAGCGCATTGTTGTGGGTGAAGTTCGCGGTGCAGAAGCGTTGGATATGCTACAAGCCATGAACACAGGTCATGAGGGTTCTATCTCAACAGGTCACGCAAACTCCACCTACGATATGTTAAGCAGACTTGAAACCATGATATTGCAAGGTGGCGACGGTTTGCCATTAGAGGCCATACGGCAACAAATATCATCTGCCGTGGACATAATAATTCATCTTTCACGATTGAGAGACAAGTCTCGCAAAACTATGGAAATCATAGAAGTCGTAGGTTACGACTATCGTGAGCGGAAAATTATAACAAACACGCTTTATGAATTTATGGAATCAGAGGTAAGCACTAAAAACAAAGTAATTGGCGAACTGGTGCGTACTAAAAATCCAATGAAAAACACACAAAAGCTTATTAATTTAGGTATAAATCGGGTGATATAAAGCGAGCAGATGTATATGGGGGCTTCAATATGTCAAATATTTTCGCACAAGAGTCACAAATAACAGATGCTATGGCAGTAAAGTCGCCACGGACTGAGCGTATTCCCAATTATATTGGAAGTTCTTCAACTTTTATTAACCATGTGTTGTCCTTTGTTAAAGGGTTTGTTGCGGGATTTTGTGTGCTTTTCATATTTTATAGAATACCTATTCTTTGCATTATTGGTGGGTCGATAATTGGCTTTGTTAATATTTTTGTTGGCGCAAAAGAAGCCACTATAAAAAGGCGGCAGCGATTACGTGTTCAATTTTTTGACTTATTGGAAGCTATGACAATATCAATGCGTGCAGGTAATCCTCCTTTGCGCGCATTAGAAAGCGCGAGAGAAGATTTAGCTATTATTTACCCGAAAAACAGCGATATTATCGTAGAAGTTGAACTTATGATTGGACGATTTAATAATGGCGTACCCCTTCCTAACATTTTTAATGATTTCGCTGAACGTAGCAACATTGAAGACATCGCAAGTTTTGCTTCTGTTTACGCCACCATAGATGGCAAGTCAAGTAGAGCAGACCAAGTTGTACGTGAAACGCAACAAATCATTGCGGATAAAATGGAAATAGAAATGGAGATAAGTACGCTTATGACTGCCGCTAAATCAGAGGTAAACATCATGTTGGTTATGCCTTTGGTTATACTTGGCGTAATAGGTTATGCTGGGGCTGGGTTTATGGATGCAATTTACACTACAGTAATGGGGCGAATTGTTGCTACTGGTGGATTTATTGTATTTATCGTCAGTTTCATTATGGCTCGCGTGTTTTCCAATATTAAATTATAGGGAGATAGTATGCTTATTATTGTACTTCTTGCTTCGATGCTGATTGTAACTTGGCTTGTATTGTTGTTTTTGGTAAACAGTGATGACTGGTTGGTTGCCGCATACAATCGCTTATTTGACAATTTGGCGGAAATTGATAAGTTGCGCGCTAAAGACTCAGAAAAAGCGGCAAGATTAGCACACTATCATGGATTGTTTGCTTTTGTGATGCGGTTATTTTTAAGCGGGAATGCTTCAAAAAAAATTGCAAAACTTGAAGAACATAATGAACATTTGCGAAACGGTAATTTCAAAAGCCTTAATATTATGCCTATGCCAGGGTATGTGTTGCTTAGAAAATTTGACTCAATAGGTCGAGGTGAGATGCATAAAAAATTTCTGAATCTTAACATGGAAATGCATGGGAGAAAACATGCGGAAAAAAAGACTAAGCACTTTATGGCATCTTTGCTTTCGTATCCTATATGTGGAGTATCTGCGAGTTTGCTTGTTGGCGCAACAATAGTGGGCTTTGGTGCAGTTACGGAAGGGCTTGCTGTATTGGGAATAGGAACTGTTTTGGTTCTGGTTTTGGTTTACGCTGTTTACGACGAGCTTAACGATAAAGTAAACAAGCGAAGACAGGCAATTGCACGTCAATTTCCCAATGTAGTATCTAAGTTGGCATTGCTTGTGACATCGGGCATGACTATTGAGAGAGCGTGGAGAGAAACAGCGTTCAGTCAAAGCCAAGAAATTTACAAGGAAATGCAAAAAACCTCTGAGGAAATGGACAATCTAATTAGTCCTGAAGCCGCTTTTAGTGGGTTTATAGACCGTTGTAATACTAGAGAAACGGCAAAACTTGCTTCCGTAATAATGCAAAGCTTGTCAAGAGATGCCTCTGAAGCTGGGAGAATGTTGAAAGAATTGGCGAAAGACGCATGGTTAGATCGCAAGCATTGCGCAAAACGCGAAGCCGAAAAAGCAAATGCAAAACTGATGATTCCTACTATGCTGTTATTCTTGGCTATATTGGTAATAATTATGGTTCCTGTTGCTATGAACTTTTCGTCGTTCTAGCAGTTGCATAAGCATAAAAATTACACAGAAAGGGGGCGATGTCTATGTGGCAGAAAATATCTATATTACCAATAATGACTTATCTTGCAGTTACGGGATTTTTTCACGATTTGAAAGATGACGAACGTGGTCTGTCTGGTGTGGTAGTAGCAGTGTTGCTGATTTTGGTAGCAGTATTGGCTATAGTGTTAATTTGGGGGCTATTAAGTGGCTGGCTTGACGATTTGTGGAGTCAAATTACCGACACCGCTACTGACGGAATACAATAAGTTTATTAAAGTCGATGCATCTGTAAAGTTATTGTATAACGAAGAAGGAGGCCGCTATGCTAAGTTTAAAGCGTTTCATGAGTTGCAACAGGGGCGATGCTATAGTAGAAGCGGCCGTCCTCTTCCCCATAATGATTATGATATTTGCCGCAATTGTACTGCTTAGCATATATTTGCCCCAACGAGCAGTACTTAATAATGCTGCTCAAGTAGCGGCAACCTCAATAGCTGGAGAATTTTCGGACACGGGATTTAATTTCGATGATGCCACTTTGGAGGCAAGCTGGGATTTTTACTTGCATAATACGATATTCGACAGAATTGGCGTTTTATTTGATGGCGATTATGAACTGAGAAACAACTTTTGGTACAGAGCTTTTTTATGGTTCTTTGACCCTGGATTGCGATATGGAGAACGTTCGCAAAACATTGTAGATGAAGTTTTAAGTCGAGGTTTTCAAATTGTAGATGAGCCTGTAGATGTGGATTTTTACTTGAGACGCACAATATTATATACAGAGATACAAGTGACGGTGTCGCAAACCATTCCTTTTCCTGTGGATTTATCATTTATAGGTTTTCCCAGCGAAATTGTTATGGAGCAGACAGCAACCGCTTTTGTAGCTGATGGAGATAGATTTTTACGCGGGGTAGATGATGCAATTGCTCTTTCTGGTATATACGACAGAACGGTTAGGGATTTAAGGACATTTTTGTTTAGTATTGCAGGCAGGATATGACAACTCGCAAAGGAGAATTTAGCCATGTTTAGATTCATCAAAAAGCTGAAAACAGATGTAAAAGGCGCAGTTACAGTACTTGTTACACTACTACTTATTCCTTCTATTTTGGTTACAGGTACGGGGGTTGATTTGGCAACTACATTTGCGGCGCGTTCAACAGTACGCAACAGCAACGAACTTGCATTAAACGCGCTTTTGTCTGATTATGACCAATTGCTAAGAGATTTATACGGGCTTTTTGCTGTTACCGAAGGTGATGCCGAGTTACAAGCGTTGGTTAATCGCTACATAGCCTTGACTTTGTTTGGGGAAGACAACCGCACAGAGGGTCGTGTTTTGTACAACAATATAGGTATCAATGCATATGTTTCTCCCGTAGATGGTGCAAATTTAGCAAACCAAGCCATACTTCGCCGTCAAATAGAGGAATATGTAAGACTTCGCGCCCCAACATTTCTGATTGAAGAAGTTTTAACCAGTCTTGAAAAATTCACAAGATTTTTACCAGATTTACAGGCAACTATAATGAAACTGGATGTAGTGGAGCAATTGGGTATTTTATTAAACTTGCAAATGCAACTATATTACAGAATATACTATCATGAGCGGTATCTTTTTCCCGCTGAAATGGCTGGTAATGTACAAGGACTTACACTAGCGGAGATTCAGAATTGGATTGCCACTGCTGATGCACATGGCATTGAGGTAGACCATGCGGCACTTATTACGGCAAGCTTGACAGGACTTAATGGCAGGCTTAATAACCTTACCAGTCTTAGGCAAACTTTTTTTCAACGGCAACAGGCATATGAGGCCGCAGTAGCAAGTTATCTTTCTATACGTAATAGCCCACCTCACCCCGAGGCTTCGCCCGAAGCTTGGGCGGCGTGGAGTGCCGCTGTAGGTGCTGCAAGCGCCAGAATGAGCAATGCAAGAGCAGAAATGAATGCGGTAAGAGCAGAATTTTACCAGCTAAGGAGTGATACATCTTACTGGGCAGGGGAGGAAGCCCGAAGGTTATCTATGGAAACATTTGCGGCTGTTGAAAATAGAGGAGAACATTCCTTTGGTTCTTTCGTAAGTTCAATACAGAATATGGCAGATGTCAGAAGGCATGAAATACATGGCGTTTTTGGCTGGATTTTAGGTGTTGCAGGCACCCCAGTAAACCCGTTTTATATAATTAGGGAATTTGACATGCAAAGAGTAAGCCAGCGCAGTGATGCGGACAATGTTCAAGTATTTCTAGATAATTTGGTTCAAATGGAAATGCTTATTACATTAATAGACATGCAGGCGGCAAGTGTTGTTGCAGATATTAACAGACTGCAACGCCACTTGGACAGATACGCTTCAAATGCCATGCGTGAAGGCATGAGCAGACAACTAGCGATTATAGAGCCTACAATAGATATGACGGCTATACAAGCCCAACACAGGAACATTACAAATTTTATTGATGGTTATTTTTTGGGATACGCCACATATCTTGCAAACCCCGAGTTAAACGTAAATGGTCAAATAATGACACTTGCGCATATGAGTGCGATAATTGAATCTATAAATCTTCAACCAGGAAATAATCCTCCTGCTTTTGAAGCTTTGCGCAATACCCATCGAATAGAGGCAATCCCCTATTTCCAACATTTAAGACGTGTTGATGGAACTCAGTTTATGGGATTTACTGATTGTGATATGTCTTTTATATTTTTCATACAGATGTTTGGTATGTTTGGCGATGAAACACATTTTCAGCGCAGAGCCATTGAGTTTGCAAATATGCCCAGAACATTCCTTTCTGTTTATTCAAGCGAAATGATGACTTTGATTAGTGACCTTACTCAAGCTTATCATATACATGGGCGGGGTGCGCTTGAAATACCCGCAGATGTATATGCGCAGCTTGGAGGGCGCGTGAACATGATGGGGGCGATTGTATTCACAGGTGACGCGTTTGGTTATGATGACAACATATGGAGAAAACTACGTTCAACAAACATAATGCTTAGTGCTGTGGAAGAGGCATTTCGCGTTTTCCTTGAAGAAGATGGCGTACTAAATCAATTATCATTGGTATCATATGCTTCAGGTATGTTTTCCTCATTCACGACACAAGACGGGACTTCCTTTACTGGAAATAGCTTTCACCCTAATGTCAATTACTTATTGGGTTGGGAATTGGAATATCTTCTTATCGGTAGTCGTATTGAGTATGTAAACCATGCCGCTTTCAACAGCATACTTTTCTCAACGCGATTTGTGTTTAATCTTATAAGCTCTTTTGTTGTTCCAAATATAAGTGCTATGGTTGTAAAAGAAAAAACTCAAACAGTTCGTATGGTTTTGGTTCTTTGTGAAACCCTAATAGATATGTATAGGTTGCGGTCGGGAGAGAGTGTACCCATCGTAAAATTTTTAAACAGCCATTGGATTTTCGCTAATCCAACTGGAATGGGGCAAATGGCAATGAGTACTGTCAATTCCTTTACTCTTGGTCACGCGAATGCAGTTATGATGGGAGTACTTGCGGCATATGCAAATTCACATTACCCTGTAGACATAAAAGACGCTCTAAAACCATTGAATCCGAGCAATGTTTACAAAAATGGAATACTATATGTCGCGATAGCTCGCACTGTATATAATCGCGGTTTAATGGGTTCGTCTCATGGTGTGATGGACGAAATAAAAACGCAGTTTATTGAAGAGGGGCTTCGAGTAACATTGGATAAATGGGAAAATAACTTTGGTGGTATATTTAATGATACACTTGAAGATAACCTTGTGCCTGTCAAAATAAATAAAATAATGGGTCGGGAAAATTCCAAAGCTAACACCGCTATTGCAGAAAAAATAGCGGGATATGCAATAGATGTTGCCGTAACTAATGTCGTCTCTATTTGTTATCATCAGTATTTACAGGTTTTTTTATTCTTTGTTCCCCCAGTTGTGGTAGTTGATAGAATGCAGAATTTAATCACACTTAATATGACTAACACTGTGCAAAATGCAAACTCGCCCGTCCCCCCACGAATACCTGCTTTACCAATACCAAACCTTAGACCCACTCCCCTGTCGTTGGACGCTGGCGAGATGTTTGACTTATCACAGGCGCATACTGCATTTACTTTAGAAACAGAAGTTGATTTGGAGTTATTGTTTTTATCTGGCTTTATAGCACAAGGTCAGGCTGGAAATGTTTCAAGTGGCACTCTTACATTTAATACGGTTTCAAATAGAGGATACTGATAAAAGTAAACGACGCTTGTAAACTATTATGGAAATGAGGAATGTCGGATGGATTATTTAATTCAATGGAATCAATACGTTCAAAATTATTTTATGCCCTTTGTTCCGCATATTTTTATGTTTGTAATATCTACAGTATTCGTAGTGGCTTTAATATGGGTCTGCTTGAATATTGGGAAATTTTCTGTGCGTCCTAGTTGTGAAGGGTGCATAATGATAGTAGATGTGCCTAATTATAGATTTCGGATAGGCAGTCCAGTATATACATTTCGTGCATCTCCGGGAAGTCCGACAAGAATGATTGGACAAGAAACATTGGGGCTTGCAGAGGTGCAATATGGTTCTCAACTTAGAATTTCTTTGATTGGGAAATGGGATAGAGTTGATGCGTTTACGATTCGAGAAATATTAAGCCCAGCGAGTGAAGCAATAGCACACAAGTATAATATAGACTTAGCTCGAAAGTACAAAATTGGTCAAAGTTTCCCGTTTCGACAATCGGGAGAGGCATTGCGTCTAGCAGATAGCACTTCTTACGCCACAGTAGTGCAGCTATATATTCCAAGTGATGATACGCCATCAGATGGAGATAAATGTTAATTTGTCCTATGTTCCCAATTTAATTAGTCAATAGGATTTAATCACACTCAATATGACTAACACTGTGCAAAATGCAAACTCTCCCGTCCCTCCTCGACCTACTTTACCAATACTAGGACACAGACCCGCCCCTCCGTCTTTAGACGCGAACGAGATGTTTAACTTATCACAGGCGCATACTGCATTTACTTTGGAAGCAGAGGTCGATTTGGATTTATTGTTTTTATCTGGTTTCATAGCACAAGGGAGGGCTGGAAATGTTTCAAGTGGTACTCTCACTTTCAATACTGTTTCAAATAGGGGCTACTGATAAAATCAAATGATTCTTATGCGTTATTAATGAAGTGGGGAGTGTACGATGTATGATTTAATTCAATGGGGGCAAGACATGATGCTTATGTCAATTCTTATGTTTGTAATATCTACAATTTTTGTGGTGGCTTTAATATGGGTTTGCTTGAATGTTGGGAAATTTTCTGTGCGCTCTAATTGTGAAGGGTGCATAATGATAGTAGATGTACCCGATTATAGGACTCGGAGTATCCGACTGGGTACTATATGCACATTCCATGCACCTAAAAGCGACCCAACTCTAATGAAGTCAAGCAGAGCACTGGGGCTTATAGATGCGCAAAATGATTCTCGATTTAGAATTTCGTTGATTGGAAAATGGGAAAGGGTTGATGAATTTACGATTCGAGAAATACTAAGTCCCGAGAGAGAAGCAAACGCACGCAAGTATGATTATTTAGATTTGGAGTATTTGCTGCGTGAGTACAAAGTTGGTCAAAGTTTCCCGTTTAGATCATCAAGTTCAGGTTACACTTTCTTAACACCTTTTGTGCCTTGTGCTACAGTAGTACAACTCTATATTCCAAGTGATGATGCACCATCAGATGGAGATAAAGGTTAATTTGTTCCATGTTGCCGATTTAATTAGTTGATGGAGTTCAACATTTAATCACACTCAATATGACTAACACTGTGCAAAATGCAAACTCGCCCGTCCCGCCGCGACCTGCTTCACCGATACCATGGCGTAGCTCCCCCATCTGTCTTTGGGTGCGAATGAAATGTTTAACTTATCACAAGCGCACACGGCATTTGTTCTTGAAACAGAGGTTGATTTAGATTTATTGTTTTTATCTGGTTTTATAGCACAAGGTCGGGCAGGAAATATTGCAAGTGGTACTCTTACATTCAATACTATTTCAAACAGGGGCTATTGATAAAAGTTAAGTGTGTTGATAGCTCGAAAGATGAAACTGCCGAAGAGTGGAGAAAATCGACAAACAAGGCAGTGTTGTGCAACTATGAACACAACTTCTAAAACGATGCTTATAAATTATTGTGGAAATGAGGCGTGCTGGGATGGATTATTTGATTCAATTGAGTCAAGACCCAATTCTTACGTATATTTTTATGTTTGTAATATCAATAGTATTTGCGG
>Ga0123355_10010905_pt1 | contig 13982 bp, 11 predicted proteins | sample TergutEmb28metaG_3_FD_89872 | JGI IMG/M metagenome (GOLD analysis project Ga0123355, IMG submission 89872) | Embiratermes neotenicus P1 segment gut microbial communities from Petit-Saut dam, French Guiana - Emb289 P1 | ecosystem: Host-associated > Arthropoda: Insects > Digestive system > Gut ... | reverse complement strand
GACGCACAGGGAAAGTTCATTCTTCCCGGCCTTTGGGATATGCACGCCCACTTCGAGCAAGTCGAGTGGGGCCCAATCTATCTCGCGGCCGGAGTCACTACCGTCCGCGAGTGCGGTAACGAATTCGAGTTCATCACCGCCGTCCGCGACGCCATCGCTCAAGGCCGTGGGCTCGGGCCGCGTCTTTTGCTCGCCGGCCTCGTCGACGGCAGCGGTGCCGTGGCCCTCGGCGTCGCCCGGGTCGATACTCCCGAGCAGGCGCGCTCCTGGACCGACAAGTATCACGCCGCCGGCTTCCAGCAGATGAAGATCTACAGCTCCGTAAAGCTTGAGAACCTGAAGGCCGTTGCTGACGAAGCCCACCGCCTCGGCATGACCGTCACCGGTCACGTCCCCAACGGTCTCAACGCATTCCAGACCATCGATGCCGGACAGGACCAGATCAACCACATCTCCTACATCTCCGACATCATGCGCGCCCCGCTGCCTGACAATGCCACGCGCGCCGACCGCCGAAACGCCGCTGCGAATCTCGACGTAAATTCCCCGGAAGCGCAAAAGGCGCTCGAGTTCCTGAAAGATCACCACACCGTCGTTGATCCCACCATGGCGCTCTTCGAACTGTTCACCGCAACCACCGCGAAACCTCCAGCGAGCTTTGAGCCGGGCGTGAACAAGATCCCGTCAGAGCTCGCCCAACAGATCACCGACGTTGAACCACCAAGTGAAAACAGTGCCATTGGCGAAAAGATCTTCCAGAAAGACATCGAGATTGTCGGTGCGCTGCACCGTGCCGGAATCCCGGTGGTCGCAGGCACCGATCAGGCTGTCCCCGGCCACAGTCTGCACCGCGAAATCGAACTCTATGCCGAAGCCGGATTCACGCCCCTCGAAGCCATTCAGGCAGCCACGATCGTTCCTGCGCGCGTCCTGGGCCTCGACAAGGAACTGGGTACGGTCGAGAAGGGCAAGCGCGCCGATCTGATTGTTCTCACCGCCGATCCACTGGCAGATATCCACAACAGCCGACAGGTCGAATACGTCATCACCAATGGCGCCATGTACCACACCGCTGAACTGTGGCAGAGCGTCGGCTTCAAACCGTAGCATGCAGCCGGGGACGGGTTTCGCCAGGGTGGCACGCAAGACGGTCGACGCCATTGGCTCACCCGGGGTTGGCCCAAACTCCTATCTTCAAACCATCCATGTGCTAGTCTGCCAGCTATGGCAACAAAACCGCCGCAAGCGATAAGAACTCGAAAATCCCGATCTACCGCGAGTCCACGCCAGGCACCCCAATCCGCCGCTCCCTCCAAGCACTTCCTCTCTGACAAAGTCTCCCACTTCACCGAATCCGTCATTCGCGAAATGACCCGCCAGGCGATGCTTTACGGCGCCGTCAATCTCGCGCAGGGATTCCCCGATTTCCCCGCCCCCGACGAAATCAAGCAAGCCGCGCAGCGTGCCGTGGCCGCCGACCTGAATCAATACGCCATCACCTGGGGAGCGAAAAATCTGCGCCATGCCATTGCGCGTCAAATGGGCGTCTGGCAGGGAATCCCAGTCGATCCCGAAAAAAACGTCACTGTCTGCTGCGGATCGACCGAAGCCATGATCTCCACTCTGCTCGCCGTCTGCAACGCCGGCGACGAAGTCGTCATCTTCGAGCCCTTTTACGAAAACTACGGCCCGGATTCGATCCTGAGCGGGGCGAAACCGAAATTCGTGAAACTCCGCCCGCCGAAAAACGGCGATGCGGAATGGAGCTTCGACGAAAAAGAACTCCGCCGCGCCTTCGACAAACACACCAAAGCCGTCATCCTCAATACTCCGAACAATCCGACCGGCAAGGTTTTCACGCGAGAAGAGCTCGAACTCATCCGCGACCTGTGCATCCAATTCGACGTCCTCGCCATCACCGACGAAATCTACGAGCACATCCTCTACGATGGCAGGAAACACATCTCCATGGCCGCACTCGACGGGATGTATGACCGCACCGTCACCATCAACGGCATGTCAAAAACTTACAGCGTTACCGGATGGCGCGTCGGATGGGCGGTTGCGCCGGAGAAGATTACGAACGCAATCCGCAAGGTGCACGACTTCCTGACGGTGGGAGCGCCCGCCCCGCTGCAGGAAGCCGGCGCCGCAGCCCTAAGTCTGCCGCCTGATTACTACCCCAGACTTGCCGAGGGATACCGCCTGCGGCGGGACCGCCTGCTGCCTAATCTGTCAGTTGCCGGCTTCAAGTGCTACCGTCCTCGCGGCGCCTACTACGTGATGACGGATATTTCAGCCTTCCGCTATAAAGACGACGTGTCGTTCGCGAAATATCTTGTGCAGGAAGTCGGCATCGCTTGTGTTCCCGGCTCAAGCTTCTACCGCGATCCTCGGGACGGCGCACATCAGGTCCGCTTCGCCTTCTGTAAGAAGCCGGAGACGCTCGACGCGGCCGCCCACAAGCTCGCCAAGCTGGTTCTCTGAGTTCGCAGCGGGGACGCCTTCACTTCGAGATGACACCGCAAGCAATGCGGTCGCCCGAGTTGCCCGCCGGATCGGTCTTGTAATCGTCCGCCTTGGCGTGCACGACGATCGCCGTCCCTCCGCTGCTGAACAGAGAACGGCTGCCCTCGGCGAGAGTTACGTCGCTGGTCGTCAACTTGATCCCGTCAGCTTTTCCCGCCGAATCGACCGTGAAGTTCCTCATGTCTCCGGCGTGATGTCCGTCAGGGCTATCAAATCCATGCTTCTTCCCCTCGGGATTGAAATGCCCGCCCGCCGATTTGAAGTCAGGGCCGGTGCACTCCGGGTTCTGGTGAAAATGGATCGCGTGTTCTCCGGGCGGAAGATCACGCAGGTGGAGCTCGAGCTCCACTCCCTGGCCTTCGGCGCGCAACTCGACGTTGCCTACCGATTTGCCGTCGCCGTTTTTCAGTTCCACGACTCTCACCATCTGCGGCTTGGCAACGAGCAGAGAGCCACAAGCCAGTAACGCGGTCAGAACCGCGAGAAATGACAGGCGCTTCATAGGTCGGACCTCCCGGCAGCGGGCATTATACCCAACATTGCCTGCCCAAATTGCATCTATTCCATGCAGGTTGAGCCGATTTCTCCACAAAAATGTGGAGTATACTGCGAAGAAGTTAACAATTCTCTTTGGGGTAACGTACTTATGGCGTCCAATGCGGTCGACCCAGTAGCAGAGCAGGTTCCGGCAGACGATTTTCAGGCTCTCGAACAGAAGATTTATCGCACCATAGAGATGTACAAGGCGGCGCGCGAAGCCCAGGCAACCGCTGACCGCGACGCGCAGCGTCTTCGGCAGCAAATGGAAGACCGCGAAGAAGAACTCGTGCGACTCCGCCGCGAAATTGTGCAACTAAAGAAGGAGCGTGAAGACATCCGCAGCCGCGTCGAAAAAATGTTGGCGCAGATCGAGTCGTTGGCCGAAGCGAGCTAGTTGCGCCTGCGGTCGGCGATGCCAGCCACTTCGCAGGAGACCTATCCCATGGCAACAGCGACGAAAGATCACATAGTGAGAGACGCCCAGAACGCCAGTGTGCGCGTCGAGATTTTCGATCAGGCCTACAATCTGCGGGGCTCCGATCACGAATACATCCTCAAGCTCGCCGAATACGTCGACTCCAAAATGCGTGCGGTGGCCGAGGCCACCAACACCATCGACACGGTTCGCCTCGCGGTGCTGGCCGCTCTCAACATCGCCGACGAATATCATCTGCTCAAGAAAAGGCAGGACGGCGGGGCAACCGATTACCTGAAGCGCGCGCATCTATTAGCAAATGCGCTCGATGAGGTGCTCAAAGACCATCGCAAGGCAGGCTAGTCTGCCGCCCGCTGCGCTTTCGATAGTCCTCGTCGTAGTGCTCGCCGCCGCTCAAGAAACCACTCTCCGCTCCCGCTCCAACCTGGTACTGGTTCCAACCCTGGTAAAAGATCAGCAAGGCGAAATCGTCTACGGCCTCGAGGCGAAAGACTTTCTCGTCGAAGATAACGGCGTCGCGCAAACGGTCGAACTCGACGAAGCCCCCGAAGGGCAGCCGGTCTCGCTCGTGCTCGCCATTCAAACCGGGCGCCGGGCGAACTACGAATTCCCCCGCATGCGGGGTCTTACAACCATGCTCGAGCCGCTCTTCGCGATGGGCACGGCGCGGGTCGCGATCGTAGAGTTCGACAGTCATGTTCGGCTCAGCAGAAATTTCAGCAGAGACGAAAGCCTGATCGACGCCGATCTCAGCCACCTCGAACCGGGCGACGACGGCGCCTCCATCCTCGACGCCATCACCAGTTCGATTGATTTGCTAAAGAATGAACCCGAAGACCGCCAGCGAGTGCTGCTCTTGATCAGCGAAACCCGCGATCACGGCAGCAAGGAAAAGATCGATGATGCCGTCGTCGCCATCGGCCGCACCAACGCCACCATGTACGCGCTGGCCTTCTCTCCCTCACTTTCGAACGTTCTCGACACCGGCCGGGGCACGAACGTAGACGAAATGCACGAAGGCATCAACTTCCTCGAACTCGGTTACATGACGGCGCAGGCCATGCGAAAGAACGTTCCCAGCACCGTGGCCTCGATGACGGGGGGCGAATACCAGCTGTTTGCCACGCGCAAGAAATTCGAAGTGCGGATGAACGATTTCACCAATCACCTGCACAGCCGATATCTGCTCAGCTTCGCACCGAAGAACCCCAGCCCGGGCCTGCATCAGATTCGCGTGCGCCTGAAAGATGCGCCGAAGGCCCCCGTTCTGGCGCGCACCAGCTATTGGGCAGAAGGCGCGAAGTAGGAAGCAATCTAATCCGCGCGATGTGCTAGCGAAGTCGGCGTGCTCGAGTCCAGCACTTCCCGCACCTTTGCCACCAGTGCCGATAGGGTAAAGGGCTTGGGCAGGTACCACAGCCCCGCTTCCAGCACTCCATAATGCACGATCGAGGTGTCGGTGTACCCCGAGATGTACAACACCCGGATCCTGGGGCAGACCTCGACGACCTGCTCGGCCAGTTGCCGCCCGTTGATTCGCGGCAAGACGACGTCGGTCACCAGCAGGCGTATCGCGCGATGGTTGGCTCTCGAAATTGCCAGCCCTTCTTCGGGGCTGTTTGCGGTCAAGACGTTGTATCCCCAGTGCGTCAATACCGAAGAACTCAATTGCCGCAGTTGCGGATCATCCTCCACCAGCAGGATCGTCTCCGTGCCGCGCATCACATTCGCGAAGCGTCTCTCCGCGCCCGAATCCTCGGCCGGCTGATCGACTCGCGGCAAATAAATCTTGACCGTGGTCCCCCGATCCGGCTCGCTGTACACCCAGATGTATCCACCGCTCTGCTTCACAATGCCGTACACCATCGAAAGCCCGAGTCCGGTTCCTTTGCCGACTTCCTTCGTCGTATAAAACGGCTCGAAGATGCGCTCCATCGTCTCCGGACTCATTCCCACCCCAGTGTCGCTGACCGCCAGCATCACGTAGCGACCCGGCTCAACCAGCTGATGTTCGCGCGCGTAGGTCTCGTCGAGGCTGGCGTTAGCGGTCTCGAGCGTCAGTTTGCCGCCATGCGGCATGGCATCGCGCGAGTTCAGCGCCAGGTTCATGATGACCTGCTCGATCTGTCCGGGATCGGCCTTCACGGTTCCCAGATCATGGGCCGGCACGGTCAGCACTTCAATGTCCTCGCCGATCAGCCGCCGCAGCAGCGAATCCAGGTTCAGCACAATCTCGTTCAGACTGATCACCCGCGGCGACAACACCTGCTTTCGGCTGAAGGCCAGCAACTGCCGCGTAATTCCGGCCGCCCGATCCGCCGCCGATTTGATCTGCGCCGTGCTGTACCTCAGGCGGTCCTGTTCCGGCAAGCTGTCGGCAAGGATCTGCGAGTAGCCGAGAATCACGGTAAGCAGATTGTTGAAGTCATGGGCGACGCCTCCGGCAAGCCGCCCCACCGCCTCCATCTTCTGCGAGTGCCTGAGCCGTTCCTCCAGGGTGATCCGTTCTGTAACATCACGAATGCCGCTCGAAATCAGCATCCCCTGGTCGGTCGCGAGCGGACTCAAGGTGACTTCAATCGGAAACACCGTCCCGTCTTTCCGCAATCCCTCCAGTTCCAGCCTTTTGCCCATCTCCCGCACTTGGGGCCTGGCGGAGAATTGCGCACGGTGGATGGGATGCCGACCCCGAAATCGTTCCGGCATCAGCATTTCAATCGGCCGGTTCAGCAACTCCTCGCGCTGGTAGCCGAACAATTTCTCGCTCTGCGCATTCACCAGCACGATCTTGCCTTCGCCATCCACCACCACCATCGAATCCGGCGCCGATTCGAGCAACCCACGAAATCTTGCCTCCGCGCGCTCGCGTTCGGTCACATCCTCGACCAGCGACGCTACTCCCAGAACTCGTCCTGCGTCATCCACCAGCGGGGTGTTGTACCACTCGCAGGAAATGACCTGTCCGCTCCTGGTGAGGTTGTGGTAGGGGGTGCCCTTTTTGCCATTCTTGTTGGCCAGCAAATCCCGCCACACCTCGTCCACCTGGGGACGAATCTCCGGCGGCACAATAAAATATCCGTGCTGTCCGATCGCCTCCTCCCGCGTGTACCCGAAAATACGCTCCGCCGCCGGATTCCACGCCGCCACCCGAAAATCCAAGTCCCACTCTACGACCGCCAGCGGAGTGTTCTCGATGTGCATCCCGAGTTTCTGCTGCGACTGCCGAATCTCCTCCTCCGCCCGTTTGCGGTCGGTAATGTCGCGGCCGATCCCGAGCAGCCCGATGACCTTGCCCGAGGGATCGCGGAATGGCCCTTTGGTCGACAAGTAAAGCCGCCTCACCCCGGCCGCCGTACCCAACTCCTCAAGGGTTTGCGGCCCGCTTGATTCGATCACTTCCCGGTCGCGCTCCATCATGGCGCGCCCTACTTCCGGCGAGAACAGTTCCGCATCGTTTTTGCCGATGATTTCCTTCACTTCTTTCCCCAGGAAACGCGCTCCCGCCGTGTTGATCATCAGGTAGCGGCCGGCGAGATCTTTGACAAACACCGCGTCGGTCGTGCCTTCGGTAATCCCCTCGAGCAGCGCGAGATGCTTCTCGACTTCTTGCGAGCTGACGAGCAACTGGTTCTGTACGACAAATAGTCTCCCGCCAGCCGCGGCGAACGAAACCAGCACGATCACCACCGACCAGACAAGTTGCTCGCGCGCAATGCTCAGCACCAGCGGGAAGACGATGGCCGGAATCAGGAGGGGCGTAAACTCGGCTACCAGCCGGGCTCCGCGCGAGAGCGGACGCTCCGTCTCCGCTCGGCTCAATGCAGGGTCATGCCACGTCGCCGCCAGCACCACCAACAGGCTGAATGAGATCGTCCACAGCAGGTCCGGCCAGGTTCCTTGCCGGTAGTTTCCCGCCGCGTATCCATACAGGGTTGTGTTGGTGGTGAATCCGAATGCCAAGAAAAACACCGCCAGGCGGAGGAAGAGCCCGCGCGTCGTTGGGGATCTGGCCAGCAATCCCCGGCCGAGGAAGCTGACGGCCAGCAGGCCGAAGAACACGACGCCAGCCTCGAGGGCGCGGACCGTCATCGCATGTTCCGACGCCGCCCAGCGCGACGGAACATAAAGCTGGGAAAGTTCTACCGCCAGAACCAGGGCGCAGACCTGAACAAAGTCGCACACCCGCAGCCACCGGAATCCGCTGTGGGGCTCCGTCGGACTCAGCAACAGCGTCAGCATCGCCGGAACCGGCCAGAAGAACACGAAGATGTCGCTTGGCCACAGTGCTGCGGGATCCCGGGCGTAATCGAAGAAGTAGGTGTAAAGCACTCCGCCGGCGGATGCCAGTAAGAGGGACAGCGCGACTAACCGCCACACACGCCGAGCGAAGGAGGCGGAATTCCGGGAAGCGTACCACGCGGCGATCGCCGCCAAAAATGGCATCCCGGCCGCCCCGATGATATCGCCTAAAAACGAAGCCGTGTCGCTACCGTAGCCAACCACCAGCACCGACACATGCACCAAAATCAGTACGGCCGCCGCCGCAAGGGCGGTCGTGCGCAACTTTGCCATCTCTTAGGACTTCTCCCGCATCTCGCCACACCCGCAAGCGAGTTGGCCATGGGCCAATAATTTCCCGAGTATACACTCACACCTCACCAGCAGAATCAGGTACTTGGCGCGGTCCGCCGGAGGGCGAACACACTACGGTCGGCATACTGCGCCACAGTTTTCCGCGAATACTCGATTAACTTCCGCGTTGCAAGCAATCTGCCAACTATTTGCGCGCTTCCCCTTGCCAACTCCGCACGATTTCCCTAGCATCCAGATTGAAAGCCGGCCTGCCAGGTTGGTGATGGCGGGTAACCGATATTTGAACCAATGCAGAATGAACGGGTGCTTGACTCGAACTTGGATCCGGTGAGCGATGCTCCGCCATGCGGAGATGCCTAAAGGGTCTCGGCGGGCGCCCAACGTCTACCGACGGGTTCATTCTCGGCCCCGTCACACGGCTCAGTGGGTCGGCTTGTTTCTTCGGGCGGACACCTTCTCCATCCGGTCGTGCCCAGTTCGACGCTCTCCCCCGGACATTCGAGAACCGCAGGAAGCGACCCCTTCCTGCTAGACTGATCCCGTATCAAAATCCCGGATTCGTGCATCTAACCGAAAAGTGTTCCCGCAACTATTTCACATCGGAAGATTCTTCCTGCCCACCTACGGATTCCTTGTCTCTCTCGGTGTGCTGCTCGGCCTCTGGATCAGCGTTCGCAACTCCGAACGCCTCGGCTACGACGGCGACAAAGCCTGGAATCTCGGCATTCTGGTGGTCCTCTGCGGCATCGTCGGGGCCAAAGTGCTCTACATTATCAATGACTGGAGCAGCTACTCGGGTCACCCCGGAGAAATCTTCAGCATCAACACGCTGCAAGCCGGAGGAGTCTTCTCCGGCGGCCTGATTGCCGCGTTCATCGCCGCCGCTTGGTACGTGCACAAATATCGCATGCCGCCGCTAGGAACCTGCGACGCCTTTGCTCCCGGCCTCGCCCTCGGGCACGCCATCGGCCGCCTCGGCTGCTTCGCTGCCGGTTGCTGCTACGGCAGGGAAACCCATCACTGGTGGGGAGTGACGTTCCACAATCCGCTGGCGAATTCAATCACGGGCACGCCACTGAACGTCCCGCTCGAGCCAACGCAGCTTTTCGAATTCGCTGTTGAGCTGGCCAATTTCTTCTTTCTGATGTGGCTGCTGAAGCGCAGAAAGTTCGACGGTCAGGTCTTCGGCGCCTTCCTTTTTATCTACGGCGTTGCCAGATTCTTCCTCGAATTCCTGCGCGGCGATCCCGGCCGCGGTTCCGTCTTCGGTGGCCTCATGAGTGGCACGCAGTTGATCGCGATCGGACTGGTTCTGGGCGGGGCCGTGATCTGGTGGCTCCGTCCCGGCTCCAAACAAATCCCGGCGCGCGCCGCCAGCGCAACGCGGTAAACGAACCGACCGTGGCGTCAACACTGTTGGGGTGTGTTGCGGGACGGAATTCTCTGAAGCACTTATTGCTGCAAGGCAAGAAGGCCGATCACTTCGCGCAATGCGATTCGTCCTAGCCCTTGCAGTCACAATCCTTGTGGACGAATCGCCCATCGCGCTCATTCCTCCGGCTTACGCCGCCGGTCAGCGCCTCGATCAATTCCTCGCCTCCCGCCTCGAAGTCAGCCGTGCCCGCATTCAGGAACTCATCGCCGAAGAAAAGATTCTCGTCAACGACTCGCCCGCCAAATCATCTTTCAAGCTCCGCGGCGACGAGCACATCACCATCCTCGGCCCGGCCGCTCGTCCTCCCCTCCGCGTCATCGCCGAAGAAATCCCGCTCGACATCGTCTACGAAGACGACGACCTCGCCGTCATCAACAAACCCGCCGGCATGATGGTCCACGCCGGCGCCGGAGCCACCGACGACGACCGCAACCGCGGCACGCTCGTCAACGCCCTTCTGCACCATTTCCGAACCCTGTCGGCGGTTGGAGGCGAAACCCGCCCCGGCATCGTGCACCGCCTCGACAAAGATACTAGCGGTCTCATCGTCGTCGCCAAAAACGACGACTCCCACCGTAAGTTAGCTGAGCAATTCTCCGGCCGCGAAGTCAAGAAGAAATACCTCGCCCTGGTCCACGGATGGCTTAAGCAGGATTCCGCCACCATCTCGGCCGGCATCAGCCGCGACCGCGTGCGCCGCACCCGCATGACGACCCGCCACGGCGGCGGCCGCGAGGCCATTTCTCACTACAACGTGCTTCGTCGTGCCGCATCTCCCTACGGTAAGTTCACGTTGATCGAGATCAAAATCGACACCGGCCGCACCCACCAGATCCGCGTCCACATGTCATCCCTCGGCCACCCGGTCGTCGGCGACACGCTCTACGGTGCTCCCCGCGAGCTCCGTGCCACCCGCCTCCGCGGACAACTCTCGACCCCGCCCGCTCTCTCGCTGTCGCGAAATTTCCTGCACTCGTCCGAACTGGAACTGGCTCATCCCCGCACCTCGAAAAAGCTCGCACTGAAGAGCCCATTGCCGCCCGAACTCGGAACCTTCCTTGCCCGCATCGAGAAATCGGTTCCGCCGAATACGGCTTGAAACGCTCATGGTTTCTGGGCAGTCCGGCCGGATATAATAGTGAAAAAAAAGATGGTCACCTTGGGGACGAAACTATTGTTTGCAGCCCGACTGATTGCAATTGTCGGCTTGGCGGGATTTGCCCTGTGGGCTTCCGCGCAATCCGCTTCCAACGCCTCCGCCGCCATTCCACCGGCGGCTCAAACCGGGACGCAAGCCCAATCTACGGCACAGCCTCCAGCAACCAGTACGCCGGCCGGGCAAGATCCTGCTGCTGCCGATGACGCGGTCACAAGATTCGTAGCGCGTCCGAACGAGGTGAACGTAGTCTTTACGGTCACTGACAAACACGGCCGCCGCATCACCGATCTCAAGCGGAACGACTTCCAGGTTCTCGATGACAACAAACCGCCCGAACAGATTCGCAGTTTCGCCGCCGAGACCAATCTTCCTTTGCAGGTCGGCCTGTTGATCGACGCCAGCAACTCCGTACGTGACCGCTTCAAGTTCGAACAGGAATCCGCCATCGAGTTTCTCAACCAGACAGTCCGCCCGCGCTATGACAGCGCCTTCGTGGTCGGATTCGACGTGACCCCCGAGGTCACGCAGGATTTCACCGACAATACGGAACTGCTGGCGCGCGGCGTCCACAATCTCCGCCCGGGCGGCGGCACGGCTCTCTACGACGCGCTCTACTTTGCCTGCCGCGACAAGATCCTGAAGGCGCCCAAGAACATTCAGGTTCGACGCGCGATCATTCTCCTCAGCGACGGAGAAGACAACCAGAGCCACGTCACCCGCGAAGAAGCCATCGAAATGGCGCAGCGCGCCGAGGCCGTCGTCTATACCATCAGCACCAACGTCAGCGGCACCAGGGGCGAGGGCGACAAAGTTCTCGACCGCATCGCCGACGCCACCGGCGGACGCCCCTTTCATCCCTTCCAGATTCGCGACGTCTCCAACGCCTTCGCCGAAATTCAGGACGAACTACGCAGTCAGTACGCCGTCTCCTATACGCCGGCAGACTTCAAACACGACGGTCACTACCGCACCATCGAGATCCTAGCCAACGACCGCAAGAATCTCCGAGTGCGCTCGCGTCGCGGATGGTACGCGCCCGCGCAGTAAAGTTCTTGAAACAGGAAGAATAGGAAGGTCTCCGGGCCAATGCGATATGCTCGGTAAATCGGTGTCCTCGCTGGTGACAGCTTAATCGTTGCGAACGAACATGCCCGGATACTCAGGCACCCCACTCCCGAAGAAGCTCGGCATAAAAGACGGGTTCCGGGTCCGGCTCGTCGATTCTCCGCCAGAAGTCGTCAAGGAGCTGAAACCATCCCTGGATAAATGCGAGGCGACCGAGGGCAAGCCCCCACTTGACTTCGCCATCGTCTTCACCAAATCAAAAGCATCCCTCAGCAAAGAATTCAAACGGATCACAAAGGAACTTGCCCCCGCTGGAATGCTCTGGGTCAGCTGGCCCAAGAGAAGCTCCGGTGTCCCCACTGACCTCAGCGAAGACACCATTCGTGAAATCGGCCTGGCCTCGGGCCTGGTCGACGTGAAAGTCTGCGCCGTAAGCGACGTATGGTCGGGATTGAAATTTGTCCGGCGCTTAAAAGACCGCTGATCCCTCGTTCTCGTTTGTCCTCTGGGATCCGATGTGCCCTCTGTGGTTTAATCTTGTGCACGTATGGTACGAGTTGGACTAATCGGATTCGGCCTCGCGGGACAAGCCTTCCATGCTCCCGTCATCCGCGGCATCGGCGGCATGGAACTCGCCTGCATTCTCGAGCGCCACACCAACAACGCCCGGGCCCGCTATCCCGAAGTCCGCGTCGCACGCACGCTCGACGAGATGCTCTCCGATGAATCGATCCAGTTGATCGCCGTCGCCACTCCCAACGACTCGCACTTTTCTTACACCCAAGCCGCGCTCGAAGCCGGACGCGACGTCGTCGTCGACAAGCCGATGACTCCCACCTTGGCCGAAGCCGAAGAGTTGGTCCGCCTTGCCAGAGAACGCGGCCGCGTGATCTCCGTCTATCAAGACCGCCGCTATGACGGCGCCTTTCTCACGGTAAAGAAGCTAGTCGAATCCGGCGCCCTCGGCAACGTCACCGAATACGAAGCCCGCTTCGACCGTTTCCGGCTGGAAGGCAAACCCGGAGCCTGGCGCGAGGTCGCAGATTTCCCCGCCGCCGGCGTACTCTGGGATCTGGGCCCGCACTTGCTCGATGGCGCTCTCGTCCTCTTCGGCGAGCCGCAATCGGTTTGCGCCGCCGCCCTCCAGCAGCGCGAGACGTCCACGGTGGATGACGCCTTCGACGTCATTCTCGAATACCCCCGTCTCCGCGTAACCTTGCGAGCCCGCATCATCGCCTACGCGCCCGGCCCGCACCTGTTGCTGCATGGCACCGCAGGTTCGTTCATAAAATTCGGCATGGACCCGCAGGAAGAGATTCTGCGCGGCCCCAAGTGCCCCGACGGACTCGACTGGGGCAAAGACTGGGGCCTCGAACCGGAAAAACAATGGGGCACACTCACCCGGGTCGGCGAATCTCCGCGCAAGATTCAAACCGAACGCGGCGATTACCGCGGATACTACGCCAACATCCGCGACGTCATCGAAAAGAAAGCTGCGCTCGAAGTCACGCCCGAACAGTTCCTGCGTACTCAGCGCGCCCTCGTCCTCGCACACAAGAGCAGCCGTGAGCGGCGAGTCGTGGGCTGGAACGAACCTGCCGAATGATGGTGCGGTTGGCCAATCGAAAAAACTCATTCTAGCCATACAAACTCTTCATTGAATCTTTACGGCATCCTTACGTCCTCTCCTCTACGCTCGTCCAATGTCGCTGTACAAATCATTCGCGCTCCTCCTGGTAGTTACCGCCGGAACCTGGACCGGCAGGGCTTCGGCCCAATCTACGTCCACTGATGAGTCGCCAACCGATGGCTCGCCCACGCCGGCAGCCCTGGACTCAACTAAGGCGTCCACCAGTGACAGCAGCGCCGCGGCCATCGTCGCACCGTCGCACACCTCGACCGGCAACTTCTTTCAACGTTTGGCAAAGGCCTACGCCGACGACTGGAGACAGCTTCCATCGAGCGATGCGGCACCCGCATTTCGCGGCACCCCCTCGCCCGTCGAGGGCCCGCCCTTCCCCTTTTCCGATTGGCCGTATGGCGGTTCCGTCGTAGTCAGCAAGCCCTGGACGCAATCCGGCCCTCTCATGCAGGCGCTTTGGAGCGGTCCCAACGGCGAAGGCTGGAAGAAGAGTGGCGTGCAAATCTATGGATGGGCCAACTTCGGGTTCAACATCAGCACCTCCGACAAGCCCGGCTACGCCAACTTGCCCGCAGCCTATGCG
>Ga0123355_10010903_pt1 | contig 13983 bp, 12 predicted proteins | sample TergutEmb28metaG_3_FD_89872 | JGI IMG/M metagenome (GOLD analysis project Ga0123355, IMG submission 89872) | Embiratermes neotenicus P1 segment gut microbial communities from Petit-Saut dam, French Guiana - Emb289 P1 | ecosystem: Host-associated > Arthropoda: Insects > Digestive system > Gut ... | reverse complement strand
GCTGATGATGTTTTTGTCTCTGAGCCGGGTGACTAGGGTTTTGATGGTGGACGGGCTCCAGCGGGTGGTGTTTTCTAGTTGGGTACGGATTTCGGCAAAGGAAAGGGACCGCTTTTCCTGCCATAGGATGCGCATTACTTCTAGTTCTGAATCTGAGATTTTTGTGTGCATAAGATATCCCCTCTGTGCTACTGTTGTGGGCTGCAGTCTACACGCGTAGACTGTAATTGCCAATAGTGAATTTTGAATTGTTCTGCTGTGCAATTAGCTTGTGAAAACATTGGCAACGAGAAGCCCCCTTCTTTGGAAGGGGGTGCCGCATTCCTGTGACAGCCCCTTTTATTTTTTTGCGGGTTTGACTTTGTCCCACCCGTAAGCTACACTTTATATGCAAAAAAACAGTATAACAACCAGCAATTTCGTTTGAAATTGAGCTTCAATTTTCATCCAAAACGTATATAAAGAGGAGAGTGCAGCATGAGTTTTTTGGATAGCGTAAAACAGCGCGCCAAGTCACAAATCAAGACCATTGTATTGCCGGAGTCATTAGAGCCGCGCAACCTACAAGCCGCCCACCAAGTATTGGCAGAGGGGATAGCCAAGATAGTCCTTATCGGCGATAAAGCCGAGATAGAGACCCAAGCCAAGACACAAGGGCTGGACGTTTCTGGCGCATCTTTTGTAACCCCGTCGCCGGAATGCGGCTTACTTGAAGATTTATCCGCAAAACTGGCCGATTTACGTAAATCCAAGGGCATGACCGTACCCCAAGCCCGCGAACTCTTACAAACAAACCCAATGTACCTAGGCTGTATGCTGGTTAAAGAAGGCATAGCCGATGGCATGGTAGCAGGGGCAGTGCATTCTACAGCGGATGTACTAAGGCCCAGCCTACAAATATTAAAGACCGCACCGGGGATATCCTTAGTGTCGTCTTTTTTTGTGATGGTCGTACCCAACTGCGAATACGGTGCCGATGGGGTATTTGTATTTTCCGATTGTGGCCTAGTGCAAAACCCCAATCCCCAAGAACTGGCCGCTATTGCCAAAAGCTCCGCGGATTCTTTTGCCGCGCTTACGGGTAAAGAGCCGGTAGTGGCACTGCTTTCCCATTCTACTAAGGGTAGCGCAAAGCACGCCGATGTAGACAAAGTTGTAGAAGCCACAAGTTTGCTCAAAGAAATGGCGCCAGATTTAAAGGCCGACGGGGAGTTCCAACTAGACGCCGCAATAGTGCCGGCTATTGGGGCATCCAAAGCACCTGGCAACGCAGTGGCCGGCAAAGCCAACGTATTAATTTTCCCGGATTTAGATGCCGGCAATATCGCGTACAAAATAGTAGAAAGACTGGCCAAAGCCGACGCCCTTGGCCCGATAACTCAAGGCATAGCCAAACCAGTTAACGACCTGTCCAGAGGCTGCAGTGCGGAAGATATCGTAGGTGTAGTAGCAATTACTGCCGTCCAGGCACAATAAGCAGCGTTGCGCCAGGGCGCGGCGCGCAGGCATAGCCTGCGGAGTGTAGCCGGGCTTTGCCCGGCGGAGCGAGGGAGTTTGAGGGCGGAGCCCTCATTAAAATAAAAGGAGAATATAAATGAAAATTTTAGTAATTAACTGTGGTTCATCATCATTAAAGTACCAGCTCCTTAACATGGAAAACGAAAGCGTACTAGCCAAGGGCCTATGCGAAAGAATCGGAATCGACGGCCGTCTTGTACACGAGCGCCCAGAGGGCAAGTACGAAGCTACTCCCAATATGCCAGACCATGCAGCAGCAATGTCTGTACTCCTTGACGCGTTGCTCGACGCCAACCACGGCGTAATCAAATGCAAATCAGAAATTAACGCAATCGGCCACCGCGTAGTACATGGCGGTGAAACCTTTACAGCATCTGTAAAAATAGACGACAGGGTAGAGGCAGCAATTGAAGCTGTAAGCGATCTTGCCCCTCTTCACAACCCTCCAAATCTGACAGGTATACGCGCTTGCAAACAGCATATGCCAAATGTGCCGCAAGTAGGCGTTTTTGATACGGCATTCCACCAGACAATGCCACCAAAGGCTTATCTTTATGCCCTAGATCATGACATGTATGATAAACATAAAATCCGCCGATACGGTTTCCATGGTACCAGCCATAAATATGTATCCCAACAAGCGGCGGAGCTCTTGGCTCGCCCCCTTGGCGAACTTAAACTGGTATCTTGCCACCTCGGTAACGGGGCCAGCGTATGCGCTATAAGCGGCGGTGAGTCTGTAGACACATCTATGGGGCTTACGCCTCTTGAGGGCCTTGCTATGGGTACCCGCAGCGGTGATATCGACCCGGCTATTATCCCATTTATAATGGAAAAAGAAGGCCTTACCGCCCAACAAGTGGTAGACGCTCTTAACAAAAAATCCGGTATGCTGGGCTTAAGCGGGGTAGGAAGCGACTTCCGTGACCTAGCCGCCGCAGTAGACGCCGGCAACGAAAAAGCCAAAAACGCCGTAGATGTATTCGCGTATCGCGTAGCCGGGTATATTGGCCGCTACGCTGCTTGCATGAACGGCCTTGACGCGGTTATTTTTACCGCCGGTATAGGCGAGAACGATTCATCTATCAGGGCCAAAGTATGCGAATACCTGGCCTGGCTTGGTGTAGAAATTAATAAAGAAGAAAACAGCAAGCGCGGCAAGGCCATGGAAATCACAAACACTGGCTCGAAATTAAAAGTACTGGTAATCCCCACTAACGAGGAACTTATGATAGCTCGCGATACAAAGAAAATACTGGAGGCATAAATATGATTGTTAACGCCAAAGAGATGCTGCAAAAAGCCGCAAAAGGCAAGTATGCGGTAGCGCATATAAATATTAATAACTTGGAGTGGACCAAGGCCGTACTTACAACGGCACAAGAGTTAAACAGCCCTGTAATATTGGGTGTAACCGGAGGCGCTGCCAAGCACATGGTCAGTTTTTCGACCGTTGCGGCCATGGCACGGGAAATGGATAAATCACTGGGTATTACAGTACCTGTGGCTATCCACTTGGATCACGGCAGCTACGAGCAATGTCAAGCCTGTGTAGAAGCCGGTTTTTCCAGCATAATGTTTGACGGTAGCCACTACGTCTTCGACGAAAACGTGGCAAAGACCAAGGAAATGATTGCCTTAGCTCATAAAAATGGCCTGTCTATAGAGGCCGAAGTAGGCTCTATTGGCGGCGAGGAAGACGGGGTAGTAGGTGCTGGCGAAATTGCTGACGCGGAAGAATGCCGCATCATAGCCGAGCTGGGTGTAGATTTCCTGGCTGCAGGTATCGGCAATATCCACGGTAAGTACCCGGATAACTGGCAAGGCCTAGATTTTGGCGCACTTGAGCGCATTCAAAAGGCCACCGCTGGGTTACCGTTAGTATTGCACGGTGGGACAGGCATCCCCGAAGATATGATAAAAAAAGCCATTTCTTTGGGTGTGGCCAAGATTAATGTTAATACAGATTGCCAGCTAGCCTTTGCCGCCGCTACTCGCGAATATGTTGAGGCCGGTAAAGACCTGGCAGGCAAAGGCTTTGACCCGCGTATGCTGCTAGCCCCCGGATATGAGGCTATTAAGGCTACTGTTAAGGCTAAAATGGAGTTGTTTGGGTCTGTGGGCAAGGCATAAATATCGTTATGTTGAAAGGCGTTTGAGTGTTGTGCATAATCTATTGCACAATAGCAAACGCCTTTTTTGTGATAAGGAGGAAAATATGGCAGACAACGTAAACCAAGGTATCCATGGCGCATCAGACGTCGAAACCTATGTACGCCCGGATGACCCGCGCATCTTACAACGCTTGGAATGGTTCCAGGATCAAAAGCTGGCCTTGATGATGCATTGGGGTATTTATTCACAGCTGGGCATTGTGGAAAGCTGGGCATTATCTGATGCAGACAGCGACTGGAGCCGCGATGGTGTGGACTGGGACACCGACCTCAAAGGATTTAAGCAGGATTATGTGAATTTGTATAAATCATTCAATCCAGTCCGCTTCCAGCCAGACGAATGGGCACAGGCCGCAAAAGACGGCGGGTTTAAGTATCTCATTTTCACGACAAAGCATCATGACGGCTTCTGTATGTGGGATACGCAATATACTAACTACAAAATAACCAACCCGGCATGTCCTTTCTCTGATAATAAGCGGGCTGATATTGTATCACATGTATTTGAGGCTTTCCGCCGCAAAGAGCTTGGCATTGCCGCGTATTTTTCCAAGGCAGACTGGAACACTCTGACGTACTGGGCCGACGGCCAGCTTAACGGCGGCTTTTCGCGGCGCGGGCCGTCTTACACTCCTGCCGATAATCCGGAGCTTTGGGAAAAATTCGTACAATTTACACACAACCAGGTTATGGAGCTCGTCACAGAGTATGGGAGGCTGGATATCCTATGGTTTGACGCGGGCTGGGTGTGCCGCCAGTCTGGGCAAGATATACGTATAGAAGAACTCATCGAGAAGGCGCGGCGTGTGCAACCGTGGCTGCTTTCCGCCGACCGTACTTGCGGAGGGATGGCGGAAAATTATATTACGCCGGAGCAGAGCATCCCCGATAATCCCCTTACTGTGCCATGGGAAAGCTGCGTTAGCATAGGGCGCGGCTTTGCATACAGCTATGATGATACCTTCAAACCTACGCAGAAATTACTGCGGATGCTCATTGATATCGTGGCAAAGGGAGGCAACTTGGCATTAAATGTAGCACCACAGACAGACGGACGGTTACCCCTGCCCGCGCTGGCACGTATGAAAGAAATGGGCGCATGGCTCAGGAAGTACGGCGACGCGATTTATGGTACGCGGATTTGCGCACCGCATGTACCCGAAGGGTTCGCCTTCACACAGAAGGCAGCTCAAAATAAGGTATATGCGTTTTGCTATAACGATGACGCTAAGCTTGATATATGCATACCTTTCACAGAGCGGGATGTCATGCATGTTGTGAATATGTCTACCGGGGCAGAAATCCCCTTCCACCGGGGTGATACGGGGATTCATGTGCAAATCACGGAACTCGCACCCACAGCGGAATATGGCGGCGAGCTGATTGCGGAAGTATTTGAATTAGCAGTAAAAGATGCCTGACTTAGACAAAGTTAAAGGGGTTGCCATGAAAATATCAATAATAGGTTCTGGAAGCTGGGGTACTGCAATTGCCATCATGCTTTCAGAAAACGGCCATGATGTACGGCTATGGTCGTATTCATTGCCCGAGTGTGAAGACTTAAAAACACATAATGAGAACCGTGCGTTTTTACCCGGCTTCAAAATCCCATCGTCTGTCGAGCACACCACCGACATTTCCACATGCGCAAATGCCGATGTAGTTGTATGCGCCCTCCCCTCTTTCGCGATTAGGGCAACCATGAGACGGTTATCCTCCTACATCAAACAAGGACAAGTGGTTTTAAACCTATCAAAGGGCTTAGAAAACGAAACTTTACTTACACTATCCGAAGTACTACGTGAAGAACTACCCACAGCCGAAATCGCTGTCATGTCCGGCCCCAGCCACGCCGAAGAAGTAGCGCAAAAATCCCCTACAACCAATGTTGTAGCGGCGCAAAAACAAAAAACCGCAAATTTCATACAAGACATCTTCATGAACCCATATTTCAGGGTATATACCCACGACGACATACTTGGGGTAGAGCTAGGCGGCTCACTAAAAAATGTTATAGCCCTATGCGCAGGCATATCCGATGGTTTAAGCTTTGGTGACAACACAAAGGCTGCCCTAATGACACGTGGGATATTTGAAATAACACGGTTAGGCGTTGCCATGGGTGCTAATGTAGAGACCTTTAGCGGGCTGTCTGGCATAGGTGACTTGATTGTAACCTGTACAAGTATGCACAGCAGAAACCGCCGCGCAGGCATACTAATAGGCCAAGGCAAAACCATTGACGAAGTGCGCGCGGAAATAAAAATGGTAATAGAAGGCATAAACACCTGCCAAGCCGCTAAATTTCTTGCGGATAAATATCAAGTAGAAATGCCAATAATAAACCAAGCATATGCCGTACTATTTGATAACAAACCTGCTAAAGAAGCAACTCTGTCATTAATGAGCAGGGACAAGCGTCATGAAAGCGAAAAAGGATTTTTGACAAGCTAGCTTACATTAGATTAGATGGTATAATAACTTGGCGGGGGCTTAGCCTCCGCTAATTCTATGTATAAAAGGAGAAACTATGTACAGAAAAATTTCTATTTTATTAACGATTACGGCGGCCTTGCTGCTATTTTTTACTGGTTGCAGAGTAACTGTAGGCGGCAACAGCATCCAGGGCACGGGTGCCATGGTCACACGCGATATAGACGTAGCGGATTTTTCTATGATAGATATAAGCGGTAACTTCATGATAGTCTACCGCCAGTCCACCGAGACGGCACTAACCGTTGTCATGCAAGAAAATTTATTCAACCATCTAGAAACCAACGTGCAAGGCAGCACTTTACGAGTAAGTACACGCAGGGGCTTTGATACTACCAATGCTAACCGACCACGGTTGTATATCTATGCGCCATATCTGACTGCGGCAGATTTAAGTGGTGCTGTTAGCACATCAGATTGGGATACGATCCAAGGACAAAGCTTTACAATAGATGCTTCCGGTGCCGTAAGCTTGGAAATTAATCTGGAAGTCGAAAATCTAGACATGGATATATCCGGTGCAGTAAGCGCAAATCTTTCCGGCTTCGCCCGCAATATAAATATAGATGGATCCGGGGCCCTTAACATACAAGCCGGCGATCTTATAATAGAAAGTGGCCAAGTAGATGTGTCTGGTGCGGCAAATGTATACCTATATTCATTGGAAAATATAACTGTTAACACCAGCGGCCTTGCACGTGTGAGAGAGGCAAGCTAGGTATGTACCTGCATAAAAATGGTCCAAGAGTGCAAGATTTTTTCGGTTTTGGTTGGCAGTTTAAATTGGCAGAAGAAGGCGGTGACGCACCTGACGAAGGCTTTGCCGGCTACCGTCCTGTGCAGTTACCCCATGACTGGAGTGTAGAGTACCCTTTTGACAAAAACGCCCCGTCATTAGGTTCTGGGGGGTATGTCAAAACAGGGATAGGCTGGTATAAAAAGCATTTTACTATCGCACCATGCCAAAAGGGCAACAGGATAGCCTTGCTATTCGACGGCGCCTACATGTGTACTAGCGTCTATCTAAACGACGTTTATCTTGGCCGGCATATTTATGGCTACACACCATTTGAGTACGATATCACAGATACTGTGATATATGACGGCGAAAATAAACTTACGGTTAGGGTGGATAATTCCCAACAGCCCAATTCCCGCTGGTACACAGGTTCCGGTATTACGCGGGATGTATGGATACGCGCCGTTAACCCGGTTCATATACCGTCCTATGGCACCTATGTAACAACAAAACTCTCAGATAATGAAGCAAATATAAGTATAACAGCGCTAGTCAATGGCCCTATAACCGAAGGTATGAGCCTGACAACCACCATATTTGACGCGGATTCTAAAGCATCTGGCGCGCCCTATAATGGCGAATCCATTTCTCATACTTATAGCAAAACAGCCATAACTAACCCTGGTGAGATTACACAAACAATTAACCTGCCCAGCCCACAACTATGGTCTCATAAAAACCCTTACCTATACAAAGCTATATCGGTAGTTAAACAAGGCGAGACTGTTCTGGACGAGTATGAAACGGTCTTTGGTATACGCACAGTAGAATTTTGCCCCAACCGCGGGTGCCTGATTAACGGCGAGCGCGTGAAGCTTAACGGCATATGCTTACACCACGATGGCGGCGCAGTCGGCGCGGCTGTACCCAAGAAACTATGGCATCGCCGCCTTATGCGGCTAAAAGAAATGGGCGCAAATGCCATACGCATGGCACATAACCCGCCTGACCCAAGCTTGCTAGAGCTATGTGACGAGTTGGGCTTGTATGTGATGGACGAGGCCTTCGACGAATGGGCTCAGCTTAAATGGAAAACAGCCGGTAGTAATACCCACGAGAGCCGTGGCTACTCCGAGTGGTTTCACGAGAATCATGTGGCGGATTTACAGGCAATGTTATATCGCGACAGGAACCATCCGTCGGTGATAATCTGGAGTATCGGCAACGAAGTACCGGAACAAACCCTGCCAGATGGGCATCATCTGGCAAAAAAACTACAAGATATCTGCCATAAAATTGACCCAACCCGCCTATGCACCCAAGGCAACGACCAAATTTGCGCCGAGCCCAGGCCGGCAACCGATGAATTTCTAGAATCTTTGGATATAGTAGGCTATAACTACACAAACCGCTGGCGCACCCGCGCAGAGAACCTATACGATGACGATAAGCGCGCCAACCCTAACCGACTAATTTTGGGGACAGAAAACCCCGCCGCGGCCGGTATCCGCGGTGACTACCGTATGAACCTACCTCCAAGCCCTTGGCAGCGGCCATATTATTCTGTCCCGATAAATGTTGGTCGGCTGCTGCGGTTTACTATGACCCATGATTATGTTATCGGCGACTTTATGTGGACGGGTATCGATCATCTTGGCGAATCTCATTGGCCCAACCGGAGTTCTAGCTCTGGGGTCATGGATACATGCGGGTTTGTTAAGGATCATTATTATTTATACAAAAGCATATGGCAGGATAAACCTATGATTCATCTTTTCCCGCATCGCAACTTAAACGATATCCTAACGGGTACGATATTGCCTGTACTATGCTATACAAACTGCACATACGCGGAGTTGTTTATAAACGGCAAGTCATATGGCAAAAAGGCATATAGTTATCCGCTATACGGCATGACCAAAACATATGGGCATTATGATACCCCCCTTATAAATGCCAATACAGACGATTTATTCCTAAGCTGGGATGTACCATATGCGGAAGGTATGATGGAGGTTGTGGGTTACAGTGCTACTGGCGAAGAACTCTGTCGTAGCAAAATAGAAACCGCCGGCAAACCGGTCGCGGTTAAGGCAACAGTCGACACCACTACCCTACAAGCCGATGGCCGCGATATCGCGCATATAGAAGTCACTTTCGCCGATGCGAATGGGATTTTAAACCCCGCGGCTTCGAATGTAGTATCTGTTAGCATAGAAGGCGCGGCAGAGTTGATAGGCATAGACAACGGAAACCCCGCATGCCACGAATCCTTCAAGGGTAAAAATATGGCTGCTCACAACGGTATGCTACTTATAATGATAAAGGCTAAGAATGAGCCCGGGCAGGCATGCGTTAGTATTACATCTGATGGGCTTATGCCTGCTACGGTTACGTTTGATATTATTTGATTACAGCAAAATCAATGAGAAACAGTCCCCGCCCGAGCCGAAATTGCGAACGCTTCACCGCAATTTTGGCGACAGACGGGACTGTTTTCGAATTATTTTGCTATAATATATAAATCCCCTTAGCATTGATTGCACAGCATCAAGTCTAAGAGGATTTTTTCATTATATGTATCTTGACTTGGACACGATGTCACAGTTTACACTCTTCGCAAACGATTAAGAAAGGAGGGTGCAAGCATGCAATTGCTAACGGTCAGCACAGTTTCAAGGGAATACGGTATATCCACACGAATGCTGCGTTACTACGAGCAAAACGGCCTTATCAAAAGCACGAGGAAGGAAGCTTATTCGTACAGGGTTTATGACGAAGCCAATCTTAAGCGCTTGCAACAGGTCATAATCCTGCGTAAATTACAGATCCCTGTAAAGCAGATATGTATCATATTAAATAACCCCGACGCACAAGCGGTGATAGATATTTTTAGGAAAAATATTAAGGCATTGGATAACGAAATTGCAGCCTTATCAACAATCAAAATTATTTTAGATAAATTTATAAACGAACTTGAGGCAGTTGCCAATCTTGACTTGAATCTTAGCTTCATAAACGGCGATTCGGTTTTGGAGCTGGTACGCCCTCTCTCCTTAATCCAAAAAAATATTAAGGAGAGTGCTACCATGGGTGATTTATTCAAAGCTGCAGAGGTTTTGAACAAACTTGAAAACGTGCGGGTAGTGTATGTACCGCCAATGACTGTTGCGTCTATTTATTTCACAGGAGAAAACTCCGAAGAAAGAGCATGGCAAGCAATAACAGACTTTGTAGCGCAAAGCAACTTATTAGAAATCAAGCCAGATTTAAGGGTTTTTAAAATCCCGTATCTAAATGCAACAGGTAATAGCTTTGGGGATGAGGCATGGGTTTCGATTCCCGATACAGATACGCTAGCAATACCATCAACTTTTGTTAAGAAGAGATTTCTTGGCGGGCAGTATGCGGCTCATGTTATGAATGACAATAGCGGCTTTGAGGTTGCGCTCGGGATGCAGGACTGGATTAACGAGAGCGACAAGTATCAATATGACTACGATGGAAATTTATCACGCTGCGCCCCTCCTATAAATGAAATTGACAGCTTTGGTGGTATGCGCCTTGATTTGGTTGAAGTTTTAAATTTTAATAGCTTCCAAAAAACCGGTTATGAAATTCAAATTGATTATTTAATGCCGGTAAAGGATTACATTTTATCGGAAGAAATTTTGGAAGACATACCAGATAGCAAGGAAAAGTGCGGCTTTAAGGCAAGCATCGTCACCAAAAATAAATTCAGGATTATGGGATTCACTAAAATAATAAGCGGTGATGCAAGTGTTGAAGGATTCATTGAGGAAATAAAGGCAGATGGCCGCCTGGATATATTAAACAAATACCGGAAGCCCAATGCACCGGTACTGGGCTTTGGTTCTCATGATATGGATTCACAAATGAGGGGCGGCTGGCGGTATACGATTTGCCTTGCCGAGTCAGATATTACAGACGTGCAAGCTTTTATGCAGCATAACCTTTATGCAGAAAAAATTGATGCTTCCAGATGGATAATTTTTGAACACACAAAAGGAGATAATTTTGACGACCATGCTACATGTCCAAAATTAGGATATACCTGGAACGGCATTATCTCCGGGTCTTTTACCGTAACACCCGACGGCAACATATGGAAGCCAGACTCAAACGATGAAGCAGAATCAAAAGCTACTGTTTACAGCTGGTATCCAATAAAATAAGTCGAGGATTAAGAAGCAATGTTCATACCAACCGGTCTATTCCGCCAACGAAGGAGGCATGAATTAATATATGAACGGTAAAAACAATGATTCCATGCACAAACAGCAAAATCCACTTCGCCCCCAAATTAGTGATGTTATCAAAGATGCTCTAGATGGCGAAAACTTAAAAATAGCTATGGACTTTCTTGCGTTTTTAAAAACGCATAAGTCTAATCCGGCATGGGCTTCCGCAAGCGCATGGAAGGTAAGTTATAAGGGCAAGGTTGTTTGCTATATAAAGCTGCACGGTAGCAATGCATTTAATCTGGATGCAGGCTCTTGGCAAGTAACCCCACTTATAAACTATGAGGGCGAGCATGACGATATCATCTCTGATGAGATTCTAAAACAAGCCATCTGGGACAATGTGAAATATTGTTACAGGTGTAGTAATTGCCGGGGTGGAAATAAAAAGATTTACGGGAAAGACTTCGAAGATGTATGTCACGGCCCGGTCACTTTTATTAACCCCGACACCAAGACTTTGGAATGTGTTAAAAAACTAATTGAAATAAAAAGGCTCGAAATATCCAATTTAAAGAAGTCATAAAATGCCAGAACAAAAAAGCATCTTAAACGGTTCAAGCAGAGCTGAAATCGCGAACGTTTCAACGCAATTTCGGCTCTGGCTGAACCGTTTCGCATTTAATTCACTATTTCGCTCCACTTGAAACATGAGATTTGACACGCCACACTTAACCTGATATATTGTACATATCTAATATATACATTTATGACATGAAAGGAGGAGCTTTTCTGGACATTATAATCAGCAGCAACTCCAACAAGCCGATATATGAGCAGATAACAATGCAGATAAAGGCAATGATTATGAAGGGCGAACTGCTGCCAGGCGCACCCCTACCATCTATGCGGGCATTGGCAAAGTCAACGCATGTAAGCATTATCACCGTGCAGAGGGCGTATGACGACTTACACCGTGATGGTTTTATAGACACCACAGTAGGGCGTGGCAGTTTTGTATCGGCACAAAACAAAGATTTTGTTCAAGAGGAGCAGCAACGCAAGGCAGAAGAACATTTGCTTGAAGCCGCTGAAATAGGCAGAACACATGGTATTTCATTTGAAAAACTTGTTGAGATTTTAAAGCTATTTTATGAAGGAGTGGATTAGACATGAGCATGATTTTAGAAGTAAAAGACTTACAAAAGAGATATGAAAACTCTGATTTCCAACTTAACAACGTATCATTTGCCATACCTAGTGGGACGATAATGGGCTTTGTAGGCGAAAACGGTGCTGGCAAGACTACAACCATCGGTTGTATCCTTAATACGCTGATAAAAGACGGCGGGACAGTTAAAATCTTTGGCAAAGAGATGACAGACAACAGTACAGATATCCGTGATGATATTGGCGTTGTATATGACTCATGCGCCTTCCCTGTGCATTTGACGGCAGCCAAAATATCTTCCGCCATGAGATATATCTACTCAAATTGGGATGAAGAATTATTTAATGATTATTTGCGCAAGTTTAAGCTTCCCGAAAAAAAGAAAATTGCTACATTTTCAAGAGGCATGACAATGAAACTAGGGGTTGCGGTTGCGCTATCCCATCACCCAAAGCTTCTGGTCTTAGACGAGGCGACAAGCGGGCTGGATCCTATTGTACGTGATGACATTTTGGATGTCTTCTTAGACTTTGTTGGGGACGAAAATAATTCCATTCTTCTTTCTTCGCATATAACATCGGATCTCGAAAAAGTAGCGGATTATATAACTTTTATCCATGATGGCTCTGTTGTTTTTAGCGAGAACAAGGATAAGCTGAAATATAAATATGGTGTAATGCGGTGTAAAGCCGCTCAATTCGCGGAAATTGATAAACAGGATATGCTTGCATATAGAAAGCATGACTACCAAATTGATGTGCTGGTTGGAGATAAAGAAGCAGCCGCCGCAAAATATCGAGATATCGTCATTGATAATATAAGCATCGAAGAAATAATGCTAATGCTTGTGAAGGGGGAAAAACAATGAAAACCAAAGCTCCGATGAAGGGTTTGCTTGCCTTCTCTTTCCATTCGGCAAGCAAAAGCATATCAACAAATTTATTAATATCCTTGGTATTAGCCGGTGGCTTTTTAATCGTAGAAAATGCTGTCTTATTGGCCATTTTAGTGCTTATTCTTATGCTTAACCTGCCTATGGCCATTATTATGACTTTGGCAAGCAAAGATGGAAAATGGGAACGATATCAATTAACAATGCCTATAAAAAGAAGCGATTTACTTCTTATGCAGTATCTTAGTGTGTTATTTGCCACAATTGTTGCAGCTGCACTATTGATAACAGTTATGGGGATAAGCACTGTGCTACATGATGAGCTATTTGATTATGGCTTTATAACGATAATTATTAATACGGCCCACTCCTTTGGCCTTCCTTTACTAATGACTGGAGTACTTTTCCCTCTGGCTTCATCTAAAATAGGCGCGGGCAGAGAACAGTCTCTGCTAACGGTGTGCATGATTGCCGCAATGGGGGTTAATGTGCTTGTACCAAATTTAGGCAATATGCTGGGCATGTCGGCGGAGATTTTTCCGGTTTTGATTTTTGCTATATCTGTGATTATATTTATAGTCTCATATTATATTACCCGAGCTATGTACGCGAAAATGAATTTTTAAACACTCATCGCGAGGAGTAAAGTGACGAAGCAATCCAGAAATCTAAGAAGCTGTGTTCATAGGCGGCGATGGCGGTTTGGCGCGGCAATTATGCGCCAATTGAGGAGGTATTGACGCAGCTTGCCAAGAGGCAAGCAAGGAAATGCCAACGAAAAGTGGCGTATAATT
>Ga0123355_10010901_pt1 | contig 13985 bp, 10 predicted proteins | sample TergutEmb28metaG_3_FD_89872 | JGI IMG/M metagenome (GOLD analysis project Ga0123355, IMG submission 89872) | Embiratermes neotenicus P1 segment gut microbial communities from Petit-Saut dam, French Guiana - Emb289 P1 | ecosystem: Host-associated > Arthropoda: Insects > Digestive system > Gut ... | reverse complement strand
GCGAAGTGGAAAAAACAAAAACTTCCAGAAAAGAACGGCGGCGAAGGGGTGGGGGTCCCCCCCCCCCCCCCCCCCCCCCAAGACAGAAACAAAAGTCTCATGTCCTGCCATTTCAGCAACGGCCATTAGGATGCAGTACTGAAGACAGTGGCAGAGCCTACTTGCCTGTTTGCTCCTAGACCGTGCGCGTCGCTGTTAAAAAGCAGGGTCCAGTGGGATGGATAGATGGAACCCAACTGAAATATACAAACAGCCTACCAATCAGCAAGTCTGATCAAATGAGAAAAGTGTTGTTAACTGGATGAAATTCAATCTGGGTACAATTCAGCAACAAGACATCATCATACACAAGTAGCAAAGAAACATACCATATAGTATTCTGAAGTAATTTCACATCCTATCAGCATACAAGATACGCCAATGTAGGACTTCCAGATTGTACATGCAGCCACCAAATAAATTCCACATTTTATTTACATTTATAGATTTTATCACATAACGATTCACTGCTTTTATAGAACTGTAATTTTAATAATTTGTAACTTCAGCAAGCACAAAGTTAAGACTCGCTGAGGACGGTGCTGAAGCACTGAAACATGTAGGAGTTTATTTAAAATATTTTGATATGTAAGTTAGTGCATTTGATGGTATGAATAACAAACAACAAAAAAAACCATACAGTTGAAGAATAAAAGACCAACTTGATGTCACTTGTTATTTTATTTCACTTCTTATGTGCTCAAAATATTTCACACATTAATATATACATCATCGGGAGCTTGCGACTGTGCTGTTGAATTACCGCATCGGTCGTATTGTTCTTGGTTTGACGTGTGTTGGAGTTTCGGTGTGGTTGGGTTGGAGTGGTATCCGTGTTGCAGGCTGAAGCAGCCTGCAACACCAAGAACAATACGACCGATGTGGTAATTCAACAGCACAGTCGCAAGCTCCCGATGATGGATATATTAATGTCCGAAACATGTTGAGCACATAAGAAGTGAAACAAAAAAGCAAGTGACATCAAGATGGTCTTTTATTCTTCAACTATCACAATGATGCACGGTCCAATAAACGTAAGCTTGAAAAAAAAACCATATAGTTTGTGTGTGGGCTCGGTACCTCAGTTGGTACAGCAACTGACTATGGGCTGAACGGTCTGGGATCGAATCCCGGTGGGGACGAGATTTTCCGCCTGTCCAGACCGGCCCTGCGTCCCATCCAGCCTCCTATAAAATGGGTACCGGGTCTTTCCCGGGGGTAAAGTGCAGCCAGGGCATGCTGCTGACCACTCGCCCCCTTCTAGTGCCGCGGTCATGGAAGAGTAGAGCTATACTTCTACCCACCCTCTGGGCCACACCGGGCCTGTAACGGGATCACTTTACCATATAGTTTATGTACTGTCTAATGATGCTGACAGCCTGGATGGGAATATGGGCCATGCAGCAATGCAACTTAAAGAGTTTAAAGAAATACATGGCCAACAAATTTGCCCAGTGTTCATACAACCACAAAATAACAACCAAATTACCAATAAATTATGTGCCACTGCACACTGACAGGATTTCAGTGTCAAATTTACTGAAGTACAAATTCCAATGCTATGTTAATGTGAACATGTTCTGGCCTTGCTTCCCAACTTTCACCTGCAGCTGTGGTGCACAAACTTTTTGTACTCATTACTTCACTTTTCAAACACCTTTCATTTAGATGACCAAAACCTGTTTCACTGGTTCATATTATTCTTCTATTTCCTATTAAAGTGCAAAATTTATGCCTTCTCTAGAATACAAACTGCATATTCTTAAGGTATATCAAATTTTCCACTGTATTTCTGCAACCCTAGGACAGGCACCTGTGCCCCCATGATTTTATACCACTGTCCTACAGCAGTACTACGAATTAGAAGCAAAAAAAGAACCCCCCCCCCACTTTTAAAGTCAGATGTGTCATCTTACTCCAGACTTTTTTTAAGAACAAAATCCCCTGATAACTTTTAATAACTTTGTAAGTAGACTCCATTAGCTTTGGAAAGTTCTGCTATTCGTGACATCTTGTACATTCCACTACATTCAATTATACCTTCCAACCTGAAGATGAAAATTTGTGCTGTCCTTCGAGCTGTGGTCAATTTTCGTTTAATCACTCTCTCTGCAGGGTGAACAGATGTAGAGTGGGTTCATCTCGCTCAAGATAGGATCAAGTGATATTCACTAGTGAACATGTGATGAAACTAACTGGCTAACTAACTAACCAACTAACCAACCAACCAGTTAACTAGCTAATTAAATTTTGTTGTATGCTTTCTTCTGGGTAATTCCCCGGCCGCCGGGGAATTACCCGGAAGAAAGCATACAGCATTTAGAACATGGCAAAAGTTTGAAATAAAGGTTAATTAAATTTTTAATCACCAAAGGTCATCCTTTTCAATCAGGAACAGATTTCATTTCATGACTTCTAACAAAGTAACAACATGCATCATAGTATCACTAATGACAACATAATAAGAAGTAACATTAGACACAATACGCTGTACAGTCTACTAAAAGAATATAAATATTCAGGTTCAACAATGATGCCTAGAGTATCATTGTCATTTTCCTAAATATTCAGTGTTGGTTTCTTTGACTGATGTGTATTTATGACTATTTAGGGGTATCTAATCAAACATACCATCTTGGCTAGAAATGTCTGTGATGACAACCCATTGCATGAGGCAGATGAAGAGAGAGGATGATGTGAGGGTTTTGTGTACAGCAGTGGCAGGGATAATGACAACAGCCACACTTCTGACACAGGCAATATGTCACTCTCCTGGTTGCCTGATGATGGGAATGCAAAATCTCTCTCCAAAACTGGTGTGCTCAGCTCCAGACCCTGCATTAAACCATGTAACTTGTTACAACAGACAGCAATGAACACAGAAACAATTCCATTTTTTTAAGTGTGTTATTCAATGTTGCTACCAATTGCCGAGATTATATAGTGTAGGTTAGAAGGAATGAATGGGCATGGAGCGTCAGTGGAATGATAATGACCACAGTACTCATGGGAAAACACATCCCAGTGTCACATGAAGTGGCCTCTGCAGTGACAGGCCCACTAGTAACTGCCTGAGCCTGGTCTGACAGAAGGGGAAGAAAAAAAAAAAACACACACACACAGATAGAGAGACAGACATGTTTTATTTCACAATACTATCATAACTAAGATTATACAGCATCAATGGCAGATTAGTGAAATATGTGTGGAGCATTAATGGAATGATACTGGTGGGAAAACACTGAAGTACCTGGAATAAAACCTGTCCCAGTGCCATATAAAGCAGAATATGAGTTTGTAACAACACAACAACCTGGCTCTTAGAAGAGTAAAATGGATCAGAAAAGCAACCTGGACTTCAGTGGCATACAAACAAGAACAACAGGGTAATTCTAACACAATGCTACACTGTCTGGGCACAAAAGAGTTACTCAGAATTAGAGCTGTGGCCTTGAAGCATGAGTGGCAGTCCCTCATCTCTAGGTGCAGCCTGTACAGAAAACGCATGCAGCCTGCCAAAAATGTTAGTCTCTTATCACCTTCCACTGGTCACCACCTGTCAGGTGTTCAGTTTATACCACAAATTAACATTTTAGTGATAATTCTGCTGCATTACAGGGTTATTCAAAATGATTGTCGGGGTTTTAACAACTTGTCATACTCAATACACTTGAGATAGGAGTATACATATTTTTTTATTTAATAGAACAACGCTCCAAGTTTTTGTTACATACCTTACAGGTGCTCTATATGTGCACCGTTTGTAATTCTACAAACATCAACACGATAATCGAGTTTGTTCCGCATGTCAGTGGTGATGGTTTCAACAGCGGTTCTGATTCGTACCTTCAGTTCTGGGATACTTGCAGGAAGAGAAGGAACATAAACCTGATCCTTGACGTAACCCCATAGAAAGGAATCACATGGGGTTGCATCTGGAGTGTATTGTGTATCATTTTGAATAACCCTGTATTTCATGGGCACATTTCATCAGCCAGTAAGTTAACTAATCATTCAGAAGTCTCATGATGTTTCAGACAGATATGTCAGCAGACAGTGTTAATATAACACATTCTTTGTATTGCACACAGGTGCACAAAACAGCTGAAATGTTAAAAAAAATTTAAAATAATTCCAGCATTTAAATAAGGAACTAGAGAAAAACATTACATTACGTGCTGCATGAGCATTCCGTATTGTAATATGTTATGGTTATCTGCTGCATATATGAATTGTATGATGATGTGAGCTTTTCATAGCCATATAGTAAGGATGGATAATTCTCATAACCCCAAAAAAGTAAGAGAACAATGCTTTAGAGGAAGGCCTTTGGGAAAGTCTACATTAAGATAGGATGCTGTTTGCAAGGATGCTGTTGATTTGCTCCAGAATGGAACTGAAGGGAGGTAGAACAAAGGGGTCGTTAAGGTACCAAAGCAGGCTGAGGCACCACAGAAAAAAAGAAGAGGAGGCAAAGGAGGGGGAGAAGTATAAGAAGAAGAGGAAGAATCTGCCGTGTACTTACAGCACTAGCAGGCTGCCCTGCTTCCCGATACGCTGTGCTCAACACGTGGAGAATGTAGCGATGGGTTCCAACAATCAGCCTGGGAATGTGCTGTTCGATCCAGTGCGACAAGAAAGTGACAGACACAAGTGACTTGCGGTGGAACTGGAAATGAAAAATTATCATATTTCTAACATCAAACACCACAGTTTGGACTGCTGCAGATATCAACACACAAAATGTTACTGCAATAATTTCAGAATTCAGGCATTATGTTACCAACCAATTTTATCTCTACTGTCATACACTGGACATCATTCTTAAAGTCTACATATCTATGTGGAAGGCTGTCTTGATTATGGTTGTATGTATGGATCGCAATGGCTTCGGTGGTCTAGGGGTAGCATGCTGGCCTTTAGTACCCAAGTTTGTGGGTTCAAGCCCGGCCGAAGCCGTCAGATTTTTAGGGCGAAAAAATCCTTAGCACGCCTTCCTTTGGAGGGGAAGTAAAGCCATCGGTCCCATGTCGTAGATTTGCGGCATGTCAAATATCCCTAAATTTACGTGGAAGTCGCAATTTAGGCAAAATTACTACCGGACATCTTTCTCACCCACAGTTCCACCTTTCGCTGCTAGGATCTCTCGCGTCGTTGCGGACGGAGGCACCTAGTGGCTAAAGTGGGAATGTCTAAAGGCGGGGGAAAGCAATGGCAAACTACCCCCAACAACTTGCCCAGGATGAAGTGTGCCAGAGCCATACTGGTCACATGACTGGGCTCTGGTTCCAGCCAAGCCCGGCCTTCAAGGCTGAATACTAATGAATGATGAATGTATGGATCACATTCAACCCAATTTTACAGGTTTCGAGAGTACTGTCCCAATGTACCATAAAGTTTGGTTCAGAATTGCAAATATCCCAGGTTTATCAAAGTCATAAAAATATGATCTTTCTGACAATGTGTATGAACATTTTGAATTTCCCAGGGTGGGAGAAAAAATTTATAGGAGCAGGAGAGGCTATTAACAGGAAGGAATGGGAGAGGGAGATGTGTAGGTCACTGATTACAGAGTCTGGGCTGAGACTGCGAAAGGAAGATGAATGGATATGTAAAATGAACTGAGTGTCTGAGTACAATTATTGGTTCAAAGGGTATGGGAGAGGTAGCACTTGTGTCAGGGGTTGACTCTGTCCCGGTCCTCACCAGCCTATGTGTGCAAAAGTGCAACTTGAAGCATACACCATTCACAACCATAATCATAATCATGTTTTGTATCTGCACATAATAAAGTTGCTACCCAAGTTATTCCATTCTAACAATATTAACCCTTTAACGCCAAACGGCCACTAAAGTGGCCGCGCAGTGAGCCCTTTAAATAGCCGAATGACCACTAAAGTGGCTGGGAGGGAGGGGGGGGATGATTTAATTCTGGCGCCGAAGATTTAATTCCGGCATCAAAGGGTTAATAAATTACTCTGCTCTTTTTCATTGTGTGACAAATTAAACATTTTATCTTCTATCCCTCTGCCCACAACAAAAATGTTCTCAAGCATCCTAGTTTTTTGTTCTTAAAATATGGGAACCTTAGTTTTACACTGCCTTCAACTTTTCATGGGCTACCAATTTTCTGGGTGCAAGCTTCTGCATGAAGTTTCACTTCCTATGCAACACACACCGTGCACTTTAGCATGTGCTTACCAACACACACACAGCATTCAGAACCAATGAACAGAGAAAATCAGTACTTCTTGGAGACAGTGAAGTAGTAATAGCATCAATTTACATTGTGCTAACTTTTTATTAGCATTTATTTCCACATGGCTTTACTAATCAATGTTTCCATTCACACAACATACTGAATGGATAAGCTAAAACTGCACCACATGCTACCTAGAAAAACTGAGACGACAAACTTTACAACTTGACCATAATCCTCAGCATATCATAAGAAACAAAACATTTCATACGCCGCTCAACAAAATGGCACTTGCAGTAACTGACTGTAACTACTATGAACTCGGCTCATACTACTGCTATAGATATAGCATAACAGCACCAGCTGCTGAAGGAAACGTGTCAGGAACTTGAAAATAACACCAAATCCAAAGATGTAGATTCATCATCACTTTACTTCAAACAGCAAATCAAAGAATCAGATATAAATTTATAACAATATATTCATTTATTACTACCAAACTATATGCACTACATCATATATATATATATATATATATATATATATAAAACAGTACAGACAATACTCTGACATGTTTCAGCATGAATATGAGATCTTCAGGGATTACATTTGCCAAACTTCAAACCAGCTACCATGGAGCTATATAGTTCAAGAAGATTTGTAGAATATGTAGCTGGTTTATGAGCTTGGCACATGTACACATAACACATTCATGCCAAAACATGTTGCAGTAATGCCTGTACTGTTATATGCATACGATACTGTGCACTTTGTTGGTTGTAATAAACAAACATGTTTATCCAAAATGCACACTGTAAACCACTCTAAAATTTATAACTATTTTCATACAAAGTCCTTCTTGAGACATTAATATATCCTCGGCTAATCAAAAAAACCCAAATTATGTCTTGTAGGAGGGCCCCTTGTCAGTGAGGCGTGGCATGGCACATCCTCAGGTTGTGGACAGAGACAGCCTCCAGATATGGAAGGTAGAGTCCAGTTGAAATGTGATGGCACACGGTGACGCATGGGAGGGGAAGTTAAGGGCAAACTGGCGAATGGAGTGGGTAGCCAGTACTCTCCACACTTCCTGGGAACATGGTGTATCCAGCATTACTACCGCTCATGTGCACACCTTGGCTGCCAGTAGTCAATTGAACTGACGTCCCCGCCGATTTAAATGGACTTGTCCGTTCCGCCAAAAGACGAAATCTGGTTTCTGCACGTGTGCCATCACATTTCAAACGCAGTCTAGCTGTTAATATAGTGAACAACCAGTTGCGGACAGATGAGGGGTGGTATGACGGCACCTTACAAAAATTTACGCACACCACTGGACTTCGATTCCTTGAAATGACCTACTATGTAAAGGAAAATGGACATCAGTTTTGGGCCTGAAATGCCAGGTCTTCACAGATGAGGTTCACTGCAACAGTTAGGAAATGTAGGTAGGTTCACCGAAAACAGTCAGGCAAATACAGATTTTGTTGAGGTACAGGTTGTCAGATGTAACTGGGGCAGCTGTAAACCAGGATGCCATTCTATGCTGAAATACAGACAGCTGAACCACTAGTGTATTAGCCTGGCACCTTTGAGGTTCAGACTGCTACTGACAAGCTGACAACATACAACCAACCAGGTTCTGATCGAATTCTGACATAACAGCTCCCAGCAAGGGGTGAAACATAATGCTTTGACACCCATGATTCACCAATTCTATCTGAAACAATGAACACTGACCTCCATTGTTAAAGGAATCTATTACTTTACCAATCCATAAGTCTGACTGAACTGACAATAGTAATTATCAAGGCAAACCAACATTATCAACTACATAAACACTGTTTTTGCTAGCATTATTTTCTCTATATTGAACTCGAATGTAGACAAAATCATTCATGATCATCAGTGTCGACTATGATATGATACACCAACTACTAATCAGATTTTTACGTTTTGTTGACTATGCATCTTATTACAATCTTTGTAATAACCAACTTGACGAACAATTATTTTTTCTTATGTTTGTTTATTCCATTTCTCTACATGTTTCGAGCAACCAAGTCATCAGGAGAGTCAATTGTATCAATACGACCTCTGGTATATGTCACTGTATGTAGGTGACACATACCAGAGATCATATTGATACAACTGACTCTCCTGATGATAGGTACTTAGTTCTTCGAAACATGTAGAGAATTGGAATAAACAAATATAAGAAAAAAGAACTGTGCGTCAGGTTGGTTATTTACAAAGATACCAATCAGATATTTTTTATCTGTTGGGTACAAAAGAAAATGGAAAGCCAATGTGGCAGTACATCAGCTACTTAAGCACACATCAAGAAAGCTTATGATTGGCATACAAAGAAAGTTTTTCACAATATTCTGATTGTCAATGGCATGCCCACAAAATTACTTGAGTTAACTATGTTTAAATGAAAACTAAAAAGTCCATATGGATAAATATTTGTCTGATACATTTCCCTTTCAGAACACGGCACTGCATTGCTACTGATTTTCTGCATCCAAGAAAAGCAAGAGGGAGTGCAACTGAATGGAAAACATCACCTTATAATCTGTGCTAATGATGTTAATTTATTGACAGAAAGATGCAAGTACTATAATGTATGGTTTCTCATACAGAGTTATGTATACCACTACCGGTACATCAACCACTGTTTACAGATATGCAGACTTAATACAAACCATAAATACAAAGAGGACAAAAATTTTAACAATCATATAAAATGTTTCCCTTCCTTCGAAGGCTACTTTGAGAAATTTGTAACCATATATTTTTTAGTTAGTTGGGGGGTTTGCCCATCATGAAACCCTCAACCTGAAGGGCCGGGATTTTTAATTAGGGTTTACTGCCTTATAAAACTTGCTTTCACCACAGCTTCCAGAGCACTGTACACCCTTGGTTTGATTTTGAAGTGTCCTTCTCCTAGGAGGGTTGCAACCAAGCTCAAGGGAATGGAAGAAAATAGAATCCCCAAAACAGTATTATACATGAATTTGGGAACAACAAGACTGAGAGGCAGACCAAGAAATAGATGGCAAGATGAAGTGAGGGAGGATGGAATAGTTGGTGGAGAAGGGTGGCAGGAAAAAGTACATAACAGAGAAGGATGGAAGAAGCTCCTGAGAATGGCAAGAATCATAGCATTCTGCACATGCCAGTGGAATGAACGAATGAATGAATATAAAATGTTTGCCACATATATTTCCTAATACACAGCACTACTGGCAACATTGCGTAACTCATTCCTGCTCTCTGCCAGTCTCTCAGAGTTCAGCCTTTTCATTTTAATACAAAAAAATGGTGGTACAACATTAATTATTAAATATAATTTAATGGTATGCTACTCAAGAAGTCTTAGAATCCCTGCTATAAAGACAACACAGATATATTATTAGATACTAGTACACACAGGGTATATAAATAAATGCTGAGAAAACTATGTGTATGTTAGTGTTTAATCAAAAGAATGTGTGACATAATCAAAACACGAAGATAGTCCTCATAAAACCAACTAGATACCGTAATTTCTCAAATTTATTTTTGGAATAAAACTCTACATGTTTTGGACAGTTCCTCTGTCCAACATCAGGAGTTTTTCGCTGTACACACAGCAGCGGTATATGTCATACAAGTTTGCTGACAGTTTGCGAGACCTGTACGACATATACTATTGCTGTGTGTACAGTAAAAAACTCCTGATGATGGACGGAGGAGCTGTCCGAAACATGTGGAGTTTTATTCCAAAATTAAATTTGAGAAATTAGTGCATCTAGTTGGTTTTATTATAAGAATTTATTACAATGCACGGGTCACCTGAATGTCAAATATGACGATAGTCCTTTGAAAACGTGACAAATTTTAAATATTTGAAAATGACACTAGCCGAGCAAAATCACACTCACAAATTATGAGGGGTTTAAATTTGGGGAATGCTTGCTATTGTTTAGTCCAGAATAGTTTGTCTTCCTATCTGCAGGTTAAAAATATTAACTATGACTATGCTGTTTTGTATGGGTGTGAAACTTGGTTTGTCACATCACCAGAACATGGAATGGGTGCTGAGGAAGATGACTGGACCAAAAGTGGGAGGTACATGAGGTTTGAGAAATTTGCATAATTGAGAGTGATAACTTGCACTCTTCAACAAGAAAACACACATAACCAGAATAATCAAACCAAGGGTGAGATGGTCATGGGACATGATGTGCATGGGAGAGAGGAGAAACACATGCTTTGGTGGGGAAACCTGAGAGGAAGAACATGATTGGCAGGCCTAGGCACAGATGGGAGAATAATATTAACATGGCTCTTAAAGAAATGGGATGTAAGGGTGTACACTGGATTGATCTGGCTCACGGCAGGAACCTGCCTTGTGCTCTTGTGAACATGGTGAGGAACCTTCAGTTTCTGCAAAATCAGATGTTTATATTTTGAAAAGATAAAGTTAACAGCACATGGAACTACTACAGGCATTAACGAGCAGATAAAAACAACTACATTGTATGTGACAGTCCACTGTGTCTTTGACTTGCAGTGAATGCTGATATCAAGGATTCAAATATCAGTCCATGGGACTGAGATTTTTGCATTTCATCATCATAATCTCTGCATTTTGGGAGGGTGGTTGCTCACATGGACTTGCCCAATTCAGACTAAACAAAGTTAGGAACCTACAAAGTAATTTCCAGGATTAACTGAATTTGTCATTTGGAGACATGATCAGGGGCAAGTTTATTAGCACCAAAATGAGTCGAACCTCAAATTACTCACTGCACACAATACAATACAGGGAACAGAACTTCTATTCACACATGCACATATGTAAATGAGAGCACTCAACCACAAAAGTGCTTTGCAGCATTTTCAGACACTAGGCAGATCACATGTTTATGCAAAAGGAACAGGCAGAAGCATATATATTTCTTTTATGCAGCAGGCACATTTAATTTATGTAATTAGGTTCTATCTGCATGCCTGTAGCAGCTGGGGTAGCGCAGGTCTTACACTGACTAGGCTATGATCCGGACAACTGAGTCAGTGTGGGTTTATTACATGGAGAGGTGATTTTTCTCTTCTCCAGTGTCCAGTCTAAGTCTTGGGCCCACCTAGCATCCTATTCACTAAGTACCTGGCCCAATTTATCTTGGAGTAATGTGGCTGAGGCCTGAGGCTGACCACTCACCTCCACCTAGTGCTGATGTTAAGAGTGTATGGAGTTATACCATCAGTCCCACTTACTCCTTCATGGCATGCACAGGGACAATGTCACCTTTATGTATATGCCTGTCAAAGTTCTCCTTTATTACAGAAAGCTAAAGACTTGTACTAATACAAGGAATATACCTTATCTAGTGTGGCCTGTAGGTCAGTTACTTATTAAAATTTGCTAACTTCATAAAATGTAGCTGACGACAGTCTTACATGTGAAACTGTAAGAGAAGCAATGGCTTGACAGAGTGATGTGTGTGCACTAAGTGAAACACCTTTTCACCAGGATTATGGTTGATCATTTCATTCCTTACCTGTTTTTTTCTTTATACTCACAGGAACGCTAAAATTTAATGTTTCTACAAAAGTTTAAATGCAATAGAACAGCATGGTGGTTTAAAGCCATTTCTGTTACCTGAGCAGAAAAAGGCAAAAGGACACAATATTAAGGGGTAGAGTCTATTTCTGACACTGGGTACTTGCATTTTAGTGCAGGCACTGTATTGTACAGTGGTCAGCTGCTGGCTCATCACCATGCAGGCATGGGTTTGATCCCAGGTCAGTTCATATGAAACTTAGGTGGATAATTGACACTGGTACAAGTTTTACCAAACACTTTGGTTTTCCAAACACTTATCATTTCACTAATGCATTTATCCACCAGCCAGGGCTGGTACAACAGGCCCATTAGCAGCTGCATACCAAGGGATTCACCACTTTCCAGGAATTATGAATTACACACAAACAAAAGGATGGGGGTTGGGGAATTCAGAATTTATACAACCAGTTGCATGAATCTAAAAACAGACTTGTTACCAACCAACAGAATTCTTTGAGTCCAACCAGCTGGTGCATTTAAATGACTTCATAACAAACCAAATGCCTGACGCACAGTCCTTCTCTAGATTCTAACAGCCAATCAGCTATTCAACAAACTATTCACCATTCATGGAACCCAGTGGCTCATGCCACATTTGCGTGGACTTGCCACTGGTTCCTATCCTGTACCAAATAAATCACCACCACTCACTTTCATCCTATTTCTGTAAGAAATATTTTTATATTCGCCAATCTGTGCTTAGAGCTTCTTAATATTTACCTTCAGATTTGTAGATCACAGCTGTTGCATACCTAACCTCACTCATGCATGCAACTACATAGACAGTAGTGGCAGACATGCACAAATAATCTCAGCAGTTGATGTGCCCATAAACCACCACCTCCTCCTCCACCTACCACCACCACCACATAAATTCACTTCATATAAATAAATAAATAATTATAATCTGAGTTCAGTTCTTACAATGCTTGGATCTACCTTCCGATTAACAATGGGTTGTCAAAGTGGTAGCCCCTTGCAATTCTATACCACTCATATTATACTTACACTCACTTGTGTTCTGTTAACCATTTGACGCCTAGCGACGACTATAGTGGTCGTACCGCACCGCTAATCTCTAAACGTTGTATTTTATATATTTATTCAACAAATATACGTACTAAATATTTTAAACATGGTATATACTCTGTCTTTTCCTCTTCAAAATGCAGTTTGTTTCATAATTCTAACGTATTTGGTTCCTGTATTATTCAGATTTTATATACAGGGTGTGCTAAAATTAAAAAAATAATTCTGGCGCCAAAAGGTTAAACCAAGTTATGCTTACTTTTGTCTAAATATCTGCATAGGTTTTTTATTTTACCTTTATTAGTGCATCTTAATACTATTCTGTAAGCTACCTCTTTATTTATGCTCAACCAATTACCATTTAAAAATTTCAATCTCTGATTTCTAGTTTCCAAATAATCCAATAGTGTGTATAACATCTCTTCACCTAAACACAATGGGCACCTTCCTTAACTGGCATTCCTTCTCAATCCTCTAATTGCTACACCCCTGCTAGTAGCGATGCTATTACACCTCTTTCTTTCTTTGAACACCATTCTATATACACAATCTTTTACCCCAGAAGAAGGTCATTTCTCAGTACAGAGTTAATGAGCTTTTCTCTGACAGCTCTGCTAAAACATTTTATCTTTCATCATAATTACATCTATCTTTAACTATCTTTGTTATTTCTCTCAAGTTACACTCTTGTTGCTTCATCCACACAAACGCTAATCCAACATTACAGAGTTGCTCTTCTCAACTCCAAGGTCCAGCTTCTCACACACGTATTCCTCTTCGGCCATTCACAACATTGTTTAACCGGATCTTCTATATCCAAACACACAATCCGATACCAGTATTTTACAGTCTCTACCAAGTTCCATCTCATCAAATCCACTGGCTGCACAGTTTGGTATACCCATTAATTTCTTACAAAATCTACTACAAGTCTTATCTATTTATTTCCACGCCTCACTCAATCCCCGGACCGCCTCTGTAGTCTAGTGGTCAGAGTTTCTGGCTACAGATACAGAGGTCCCGGGTTCGATCCCCGGCGCTACCAGATTTTTTGAGTAGTAGTGGGTCTGGAACGGGGTCCACTCAGCCTCGTGAGGTCAAACT
>Ga0123355_10010900_pt1 | contig 13986 bp, 8 predicted proteins | sample TergutEmb28metaG_3_FD_89872 | JGI IMG/M metagenome (GOLD analysis project Ga0123355, IMG submission 89872) | Embiratermes neotenicus P1 segment gut microbial communities from Petit-Saut dam, French Guiana - Emb289 P1 | ecosystem: Host-associated > Arthropoda: Insects > Digestive system > Gut ... | reverse complement strand
CGGATTGTTTTGTGTCCAGAGGAATCATCTCGAATGTGAGTGTTACTGAACATTGGTTTTAACAGGGAGGGGTTGTTAGCACCTCGCCCAACCCCCAAGCTGGAGGACCACCCCTTGTCGGCTGTCCGTGACTGCTTATTCAATTTATTCGCAGCTACCCTCCTTATTGGAGGCCGCTCCTCTATCCACAACCTGAGGACGCACCATGCCGTGGTGACAGGGACCCACTAACACAGCCTCATATAGTACTGCATGATAAAATGCAGAAGACTTGCCTACTGACCAACATATCCATTCCAGATGATTCAAACATCAACACAAAAGAAATTGAAAACCAAGCAACTATAAAGACCTGAAGATCAAGGTCAGCAGGATGTGGAAAGTGGGAATAAAAACTGTCAGTTATAATTACAGCATTACGAACAGTTAAGAGGTGATTAGATCAGACTCTTCAGTTGCTCCCAGGTTACCCATAATGAGCACTACACACATCTTTCATAAAATGCTGTGGTAAAACACTTTGATCTCTTTTTGAGATATGGACATATCAAAGACCGCCACCTAGTAACTAATAGATGAGAATAAATAAATAAATAAAAATAATGAAACCCACAATTAAGTTAATGCAGCTGAATTAGAAGCAAAGTTGTTTCATCTCAGCATTATGTTTGACCCCTAAAAAGTCCAATCCAAGATGCAGCCTGCAGTTGAAGCTCAGTGACTTTGGACATTACAGTAAATAAGCCAGGCACTGATAACATCCCTTTGAAAAGTCAACATACTAATTCATATTCTGTTTAAATGATATAAATACTTCCAGCAACAAAACACTCATAAACAATGTATGTATTGCAAATGTTGTAACAGTCACATTCAAACATTGACCCTTGAAATCAGTATACCAATAAATCAAATCACACATAAATAACAGAAACATGTGCTTCACTTGCACATACAGACTCACCAATGCAGCCAAATAACTTGTGAAACATACATAGTTGTAAAACACAACTGCACAGTTTATACTGTGCTTATATGACATAAAAAAAAATAAAAATAAGAATAAACAGGGAGGAGGAGGAGAAAACTTACATCAACACCAAGATTTGAACTAGCACATTTTGTCTCTGATGAATACTAGTCTCCTGTCTTGTCTGCTCAGCAGTGTTGAAGTCTTTCCTGTGCAGCCTATTCACGTATCTTAGAAAAATCAATAAACCTTCAACCACAGCTTCATATCACACAGACTTCTGGTGTCTGTGGTGAATCATATCTGGCATAAATAACTTTAACAATCTAAAGATACAGAAAAGCCACACATGGAGAAATAAAGGGAAATAATGAACAACTAGAATTATAATGACAACTATGCTTACTGTACCTCTAGTTTGGGACTTAGAAAATTCTAGATGCATGACTTGCTGTACACAGTGTACAGGAAACAATAAGACCCCAGCTATAAAAGATGCTGGAATTGTGTGAACTGTGACCTTCATAAACTAAAAAAGAAATTTGAAACTGTCAAACAAAAATGTCAATGTCTGTCACTCTTTTATGATTTAGTGTTAGTATTCCATTGCATTCTGTTTGATAAGGACACATTTCATCTAGTATACGTTCTATGTGTTTCAGTCCATGAGAGAAACCAAAACCTTTTATGTGTGAAAGAGGGATCATGTTTCAGTGATGGATTTTTATTAATGGTATTTAATTAGTTCATTAGAAAAAGATTAATTGAGGCAAACTACAACCTGCACCTTACAATAAAAGTGTATGAAATGATCACCTGTTGTGGCAGCTGAGTTAACAACAGGTTTTGGTGACGAGTGCGAAACAAGAGCTCCAGATGTTGCTGCATGCTCAGTGGAGAGGGCAGCTGCTGAAACAGTGGGAACATCTGCACCTTGTTCTGGCTTACCATCTAGCCTGTAATGAAAAACAAATATACATGTAAACATACTGTAAGATAATAGGCAGTCATGTGCCTCAGTATTACAAAGAAAATCACAAAAGCATTATTAGTTGCTGATGGGGTTAATTTTGAAGCATAAGGTGCTGAAGAAGATATTTTGGCCAAAGTGGGAGAAAGTAATAGGAGACTGCAGAAAACTGTGTAATGAGAAGCTTCATTATTTATACTCCCCACCAAATATTATTTGATTGATTACATCAAGGAGTGTGTGAAAGACCAGTCAACTGACACACATGAGGGTAAAAAAAATGCAGGCAGGGTTATGGCAGGACACACCATTTGTAAGACCTAGACATAGATGGAAGGACAGTATTAAAACGTATCTTAAAGAAACAATGGTAGGGCATGGCATGCAACATGTTTATGTGCTTCAATACAGGGACAAGTGGTGGGCTCTTGTAAACACAGTAATAAACTGTCAGGTTCCATAAACTGTGGCAAATTTTTACATTACACACACACACACATAAATAAGTGCTATTACCAACAAACTGCACAACAAATTTCACTTCAATACATATATAGACTACTTGGACAGGTTTTGGCTACTTCTTATAATCATCTTCAGAGAACACTGACATACAAGAGATATACATATATATATATATATATATATATATATGTATAATACATAATGTAACTTCTTTGGCAGTAAATGGTAAAATACATTATGAATATATTATTAAAATATCCATGTGTGGTGTTGACAATGTAGTTGAACTTTCTGGCCCTCAGGCCCCTTGTATTTCACCCATGTTCATCCAGTTGTGACAGCTTTGAAACTTACTGTACAAACCAGATCTTTGGAAGTTTAGTTGGGCATTCTATTTGTGTTGACAAATGTATGGTTGTAACCTTGGTACAGTCACTTGTAACTTTTCAGCAATGCTTTGTGTGGGTGCTTTGTCCCGATGGCAAACTTAATTAACTTTAACCTACAAGAATTATGTAAAGTTTTTCTTTGTTAAAATGGTCAGCCAACGATAGTAGATTCCTTGCATTGCCTGAATAATCACTGGAGAGAAAAAAAGTGATGAAGGTGTCATCCTGGAAAATTATATGCTATGCAAGCAGACTGATCTAAAGGTGCTAAATGAGTAATGGTTAGGCACAGGGGTACACTCTAGTCAAGGGACAGCAGTGGCCTATGATGGTATTCAACACATCCAAAATGTACATATGAATCGCTAATAGAAAGTAATATTGTGTGGTACTAAGTGCAGTGCTATTTCTTATGACATAGACAACGCTGGTCAAAAACACCCAATGCCACCTGAGAATATTTCTCTTGCATTACACCTCAATTAGACCAAGCTTCTAATTTCCCCCTGTCCATGCACAATACTTAAGGTAGGAAGTCAGAGTATATCATGCTGTTGTGCGTGCCAAAGGAGACCCTAGTGGAAGATGTAACAATATACACCGATTCAAATTATACAGTACTCAAATTAAAATCCAGTGCATCAAAATAGTAGAATCTACAATATCAAATGCTTGATTTAAAATAAATTTCGTATACGTCAGAGAGCTTCAAATAAGGTTTTGTGAGCACCTTCAATACATAAAAACTAAAAATACCCAATGTGCCTATGCATCACACATCCTCAATCACTGACACAAATATGGCACCATACAAGACAAAATGGAACTAACAGTACCACCACATAAAAGACTGCGCATGAACTACCTGGAAAACTTGTATATACAATTCTGTCAACATGCAGTTTTAAAAATTAATAAACAGAGCACTGATGAAATTAATCCACTGTACAAAATAATGCACAACATACAACTGCTACACACAAGCACATAATTTCAAAATCACATTGATCTCTGAAATTTCATTTATACTACAGTCCAGTATAGAGTATCTGTTCATAGTGTACACAGCTTGATATATACAGGGAACATATATACCAATACTTTATACGTTGCTCACAAATTTATATCATATTTACTGTAAAATACCTGTATTTTCAGACTTACCACTCAACAAATTCAAACTGAATTTATCAGTTTCAGATGTTTGGATTCATTTATTTGGAGGCATGCATAATTTTAATCTTGATATATTATCAACGTCACTCATGAATATTGCAATAATATAATTACAACGCATTTTACCATTTACTGCTGACAAAGTTAAATATTAACTTCATATATATCTTTCATATATCAGTGCTCCCTGAAGATAGCTATAAGAAATAGCCATAACGTGTTGGGGTAGTCCCCTGTATACGTGGACAAGTAAAATTTTTTACATGCTGGCTTTATATAATGATAGGATTTTCAAAATACAGCCATAGTATAGAATAGCAAATTGAATTTGATGTCTAGTGATCTTCCAATATATTTTAGAAAGCAAAGAATCTGAAGCAAAAACTGCCAAGTTTAATGACAAACTGTCAGACACAGACAAAAGTAGTGACAGCAATTTTCATGACCAGGTAGATTAAATAATATGTTGTTACCTGACAGTAGTGGGGATGTGAGAATGTTGTGTGACTGACACTAGCTTTTCTGGGGGATAATATAAACAGTTACGGTACGTGGATATAATAAGCACATCTTGACATTGTGTTCATCATGAAACAAGCAGCAGCTATGCTCATTTTGGTTCCACCATTTCTCTATCCTTAGTAATTTGAAAGTATTTCCATACGTCTGCATTTCACATGCAATACCTCCAAGGATATATTTGAAGGACAACAAAAATCATTCAAAATCTATCCTTTCATCATTCATCTACAATAAAAATTCCAGATCCTGCACCCACCCCACCAACACATTTAAAGTCATAAAGCACTCACCCTGTGGAGGGGCCACATGTACTTCAAATGCCTCCTGCTGACAATGTCACAGTTCGGAATAAAAACATTTTAACCGCGTGACTCCAGGTTTGGTTACCTGTGGTCCTCTGTGTGTATTGGACAGCAGCTGCTTGTGCAATCATCTATCATTCGATGCATTCAAAACAATTGCAATAATTCTGAGCAGCTCTGATCCCCTGCTCTAAAATGGCTTTATCCTTTGGCAATGTTTCCAAAATCCCATAATACCACATTCACCTGAATATAAAATGAACCATATATGAACCCATCCCCCTCCACCTCCTCAGGACAATATCGGCACAGAACGTGTTTAACTTTATGTGCAATTATATGCTAACCTTATTTTTTTGTGGGGGGATGTCAAACTACAAAAACAATATGTTATTCATGTCTGCGCATTAATTTATAATTACAAAAGATAACACCAACAAAATTCACAATGTCTTATGTAATTAAAAAAAATTGTCATACATTTAATTAAATACTGCTGTGACTGTGTAGGGACCAAGGAAATAAAGAAGAAATACGTGCACAAGGTAGTAAAAGGAAAGGCTGAAATCACCATTCAGCAAGATGATCCTCTATCCAGGATAAAGTAGAGTGACAAGAAAACTGTGACCAAAACCTCAAACTACCATGGTGCTGAGGTCCAGACAATAACACAGAAAAGGGAAGAAACTGAAGCCTGTACATCCTTATAGTGAAAACATGGGAATGAAAGATATCAGCTGTTGCGGCTGTATCTAGTGGAAACAGTTCAGAAGGCTACTCAGTATCACACTTCTCTGTTCAATAATATACAGGGGCTACTGGCTAAATATCAAATGCAGCATAAAATGGCAGGCCACCTTGGTGATGAAAACACTGTAAAGAGACTTAAAGAATGTCATATTCTTCGATAAATACCACCCACATAAAATAAATTTAAGCCAATATGGTGTTTGGTCTGCAGCAAGTATGTCAAAAGCAGACAGAGTATATAATAATGGCAGGACTGTAGTGCTACTCTGTGTGGCGTTAGTTAACTGTGCATTCCTTCTCTATCAATGCTGCATGTAGTAAAATTAAAAAAACAACAAACCTATATTGCTTGAGAAGTGTACAGTCTCCCCCTTCATTGGAATCCAGGTTGTATACATACAAGGTTCCATCAGCTGATGCCACCAGAAGACGTAAAACTTTCTGGATTCTGAAAAAAACAAGGAAACAAAGCTGTCAAAAATAACTCAATAATAATTTCAACATGCAGGCACACATAAATTATAATCCTTTCTGTACACCTCTCTCTGGTCAAAGAAACCCATACTTTATTAGCAGGACTGTTTTGAAATATGCCTTGCTGTTACAAAGATTTATGCATTACATGAAGCATTTTTTGCAGTGCTGACATATTAAAATTGGATAAAATACTAACCACACTGTGTCCTACCCTAAACTTCTCATATTTGTACTGTGATCAAATTCAAATTATTGCTGAATTCACTATGGACTTCATTTATTTCAGAACATAACATCAATTAAATTGGGCAATGTCTTGATTGTCTTGATGGAGACAAAACATCTTGCACTATAAGTACTGTACTTTTGCATGACACTTGTCAGCACATGCACACATCTTCCACGCTGCAATAGTAAGCATGAACCATGAGAACCTCTTTACTTGCCATGAATTGAATCTCAGTCATACAGTCCACAGCTAGTGACAGAGTTGCAAACAATATGAATGACCAAATCAATAGACATTACCATAAAGTACACATATGTATGCACATATTGATTAACTTGTACTCATTCCAGTATATCACTGTCAACTGAACACCACAGATTATTGATATGGAAATTACATTGAGGTTGTACATTCCTTTACATGTACAATATGGTAAAGTTTGGATCTCACACTTCTGAAGGTACCAATTCAAATGAAAGTGAAAATCAAAGAAAATGTAAAATCAAGAAAATATAAATCTATGTAGCCACTGAAATTATATGCACTAAATTAACCCCGTGCTACACTAAAAACGTAATTTTGTTAACTACTTCCACATGTCCATTAAAGTAAGCTGGTGCTTCTTCACTTTTTCCTCAACATGTCCACCTTGCTCTCAGTACTACAGAAGGAAACCACTCTGTTATCATCGCCATAAAACTTTTTAAGGTATTTCCTCACACTATCATTGCCCTCCAGTGCTGACAAATTGTTGCTACAGGTTCACTTTTTCCACTGTTGGCTTCCTCATTCCCTTCCTCCTCATTAAACACAACAGACATAAATTTTACATCCACTAGTTCTTCCAAGGTTTGCACCTCACACCATACTGCATACATCCTTGAAATGACACACCTACTTTCAGCTCACTCCAGTCACCTTGGGCTATGCTAAGGTCTGCTGCATCTTCATCTTTGTTTTGATTTAAAATATATCCACATTTATGACAACAGTTCACCATTGATGCACGACACAGTGCCACAATTCCACAGTGCATCCAAAATACAGGGTGCGGCAGAAAGAACACCCTGATTTGGGAGGGGCATAGCTTCGGGTGGGGAGCGCGTAGTGGTGGGGAGCGCGTCGTCGAACAGCAGTGCACGTGCCGTTTTCAGTGTACACCATGGCGTGGTTGGGAGAACATCGAGCCTTTAGTGTTGAGGAGTTTATAAAAATGGCGGGTCGCCGGTAGCAACACAGCGTGCATTTCGCATCCGCTTTGCGCTTGGTCGACGGGAGGTTGTTTCTGATAATAGAACGATTTACCGTTGGGTATCAAACTTTAGACAAGCAGGACAAACTTTGGAAGCTCTGAAGGAGGCGATACGACAAGAAGTTGCTGCCATTACACCCGAAATGATTCTCAAGGTCATGGACAACTACCGAGAGAGGCTACATCAGTTTATCAATATTCAAGGCCGCCACTTGAGTGATGTTTTGTTCAAAACACACTGATGTAAAACGGCATTCTGTGTTCTTTCCAGAAATAGAAAAACATTTGCCGTATCTTCTTTGGTTTTGAATTTATTCGCTTCTCAAATAGGGGAGTGCTTTCTGCCGCACCCTGTATTTGTCATGAGTGTTCCATCATGAAGGAAAGTGGGTTGAATCACAAAAAATTTTTCTTACATGTTGCTGGCTGTTATAATGTCTGAATGGCCTAATTATTCCCTGGTCACTTGACTCAAAAATGCTAGTGCAGTTCAGGGGAAAATTCACAACTTTCACATTCTTTATGTAAGTCTGTGTCTTGGGACTGAGCAGCACGCTGGTCCACAAAAGTAAAATCTTGGATTTAGGAAATCAATCTGGCATCCATCGTCTTTGGATATTCTGTAAAGAGCGCCTGTGTACTTTACTGCTGGATACATATATTGTGGGAAATATTCTGGCATTGTTTAAGCAACAATGGTTTTCAATCTTCCCAAACAATAACAGTGAAAGTTTGTCATTAACATTGGCACTGCAAGCTAACAGAACTCTTATCCTCTGCTTGGAATTATTTCCACCACCACAAAACCACTATTTCAAACTAATGTCTTGTCACATGGAAGTCTGATCACATTATATACATTCTTAGATTTATAACGCTCAATAATTTTGAGTAATATAACCTTTCCTTATTCTCCCACTACTGAAGGGTCTTATACATGTACACTCTCCTGATACAGTTGTGTACACAACACTGAGTCAATGCTTAAAAGCACCCATCCATCCATCCATCCATCTGTCCACTAACAATACTACAGCATATCACCAAAGCTGCATTTATCAAATGAAAATCATACATGCAGACATTCATGTAAATGACAGACTGGAGAACTCAGGCTGAAAGAGCATATTCACCACATTGTATCTAATAAACCCCAATCAGCATATGTCAACTGTATTCTTTTTAATACACATGAATATGGACCCACTGAAACTACCATGACATTATTACAATTGGCACATAAGGGCAGATGTATGAATGTTTTAGAAAACTATTACTTCAATTTTTCCAGCATAATAACATAACTGTAAATGAACAAATAGGCAATAGTTACATGATGCAGTGCCTAACGCTACCCCAAGTACTTTGCTCCCTCCCATCTACCCACTCTCCTCCACACAATAGTTTTAAGCCATCTCTGTTATGATACATATGTTTACGTAACTGACAGGTATGTAATTATAATGACAACTGTTACACCAAATATATAACTGTTTGTATACATGGGCTGTCTGGAAAGTTTCCGAACGTTCAAAATAGCCCGCCATTGCGTCGACCTAGCGGGGCGCAGCAAGTGCTACTCTCTAGTAATGAGTTTGGTGAACTGAGTCGTGAAAACCGCATTGCCCTACCTTGCTTAGTCATTGTGCTGTGCTTCTTTATGTGATCACATGTTTGGCGCATCTGGCGATTCTCTTGAGACAAGAAAATGAGTCTTTTTAAAGAACAACGAATTTGTGTGAAATTCTGTGTGAAAATTGAAAAATCTGTTACTGAGACATTTGAAATGTTGAAAATAGCATTCAGGGAAGAAGCCATGGGTAGGACTCAAACGTACGAGTGGTGGAAACGTTTCAAAGAGGGCCAAACTTCGGTTGATGGTGATCCACGTTCGTGACGGCCATCAACGTCGAAAACTGACGATAATGTTGCAAAAGTTCGTGAAGTCATCCGTTTAAATCGTCGTTTGACAGTTCGAGAGGTAGCTGAAGAAGTGAGTATCTAAAAAACAGTGTGCCATGAAATTCTTACCGAAAATTGGGGCATGCATCGCATTGCAGCCAAATTTGTGCCAAGCCTGTTGACGGATGATCAAAAACAGAATCGAGTTAACGTGACTTCTTGTCCAAACACGCGACGACTTTCCTTCCACAGCCTCCGTACTCTCCAGATCTCGCACCAGCTGACTTTTTTCTGTTTCCAAAGCTCAAATCAACGCTGAAAGGCCGCCGTTTTGAGTCTATTGAGGCAATCAAGACAAATTCACGAGCGCATTTGCGCAGCATTCCTAAAAAAGCTTTCCAGGAATGCTTCAGAACATTGAAGAAACGCTGGCAGCAGTGCATAGAGTAGAGGGGAGTACTTTGAAGGCGACAAGACTGAATAGCTTCAGGGTAAGACGGGAAAATTTTTACGCAATATATTCGGGAATTTTCTGGACAGACCTCATATTTCACTGATAGATTTATACCTACAGCTATGCTATTTTTATTACAGGTTGTGTATCAAATATATACAGCAAAGAAGCAAAAAAAAAAACACCTAAATTTTTATCTGTTTTTAATAATAACATGATTTCACACTTCATGACCATATGGAGCACTTAAAATATTAACTGCAATGTTGGGTGGTTTTAATTATACATCTGGTGCAATTGTTTGTGTATTTTTTACATTTTTTTATGATAGTCTGATGATGGTTACAGAAGCAACCAAAACAAGTCACTGAATAGTAACATATGACAAAACATACTTTACTGAATTGCATTTGTTGGTCTGATACATTGTATAAAATAAAATAAAAGTTTGTCAGTCCAATGTGCAGCAGATTTAACACTAACACAGCAACTTAATTAAGTACGTGGAAATTGCAGTCACAGATAACTCACATCACGCCATTTTTTACAACACAGACTTGGCATCAGTATGCTCTGCTCTGTGGGAATGACCTTGAAAGCCAATGAATATCACATGTGTGCAAACACAATAGCTACAAAATTATAACTGAAAATAATTTTTCCCCCATGATTTCCAATTTAAGGTCCTTAATATAACAGCAAGCAGCCAATTTATGCTCAAACTGACAAATGCTTGAGGAAATGGGAACAAATATAAACCCAGAAAATACAGCATTGTTCTTACAGACATTTTGGTGGTATCAGTAAAAACAGACATAATCAAGAAAACTGTACATTAAAATCATGTAAAATCCATGTTTCATCGTACTGCCACGTGAAGTTGCAGTACGATAACACAGCTGGTGTACAAATGGAATAGGAAGATTGAAAATGGTTCATCTAGTACCACAGATATTCCTTGATTGGACAAGCCCAAACAGTTGTAACAATGCTGGCAACTGGTAAGGCTCAACATGTCATTAGGAAAAACCGCTGCATTACTGTGAACAACAAGGATCCCACATTTGACATCACTCATGGTGCAGCACACCGTATCCTCCACAATTCATTGCAGTTCCATGAAGTGTCCTCAAGCTGGGTCCCTTGACAACCAAACCTTAACTGAAGGAAAGGCACACACACCTGCCAGAGATTTTTGTGATGATATGCAGCAGCAGGTGGTTGACTACTGAACTGCCCAGTGACCAGATATGGACGCTGGCCAAATACTTCCAGCCTCATATACAGATGAAAAGCAAAGGATGGTGCCATTCCAGCTCACAATAACCCAGAAATTCTGCACATGAGCAATAGTGTGAAAAGTGATGCTGATGTCATTCTGGCATCACCAAGGCTAACTTGTGAACACTGCATGTCCAAAAAGATTAGTCACCAGTGTCTCATACTGTGACCTCCTTAGGAATCATCTGAGACCAGCCATCGGATTAGGAAAGTGCAGACTGCTCAGCACTGGTGTTTTGTTGCAGCATGACAATGCTTGGCCACATACTGCCCATGTGACCAGACATGATCAAGGACATTCAAGTGTCTCCCTCATCCTTGCCTGACTTCTCTCCTTATATCACCTCGGGGGCCACAGATTTCTAATCTGACATAGTACAAGAAGTGGTGCTAGAGTGACTATGCAAACAGTCCAAAACATTTTTCCACAAGGAATACAGGCAATAGTGCAGCATTAGAGGACATCCACTGAACATATGTGCCGTAAGTTGAAAATGACAATGCTGTACTGAAACCACTCGCATGAAATTACCCCACAAAAAATTTTTTATCGTTTGGCTTTACTCACCTTTGTAGAATAAATACATGAAATTATTACACCATTTCTGTGTGGCAATTTTAAGGTTAAAATAAAAATTTGACATATTATTCTTACTGTCACAGTTGTTTGTCAGGTACATTTCAAAAGTTAAATGGTTGAAATTACATTGTTTCAAACCATTTTTATGCTTATTAAGACTGTTACTTAATGCATCAAATCCCATTTGTTTGCCAACCTTACACAGATTCTGTAGTTTACCTTACAACAGGTCCATAGCCTTACAAAGGGAATTCTATTATCTCTTGTCTATGTATAGTGAAAATCCAAGGTAATTACGTTTTTTATTACTAAATCATGTTGTAGCTATTCAGTTTTAATGTGAGACAGTAACTAATTCCAACAGCATGTACAAAGTGACAGTGTTTAATTTAATGCTTATTGTCAATATTGTACTTCTTCCTTTATAAGAGTACTGTGATTCTTCCTTCATGACCAAATCACAGGAGCTTCAACTGGTTAAACTCACGTGGTAATTGCACAGACATTACGCAATCCCTGGTATGGCAGGTGAACAGATGCAAATGCCCGACCCTGGTTAAAGACATCTGTCACTTGAGAAGGGAGATAATTGGCTGATGCAGATACAGCTTTTGTCAGGTAACCCATCCACCCCTGGTTCTCCTCTGATGCTTGCCTCGGCCTGAAAAAATTACCAAGTAATTGATTTCAATGCCAATATGAGGTCAGCCTATAAGACATACTGTTACTTGTACTGCAGGATCAAATCTGAATCAGGTTTTCAAGTCAATCCTTTCAAAAAAAAAAAAAAAGAACATGTAGCATGTCTACACAGAATTTACAATTAACTCAAACAAGAAAAATACCTTTTTTTAGTATGTGATTCTACGTCAGAATCTATTGGCTGTAACAACTTGGCTTTGGACATAAAGTCTTCTATAGTATTTATTGAACTATTAAAACAACTATGCACATATTTTAAAACACAGTTTACACAGCTTTAATATGTTTGCACAAGTTATATTTGAACTCTATTTATGTGTACACAACACTGAAAAAATACCGTTCCTCATTTGATGTCAGGCCATGCCATGACTCAGGCAGTTACCAGCCTCTAACTGTGAAACCTGACTTTAATTCCAGGCCAGTCCATTGGGGAATTGCTGTAGATAAAGTGCCAATGGGAAAGCCATTACTCCAGGCAGTTTGGTTTTCCCATCAGCATCAATCCACCAAAGTTTCACATATTCATATATTCACAAATCACCAAGGCCACTAGCAGATTCACTAAATAACAATCTCATTTGATATCCTACTATTTTACAGTCTAAATAGACTCTGCATTAACTGCATGTCATATAAAATCAACCCTCCTTAGTACTTTTTAACTGTCAAAAAATGTGCCACCTTAACAATCACGTCAATATGTTGCGTGACAACACAGGTGATGCTATTCAGTGCATACTCTTTTTTAACTGCTAACAGGTCTTTGAAAATATGGAACTCTTATTAGTGTTACTTATGAAAATCAGCAATAAGAGGGCTGCATCACTGGTCATGCAGTTATTTGCCAGATTCCCATTGCAGACATTTGGGTTTAATCCCAAGGCAGTCCTGTGGATTTTTTGGGGACAGAATTGCTATGGGGCAGTTTTTCTTCCAGTACTTCAGTTTTTTCCTGTCACTATCATTCCACCAATGCTCTATAAACATACTTCGTTCATCTACCATCCACAGTATATAATCTTGGCAACTGACGTGTGTAAACATCCTCTTAGACACTGAATTTCCAAATTCTGGTTGCTTAAAGAGGCAGCTAGGAGGTTGCCCAAACTTGCCTCAGAGATGTTACTGGAGGAGCACCCATGTGTCTTTGTGATGGTCCAACAACTTTTCAGAATGAAGACAACACATACTATCCTCAGAGAACTGTCCACAGGTTTACGAAAGATTAGTGTCAGTTCATACTTATTACATGCTGACATAGTTTGTGTACATAAAAGTACTGCGAGGGATACTGAAGAAGTGCTGATGTGCATGGGACACTAATTAATATGAGAATGAGGGAAGACTGTATGGGAGTATCATAATAACGTTAGGGAACTGTACAGGAATTATACACTGTTATAGCCATGTTCCAAACTACTGCAGTCATTCACAGCAAGTACAGGGTGGGGCAAAATAACCTCCCTACTTTCAGTAGGGCATTGTGAAGGGAGAGGAGGCCGTAGAAGGGTGGGGTTGGCCTTGAAAGTTTCAGGTATTCGGGAAGTTCCCGTTACAACCAT
>Ga0123355_10010899_pt1 | contig 13986 bp, 15 predicted proteins | sample TergutEmb28metaG_3_FD_89872 | JGI IMG/M metagenome (GOLD analysis project Ga0123355, IMG submission 89872) | Embiratermes neotenicus P1 segment gut microbial communities from Petit-Saut dam, French Guiana - Emb289 P1 | ecosystem: Host-associated > Arthropoda: Insects > Digestive system > Gut ... | reverse complement strand
TGACACATTGATAAACATGGTAACCCGATCCATCCCACCAATTTCGGTTAAGGTGCGGCGAAAATATGCTGCTGTATCATGTTGAATACCCATCGCACCAAATACGATGGCAAATGGCTGATCGCTGTCACCAATTACTGTCGCCTGACGCAGCATTTGTGCGGCGATACGGTCGTGAGGCAGTCCATCGCCCGAAAAGATGGGCAGCTTTTGCCCCCGTATTAAAGTCATGAGGCCATCTATGACGGAAATCCCCGTTTGAATGAAAGAGCGAGGATATTCTCTGGCTACCGGGTTGATGGCAGTGCCGTTGATGTCACGAAGGTCAGTTCCGATAACCGAACCTAGCCCATCCATAGGCCGCCCTAATCCATCAAAAACCCGGCCTAAAATATCTGGTGACAGACGAAGTTGAAGGGGGCGGCCCGTAAATTGGGTGATTGTATTTTCCTTAGACATGTTATGAGTGCCTTCAAAAACTTGAATGACTGCCCGATCTCCATCAATACGAACGACTCGACCCATTTTCTTATGGTCAACTGGTCGAGATTTTCGACCGGTTGGGTGTGAATCGTCAATCATCACAATCTCACCATTAACCGGATTTTGTACCCCTTCTACCACGATCAGTGATCCCTGAATGGCCGACAATCCTTTATATTGCATGTGATTTCCTTTCTTCGTATACTTTCAAAATCTTTCGCATCATCTTAAGCTGCTTTTCCAAAGGAACACAAGCATCGTCTGGATGATAGGCATTTTGCTGTAGATAGGTCAGGCGGATGAGCTGAGCTATTTCCAATATCAGCTGTTGGCTTTTCGGAAGCACATCTGCGCCGATTAGCTTTACAATTTCCTGCAGCTGGCTTTCTTCGTAGAGTATGCGAAAAATAGCATCCCGGCAGGCCTCAAAGTCTGGGCTTACTTCTTGTGCATACCACTCGGACAAATCTGCTTTGTAATCACTGTAACTGCTAAGCCAATGGATAGCAGGGAAGTGCCGCTCGTAGGCCAGAGCTCTGTCCAAAGCCCAAAAACAGCGTACAAAACGCTTAGTATGCTGGGTAACCGGCTCAGAAAAATCTGCACCCTGTGGAGAAACCGCCCCAACTATAGTAACAGAGCCCTCCTGGCCACTGAGTGCCTCTACATACCCCGCCCGCTCGTAAAAACCTGCCAGACGGGAGGCCAGATAGGCCGGATACCCTTCCTCAGCAGGCATTTCCTCCAAGCGGCCGGAAAGTTCCCGCAGGGCTTCTGCCCAACGGGAGGTGGAATCCGCCATGATGGCCACATGATAGCCCATGTCACGGTAGTATTCTGCTATGGTAATGCCTGTATAAATGCTGGCTTCTCTGGCGGCCACGGGCATGTTGGAGGTATTGGCAATCAGCACCGTCCGATCCATTAAAGCGTGGCCAGTACGTGGATCAGTTAGTTTGGAGAAATCCTCCAACACCTCTGTCATCTCATTGCCCCGCTCCCCGCAGCCGATATATACAATGATATCTGCATCCGACCATTTGGCCAGTTGATGCTGTGTGATAGTCTTTCCTGTGCCGAACCCGCCGGGGATGGCAGCGGTGCCTCCCTTCGCTATGGGGAAGAAAGTGTCAATGACCCGCTGCCCGGTGATTAAGGGAAGGTGAGGGGTTTTACGCAGGCTTGCCGGACGGGGTATGCGAATAGGCCAAGACTGTGTCATCGTGATGGCAACGGAGCCTACGGTTGCAAGCGTATCAGTGATAGTGTACTTACCATCGGTAACAGCAAAAGATACGTCGCCAGCCACTTCAGGCGGAATCATTATTCTATGAATGATCGCAGGCGTTTCCTGCACTTCTGCGATGATGGCCCCAGGCGATAAATAATCGCCTGCTTTAATGAACATCCTCACTTCCCAAGGTTTATCTACATCTAAATTATCCACATGTACACCCCGAGGCATAAATAATCCCATTTCTTTAAGGGGTCTCTGGATGCCATCAAAGATATTACCTAAAAGCCCCGGCCCCAATGATGCAGAAAGCGGCTGGCCTGTCCCTTCAACTGGCTCTCCCGGTTTAAGCCCGGCGGTATCTTCAAAAGCCTGAATGATGGCCTTATCCGCTTGAAGAAAAATAACCTCACCGGTTAGATTTTGCTCACCTATTTTAACCATCTCGGACATCTGATATATACCGCCGATTACGGTCAGCACTGGCCCGTTAATTCCAAATATTGCTCCTGTCTTCATGTAAATCCCCCAAGCGGGTAAGCAAGGTATAATCAGCCATAGCATGCCTGTTGGCAGATATCAGCCTAAACCCGCCGATAAAGTCTTCGTTGGTTGTTTCTGTTGCTAACTCAGTTGATTCAATATATGACATATCACGAGTCATTAATTGGACGATAGGGAAGCCTTTTAATACATCATCAGCTATAGAAGTTATCCCTTCCAATAAGAAATCTTTGTATGCCGGCGTAGATGTAAACTCCCTTAAATCATTTTCTAAATCAGAAATAAGATCGTCAGCCAATTGCGCTCGCAAAGCGGATAGTGCCAATCTTGCAGATGTGGCAGCAGCATGGATTTTTTTATGAGCCTCCAGGTTAAGTCTATATCCTTCGGCTTTAAGTTGATCATCCATATTACGTTGGGCAGCTTTTTCAGTTTTTTGGGCAGCAAATTTTATGGATTTTTGAATCTCTAAAGCAGTATCCCGTCGCTTTTGATTAACGGACTCAAAAGTGTTTTTGGCAAATAAGTCCAGCTTTTGTTGTACAGTCATAAATACACCTCTAGAGTTCTACAATTAATGGCAAGGCTTTATTAAGCCGTACTTCATCTATCTGGCGGCGATGCAGGTTAGCCAGTTTTTTGGTAATAACCAATATGCTAATTTGCTGATTAGCCAGCGTATCTTCAAAAACTTGAGAAAATGCTTCAAGCGTATGTACTACACTGCCCTCAATACCTGTCAGCTGTAAGCCCGTACAAAGATCGTCGTCATCACAGATAGATATGATCTTCATGGTCAATTAAGCTCTGTTTAAAATCATAAAAGCGATGAGTAAGCCATAAATAGCAATGCCTTCAGCCATGGCCACAAAGATGAGTGCCTTGCCCATCATATTTTCATTTTCACTTACCGCACCAATGGCAGCAGAAGCGGCTGACCCTGTGGCTATACCAGCACCAACACAGGCCAATCCCGTAGCCACACCTGCACCAATTAAGGCCGCAGATAGTGCAGGATTAGCAATAGTTCCATCAGTTTGAGCCGCCTGAACAGGAACAGAAAATAAATGAAACGTAACCCAAATAAATAGCAGCGAAAAGCTGGCAATGTTAAAAATTAAAGTGCGTTTTGTCCTCACCCCCAAGCGATATAAGAAAATAGAAGCCATGGGGGGTATCACCATGAGCAAAAAATAGAATCCTAAACTTTCCATAAACGCCTCCTAAAATTGGCTAACTTCATTGGATGCCACAAAATCCCGTCCGCCACCTTGATAAAAACGGCTAAATATCTCATAAAAGCCCAGACGCAGGGATTGGATGCCTATCAGCAGCCCTTCTATACCCATAACTAATAGATTTCCGAAAATAAACACCAATAAATTGCGGCTATCTGCCGATCCCTGAGATAACATGAGTACCACATGCATCATGCCGGCATGGCTAAGGGCAAAAGCACCAATTCGCACAAATGAAATGGTGTTGGTCAAATAAGCAAGCATTATTTCAAAAAGACCTAAAGCGCGTTGGAAGATAGCCATGCCAATGCCTGTATTTTCGGAATGAGCTATACCTTTTAATGCAATGACAATTAAAGGCACTAGCACTACAATCCAAGGCAATATTCCGCCTATGACGGCTATCACAAGTAAATATAAAATCATCCCGGTAATGCCATTTGGGCTAAAAAACAGCTTGTCCCAATCCTTTTGTCGGAAAGCGTTGATCATATTGAGCACCATAGTCAAAAGAATCACTACAGCACCTAAAGCAACTGCTGTCCCCAAAGTCCCTGTGATATTTTGAATGGGGTGATGCCATAAGGCAGGTATCAAATCCTCCAATCCAAAGATGCTTCCATATAGAAGGCCAAAGAAAGCAGCCGATATCCCTGATGCAATCATAACGCCGCCCAGTTGATGCCGTTGCAGCAGGAGACATCCGAGTAATGCCACCCCTAAGCCATGACCTACATCCCCAAACATCATTCCAAAAAGGACTGCGTAAGCAATGGCTAAAATGGGTGTGGGGTCTATTTCTTTATATTTTGGTGTACCATACATCTTTACAAAAAATTCAAACCAGCGTATGACTGGTGGGTTAACCAGCTTAGTAGGAGGATCATTATCCGCTTCATAGTGTGCAAAAAGGGTAACGTCGTCATTACTTGTCTCACGCTCCAGCCTTTGAGCCGCCGCCTTAGGCATCCATCCGACAAAAATGTAATGGCTGGCTGTTTTAGCTGCATACTGCTTTATAGCAAATATCTGATACAAACGCTGGACTGTATGGCAAGCTGATAGCAAGGTGTTCTTATGAGGCAGACTTTCTTCAGCCATTTTCTTGATGTGGTCTTGTATTGCATCAAGCCTCTTTTTCCAATAGGTGATAACTTCTATAGGCGTACCGGGGACTATTTCATCTAAGCAAGTAGCAGATATGGGAAGGGGACTAAATTGATATGCGCCAAATAACCGTTCTACCTCTGCATCCATCATAGAAAAAAAGCAACCCCAAACGGTTTCTTGATTTCGGAAGGTTTCTACAAAAAGCATTGGTGTTTCCTCATATAAAAAAGTTTCAAATTGCAAAAAATTATTGATCGGCATTTGGCCAAAGATACATCGAAAGTAGTTAAGGTTATCCAGCTGATATAGTTCTGTGTCCAAAGTAGAAAAAGGGCGTAGTGCTTCTATGTAATCCAGGATGATATCTCGCTCTTTTTCAAGGCCTTTAAAATGCTGACTACGAGCTTCGTATCGCTGATAAGCCATTTCTATAGTAGCTTGGGCTTGTTTGCCTGTTATAGGGAAGTAAATAGGAGGGATGTCGCCCAGCAATTCTAAAAAGAAGTTTCCACGATTAACAGACTCTTGATAGGGATTTTCTCCGGTAAGTACACGAAGGCCGGGCATACCTAAAAGGTGTTGAGTGGCGTATTCCAAATGTATTTCATACCGGCTAAGGTAATGTTCTATCACCCTATCAACGTGATCCAACGATCCCGTGATGGTGACATATCGCATTTCTACTATCATAGTATCCTCTTGCATTTCTCAATGAGCTTGTCTTGAAGATAGTTTAATCCATATTTTGGAAATTGGCAATAGTTGGATGGAAAATTGTGTGCGTTTAAAAAAATCCGCAGCCAATTTAATTAGCTACGGATTTTTATTCATTTGCATGTTTTTATGCTTAAGATGTTATCTACCCTGCGTACCCACTCAACAAATCCCAATGAATACCAAATTTATCAACTAGAGTAATATATCCGGTGCTATAAGTCGTGTCACTCATCGGTGTTAAAATGGTTGCCCCATCTGAGATTAGGTTATAAGCCGCTTTTAGCTCGTCTACTGTTTCAAATTCCACTAGCAAAGAAATGGCCGATGATCTGCCCTGGCTGTTTTCATCTAATATCCCCTCAGAATCATCGCCTAAAACGATCAGCTGATTGCCGATGACCATTTCGGAATAGTAAACAAAGTCTTTTTCTGCTTCTTTATATTGAAGATCTTTTGGGTCTGCATCTTTATAATGCAATTTTTCTATAATCTTTGCACCAAAGGCTTTCTCGTACAGTGCTATCGCTTGGTTGCATTGTCCTTTAAACCCCAAGGCGGGTGTAACTTTTAGTGCCGCTTTTTTCTCAGAATCGGCTAAAGTGCCTACTGCTTCAGAATCATCTTCGGCAAAAAAGAGATTATACTTTTCCGTATTAAAACGTAAAACGCAAAAGTGTGGATCGTCCGGACCGCTCCACATATTAGGGCCCATGGGTGCAAGCCATACACTTTTTTTGAAATCGGCATCGGTTACTACTTCGATTGTCCCCACCAGTGTTATATTATACTCGCTGGAGCTTAAGCATACACTGGCACGGTTGCATTTTTGGATTCGCATGGCTTTATTGCTGTCTGGAGAAGTGGCGAATGTAAGCCAGTTAATACCGTCGGTTTTGGCAATAGTTAATGTAGAAGCCGTGGGATAGCCGTTTTCGTCAATAAGGGACAGAACGCAAGTGCCCTCCATGCCGCCGCCGATGTAGTTTGCTTTTGATGCAATTACCTTTGCTGCCCTTGCAATCATTTCTTGATGCATTTTTTCACTGCCTTTCTTTTTTTATTTTTAGTGTACTCAATCATATCATAGCTAACATGACAGCTGTGTGTCGTGTTAAATTGTACTTATCGTTCTAAATGCATCCAAGCTTCTGCTTCGTCCCATTTTATTTCAAATCCCGCTCCCTTTGCACAAAATACAGAGCTTGAAGTATGCTCCATATCCCGGTCTTTCTGATAGCCAATCCTTTCGATAACCTCACTTGGATTATGGCATGGGAAATATCCTGAAAAAGAAAGTGAAATAGCCCCGGTTCCCTTGGTAAAAGAAAGGAGTGCTGCCTGATAATTGAGAAATTTTTCTACAGGGCCGCTGCCTGTGATGCGGGTGCGTTCGCCAGCGGCTTCCGGCGGGGTAAAGGTGCCATGGAGTTTGGTAATATCCGATAATACCCTTCCGACAGCGGCTGTATCCACATCAATCAAAAATTCGTAGTAAGGCTCCAGCAAAACAGATGCTGCTTTTTCCATACCTTGCCGCACGGCACGCCAGGTGGCTTCCCGCAGGTCGCCGCCATGGGTGTGCTTGTCGTGGACTGCGCCATTAGTTAAAACAAAGCGAATATCCGTCAGGGAACTGCCGGTAAGTATGCCTTTATGATCCCGCTCCATTATGCTGTGGCGGATGAGGTTTTGATATTGCCTGCCCAGCCGGTCTACATGAAGCTCGCTGGTAAAGGCTATACCGCCATTGGGATTAGGTTCTAATCGCAGGTGCGTTTCTGCATAATGGCGCAGGGGTTCAAAATGGCCATAACCCATCACAGGCTTTGCTACAGTTTCCTTGTAAACGACGTGGCAGTCGCTGAAATCGATATGAATGCCAAATCGTTCTAAGATGATATCTTTTAGTACTTCCAGCTGTACTTTGCCCATAATGCATACGTTTACTTCCTGGATACTTGGCTCATAAGTCACTTCCAGTAGCGGATCCTGGGCTTCCAGCTTTCGTAGGCATTCCATGACTGTATCGTAGGAATTGTCGTTTAGTAAAACGGCAGCTTTTAACGCCGGGCGCAGCACAGGGGCCGGGATATCACTGCATTTTCCCAAGCCCATGCCGGGCAAGGCCATAGTTAAGCCAGCTACCCCGACAATATCCCCGGGATAGCAAGTGTTGATATTAGTATATGTTTTGCCCTGATAAAGCCGCATTTTGGTTATTTTTTCTTGAAGATCATCCCCATATGACACTTCATTTCTTACCGTCAGGCTGCCGCTCAGGCATTTAAGCAGTGTGATTTTAGCACCTTTGGGATCATGGATGACTTTAAAAACCCTTGCGGCAAATTCTGCTTCAATTTCCGTATCTAAGGCAAGTGTTTTGCCGATCACGTCCAGTAATTCCATAACCCCTTTTTGATGCAGCGCACTTCCCGGTATGGCTAATGCAATGCCGCCGCTGCGTATCTGACTTTTGGCGCACTTTAGAACGAAGGCGAGGTCAGTTTTATTATCCAAATAGTGATGCATCAGCTCGTCATCGTAGTCACAGAGCCATTGAATAAAATGGTCGCTATTAAGCTCCCTTACGTCATTTATTAATAGGCTATTGATATGAAGCTTTGTATGAATGTCGTCCATGCAGGCTGGGATATTTACACCATCTTGGTCTGTTTTGTTGATAAAAATATAAATGGGGATGCCCTTTTCCCTAAGCAGGCGGCAAACAGTAATGGTATGGCTTTGGACACCATCCGCTGCACTGATAAGCAAGATGGCGGCATCTAATACAGAAAGGGCCCGTTCCATTTCGGCAGAAAAATCAATATGCCCCGGTGTATCAATAAGACAGTAATCTTGGCCTTCATGGGAAAAAGAAGCTATATCGCTGAAAATCGTAATACCCCGGCGCTTTTCCAAGGCATCATGATCCATTACAGCATTGCCGTGATCTACCCGCCCGAAGGTACTGACACAATTGGTTTGATACAGCAGACATTCGCAAAATGTGGTTTTACCTGCGTCAACATGGGCAAAAACGCCTATGGTTATTTTCATTTTGGCAGTAGCCCCTTTCCATGTAAGACCAGTATACAGACATTCGGATAAAAACGGAAAAGATTTTGAAAATATCTATGATATGATTAATGCACGGCTGAAAAAAATACGGAGGTGGGGAATGGCGACGGTTTATCATAAAATTATTCAATACATTGATGTGCATATTAAAGAGGAGATTACGATAGCTGAGATAGCGGACATGGCGGGGTATTCCGCACATCATATTTACAAAATTTTTAAAGTTTATTCGCCGTATCCAATTATGGAATATATCCGTAGAAAAAAGCTGTACTCTGCCGCCAGCGAAATGTATACAGGGCGTAAACTTTACGATATCGCATTGGATTACGGTTACGAGACACCCGCCGGGTTTTACAAGGCATTTAAATCTACATTTGGATGTTCTCCAAGAGAATACAGAAACAACATCAGGAAGGATGGTACAGATATGTGTATAGATAGTGTGAAAAGTATTGAGGAGTTGGATGCTGTTTTAGCGTTTTATAAAGTGCTTTATCCAGATCATCCCATATCCGCTATCGCTGATGATAGCGGAGAAAAATTTAGCCGACAGTGGTGGTACAATGCCTTTGAGGCGAACGCCGAGCTGTTTTTATTTGCGAAGGATGGCGATAAAATATGTGCCTTTACATTAGGGTTTGCAGATGCCGGGAATCATGTGACAGTGCATGAAGGGGTGCTTGAGGCATATAGAAATACAGGCGTGCTTGAGGCTCTTTTTGTGGAGTTGGAAAAGCGAGTGAAGAAGCTGGGTTATGTCGGTATTGGCCTGGGCATTGGCGAGGGTGAAGAAGCATTTTATGCGAAGCTTGGGTATATCGGCAAGACGTTGATCCAGTCGGAAAAATATAGTGTGGATGAGCTTAAGGCATTTAATGAGGAGCATAATAATTACGAAATTGCTGGAACCAATGTGTATGAAGGTTATGTTAATCAGCTTTGGCTGAATGCATCGCTTTTAGATACGGGCTTGAAGCGACGATATGAAGTGGAGGTAGGGGATTGCTGGGTACAGGTGATTGTTTGCAAGTCTTTTATATGATCTAACCCGTTTAAAAGAAAAATTCCAAGGCAACCAGGCTAACCGCCATCACTGCCATCCCTGTAAACAACCATTTCATAACCACATGATGCTTTCCAAACTTTTGAGCCGCTGGCAGTAGCTGATGTATGGCTACATATACCATAATCCCCGCCACCAAGGCAAAAGCGATGCCAAAGGCGGCTTCCATATCGTCAAAAACATTTTGCATTAAAAACCATGCGATGAATGCACCGATCAATTGAACGTATCCTGTGCTAAAAGCAAACAGAAATGCTTTTACTTTACTTCCGGTTGAATAGTAAATAGGCGCAGCGGTAGCAATGCCCTCTGGGATATTATGCAGTATTATGGCAATAGCAATGGCTATACCCAATGCGGGGTCATGAAGTGCAGCCATAAAAATGACGATACCTTCTGGCAGGTTATGTATTGCGATAGCGATTGCTGCCATAACGCCAGTACGCTTTAGTTCTTTTTTATCTCTTTGAATAATTGCATCGCTGGTATCCTGTGTAGAGTACTCAGCAAATTCGGCAACTTCATCATTATGCGGGATAAATTTGTCTATGGCGGCTACGATCAGTATACCGGCAAAAAAGGCAATTGTGGCAACCAAATATCCGACACCATCGCCAAGCGCATATTCAAGGTCTTCAAACGCTTCCAGCAATATTTCGCCAAATGAAATATACAGCATAACCCCAGCAGAAAAGCTAAGGCAGATAGATAAAAACTTTTTACTTGTTTTTTTTGAAAATAAAATGGCAAGGCCGCCCACGCCGGTAGCTGTGCCTGCAATAATCGTCAATAAAAATGCAAACGTGATGTTATTCATAAAGCACCTCTCAGTATTAGTTTTGTTAGTTGACACTAACTTAGATATATGTTAGCATGGACTAACAAGCGTGTCAAGAGGGCAAACGAAAATTTTTTTGATACATGAGAAAGGGTGGGCCAATGAAGGTACAGGCGTCTGCGGAGGATTATCTTGAAGCTATTTTGGTAATCAGCAAAAATAAAAGCAATGTCCGGGCGATGGACGTGGTAAAGCATACCGGATATGCCAGAGCCAGCATCAGTATTGCGCTAAAACAGCTAAGGGAAAGCGATTGCATTGTAGTAGATGATAAACGAAACATCACACTGACCGAAAAAGGAACACAAATTGCCATGCGTACCTATGAACGGCATTTGCTTATCCAAAATTTTCTTGTTGCTTTGGGAGTGGACGAAAAGACTGCTTTTGCGGATGCATGCATACTTGAGCATGGTATCAGTGAAAAAAGCTTTGAATGTCTGAATGATTACTATAAGCAAAATTTTGTGAATTAGGAGATATCTATGACTAATTTTAACAATGTTTACGAACGTTTACTGAACTATGCGGATAACATGCAAATTATAGATACGCATGAACATTTGACCCCACACAAAAATTATCTTGGTGATGAGCCTGATGTTTTGAACGATTATTTCAGCCACTACATTTCGTCTGATTTACAATCTGCGGGAATGCCCGAAGCTTATTGGGAGAAGTCCAGCGATTATAAAATAGATATTATTGATCGCTTTAAAATGCTTGAACCGTATATGAACTGCGTAAAAAATACATCCTATTATCGCTCGCTTGAAATAAGTGCAAGAAAAATCCATAAAGTAGATGAAATTTCAATCCACACCATTGAAGAACTGAATGCAAGATTTAAAAAAGCCGCAAGTCAGGCAGATTACGGCAGATATATTATGAAAGATTTATGCCATATTGAAGTGTCAATAAATGATAACTGGGCAGATGATATGCGTTGGTCAACGACAGACTTGTTTGTCCCAGCATGGCAGCCCGGTTTTTACATGAATTACCCGGTTGAAGGCACTGCGAAGATAGAAATCCCAATAGAGAAATTAACATTGAATGAGTATTGCGAGCATTTTAGAAAGTATTTCATTAAACAAATAGCAGACGGGGCGAAAGCCCTGAAGTTTCCGGTCGCATACTGGCGTTCGCTTTATTTTGAAGATGTGGATTATGAGACGGCTAATGCGTTATATAACGACGCCATTAAAACAAATAACGCAAAAACGGCTTTCCCTAAAAAATTGCAAGATTATATCATGCACTTTATTTTGAAAGTAGCGGACGAGCATGGTTTTGTCATACAAATCCACACCGGCCTTCAGGAGGGCATGGGCAATAATCTGGAGAACAGTAGCCCCATGCTGCTGCTCAATTTATTCGATAAGTACCCAAATGCAACCTTCGACCTATTCCACACCGGCTATCCATACGAGCGGGAACTTGCGGTGCTGGCCAAGACACATGCCAATGTGTATGTAGATTTTTGCTGGTCACATTTAATTTCACCATTCGCAGCAAAAAATGCGTTTTACGAGATGCTTGATGTTTTGCCGTATACAAAGATATTTGGCTTTGGCGGGGATTATCTTTTTTTTGATGGCGTGGTGGGGCATTTGACGATGGCCAAGCAAAATATTTGTACGGTGCTTGCGCAAAAGATCATGAATGACGAATGTGATATGGGACTGGCTGAAGGGATATTGCAGGCTGTTTTGTATGATAATGCGAAAAGGGTTTTTAAGCTGTAGATGTTTGAAGGAGATTTAACCGATGAAAAATATATTAATTTTTGGCCCTTCAAGGGCAGGCAAAACATCCTTGGCGAAACGATTAAAAGACGAGTTTCATTTTAATGTTGTAAACGTAGACCATCTTGTTAACACATTTGAAGAGGCGTTTCCACATCTGGGAATCAGCGTCGAGGAAGACGAAGTACAAGTAACGGCCAAATTCACCCCTTTTATCGTCCATTATATTGGTGAATTGACATCACATGCCTATCACAAAACTGGCAGCAAGTTTGTTGTTGATATGGGCTTTTTTGACTTTGATACGGGCATCCCTTTGATGCATGAAAGGCTACAAAAGCATGGTGGATTTAAATTATTGGATGAGTTTATGTTTATCGGTTTGCTTAATAATAAAACAAGCGAGGAATTGTTTAGTGATGTAAGGAAATATGACGTGCGTGGAGATTGGACATATAATATAAGCGATGATGAATTGCGAAGGCATTGTCAAAAGCATTGTGATGAGCGTACCGGGGTTGATTGGGGATTTTATGAAAATTGGAAAGCGCTTGGGTTTTGGATATATGATGTTACTGAAGGAAGAGAACAGGCTTTTGATAGGATTGTGGGAGATTTGAAAGGGACGCTTTAAAAACACCACCCAAACGCAAATAGACCTCAGTTGGTTAGTGAGTGTAACCAACTGGTCGCATTTTGCGACCGGTTGACATTGTATATTCAACGTTCTATGATATATACACAAAATGCAATATGAAAGGAGCTTTGAAATGGCGAAAGCAGTAGCTGTTGTCAATGTAAGAGTCGAGGAAAAATTAAAACATGATATAGAGCGTCTATACGATAATCTGGGCATGAATATTAGCACAGCTGTTAACATGTTTTTTAAACAGTGCTTGATGGAACAAGGTTTACCATATCAACCGAAAATAAAGCAGGGAAGGGTTCACAAGTCGTTAAAGGATCGGCTAAAAGATTATGATGGGGATTATAAAACAGAAGAATGGGATACAGGGACGCCAGTTGGCAGAGAGATATTTTAATGGTTTACGCTCCCAGGCAAGGCGATATAATTAAGATGGATTTTGATCCAACCAGAGGACACGAGCAACAAGGCAGAAGGCCAGCTATTGTTGTTAGCAATGCCAGTTACAATAAATTTGCCCGAGGTGTTGCCATGGTGTGTCCTATCACAAATACAGATAGAAACATACCTATACAAATTAGACTGGATGATAGAACTAAAACATCAGGGGTAGTAATGACAGATCAAGTAAAGGCTCTTGATTTAACAAAAAGGAATGCTGAGTTTGTAGAGCAGGTGCCGAATGATTTACTGGATGAAATATGTGATATTGTCAGTGGGTTTACTGAGGTTGAATGATTGCTTTACCCCCAAACCCCGTTAATCCTTAGCCGAATATCATTATTCTCCAAAAAATCTGTCTGATCACTAATCTGATCTATGGAGCCTATGTTAGGAGGCAGCAGCTTTACGCTTTCACTTTTAATTTCGGCTCTTAACGCCGATTTATACTTTTGTGTATCAACCACCATAAAAGGCCTGGTGTAGTACCTCATTACACCAGGCTCTATTTTTTGGGCTAGCCTCGATTGATTATGCAATTTCCCCAAAGCGATATAGGCTTGAGACAAATACTTTTCTCTTTCCTGCCATTCCCTTGCTGCCAAGCCGGATTGCATGGCATCTTCAAAATCTCCGGCGTATTTTAGCTGGCTAAATGCTGTACCAAACCACTTCCAATATGGCGGATATTGTCCTTCGTACAAAAAACACAGCCGCATGATATAAGCAAATAGTCTGGAGCAAATTAAAGCACTGCCTATGTTATCATTGATACTGCCGCTCATAGCGGCATCCTATTCGTATAATGCATATTTTGAAGTAAGCTCCTGTACCAACGCACCGGCTTTTTCGCTATTATTATCTTTGATTACTAATGCGATTA